>Ga0180223_1000400_pt1 | contig 58059 bp, 78 predicted proteins | sample eDN5th30CKraftOP_FD_151337 | JGI IMG/M metagenome (GOLD analysis project Ga0180223, IMG submission 151337) | Enriched Organic Plus compost microbial communities from Emeryville, California, USA - eDNA 5th pass 30_C Kraft OP (version 2) (version 2) ... | reverse complement strand
GACCGTGTGCATGTAGGCGCGAACCTCGCGCGGCTTGGAGGTGTCCACGTCGTCGCCGAGAGAGGTGAAGAACCGCTTCGCCACGTCGAACGGCGGGTTGTCGTTGTGCTCGGCGAAGAACGCCTTCGCAAGATCGATGTCGCGGCGGCCCTTGCGGACGCCCTCGCGCGCGTCCTTGACCGCCTCCTTGACGTTGCCGATGAAGCCCATGTTGTGATGCTCCCTTCTGGGTATATGGATATATGGTACTGCTGGTTTGTTGGTTTGGCTAGTAGTGAGGCAGTCTAGCCCTCGTCGGCGTACTCTCGTGCGATCGCGCTCAGCGCGTTGGTGATCTTGGAAATCCACTCACCCGCCGCGAGATACGGATCGGCGCTCCTGCGCACCGCATCCTCGATAACCCCGAGTGCCGCGTCCGGGGTCATCCGCGCCGCGCCGCCGCCGGAAGCGCCGCCGCCGGAAGCGTAGCCGCCGGAAGCGTAGCCCGGCGCGTGAGGGGGCCGCACGCCCGCCGCCACTGCTGCGAAGAACTCCCCAGCCGCGCTGGCGACCTCGCCCCGGCTCTTCTGGCTCGACGCCGCCATGCGACGCTTCTCGGCCTCGATCCGCTCACGCTGTGCCGCCGCCTCCTGGCGCAGTCGATCGATTACACTGCTGCGCGCTGCGACCTTCTTGGCAGCCTCGGTCTTGGCAGCTTCGCTGGCCGCCGCGGCGAACCAGTCGTCAGCCATCGTTCGCCTCGGCCTCCTTGATGATGGCGTTGACGGCGTTCGTGAATCTCGCGATCCAGTCTCCGCCGGTCTTGAACGGATCGTCGGAGGCTGTGATTTCGGACAGGATGATCGCTAGCGCGTCGTCACTGGACGCCCCCAACTGAGCCAGTGCGTTGAGCACTTCCTGCGCCGAGTTCCGCAGCGAGCCGCGAGAGGTTTCCGAAACCGAGAAGGTGCTAGTGGTGCTGCCGTGCTGCCCGACGTGCCGCTTCAGCATGTTCACAATCCCGTCCCACTCTCGAACCGTCATCCGATCCTGATGCCTGGGTAGGTCTTCCCACGGCACGACGACCTGCGTAAGCCGGTCGCGGCTCGCGAAGGTGATCTGCTCGTGGACGGGCGCAATGCTCAACACGACAGAGTAGTCAGGGTCTTTCGGGTCCGGCACTCGCCTGGCACCGAACTGAACGCTGGGGTATGGGTAGGCATTCTCCTCGGGGTTCATGTCCTGCCCCCTTTCTGTATATGTCTTGTCTAGATATCGTCTTCGTGCTTTCTAAGTATATCAGCGATGCCGTTCGTGACCTGGCTGATCCACTTCCCCGCGGTCTCGACCAGGGCGTCCGGGCGCTCGGCGGCGACCCGCTCCAGGTAGTCGAAGATCACCTGAAGCGCCTCCTCTGGCGTCGGCTCACGAGTCCTGACTGGGGCGGGGTTTCGGAAACTAGCCCCGTCACCCAGGCTGGCCCCGATTCGTTGGATCGCCTCGCTGAAGTCGCTCATCGCCAGTGTGCTCGCAGAGCTTGACGCGACCAGATTCCGCAGGGTCTCCTGGGTCACGACGGGGTTGCTCGGGAGGCTCTGACGTGCGTCACGGCGAGCGCCGCACTCGCAGATGTCAGAGCCTCCCGTCCAGGCGTGCCGGTGGCGCTTCACCCGGTGGCGATTCATGACACCCGCCTACCGGAACAGCTCGTCGGGGGTAACGAGTTGCACGGCGTCAATCCGCACGCCCCAGGTGGCGCGCTCCCGCTCGCGCTTGGGATCAGCCCCCACCACGAGAATCTGGTAGCCCTTGTCGGCCCACTCGCGCGTGACCTCCGTGAAGACCTCGCCCTGGGCGCGGTGCTCGCCGCGGAACGGTGCCGATCCGCCGTACATCAGATCGGAGACGATCACGATGAGCACGTTGGTCGGCTCCCCTTCCTCGGTCGGCTCGTCCAGCCACAGCGCCTCCTCGACCAGCTCGGCAGCATGTCCGAAGTTCTCGAACGGCCCGTTGGTCTTGGATACCGCCACCTGACGGATCGGGTCGCCGCCCGGCTTCTGGGTGACCGTTGCGGCTGCTCCGTACACCACGGACACCGTGCGCGACTCCGGAAGCTGCGCCGCGGCGTTCGCCGCCGCCCAGCCGATCGACGCGCTCAGCCGCGCCTTCGGGCGCATCGAGCCGGAGCCGTCCAGCATCACCGCGACCTTGACGGGCGGGGCGGGCTTGACGGTTTCCGAAACCCGGTTCCAGTCGGTGCGCTGGTTCACTCGATGGTTGGCGAGGTTGTCGCGGACGTAGGATCGCACATCCAGTCGCGCGCCGCCGCCAGGGTGCCACTGGCCGATCTCGGCCTCGGTCACCGTCGGCTGCACCTGTCGCTCCATCCAATCCACCGCACGCCGGTACAGTTCCCGGTCGTCGGCGTTGGGCTGCTCGTAGTGGTCGAGCCCCGGAGCGCGCGGGTCGGCGTAGATCGTCGCACCGAATCCGCCGCCGCCCTCAGCCTCGGGCTGCGACTCCTCGGAGACGACCTCCTTGCGCATCTCAGTGACGAGATTGTCCATCGCTTCGCGCATGGCGTCCTTCATGGCGTTCATCGCCGCTTCGGCTGCCGCCTCCGCCGCCTGTTGCGCCTCGGACTTGCCGCCCTCGCCCCCCTCTTCGCCAGGGCTCGGCTTGCCAGCGCCCTCGCCTCCCTCACCGTCGCCCGAGCCCGACCCGTCAGGGTTATCCGCCCCCTCGGGGCGGACGATCTTCAGGATTTGGCGCGCCGCCTCCAGGCGAGACGTTGCGTCGGTGTGGTTGTCATCGAACACGGCATCCGTGACGATCTTCATGATCTCGTGGTACGGGTCGAACTTCGGGTCGGCTGCCATCCTCTCGGACAGCGCCGTCTCGATGATCTTCTGCGCGCTCTCCAGCACCTTCTTGACGCCCTGTCGGGAGTTGTAGGAGACCCCCAGCGTTCCCGCCGCGAGTCGGCCCCCGACCAGGATCACGAGGTTCAGCGCCGCGTCGAGGGAGTCCCTGCCGTCGGCGTCGTCCTCGTCAACACGCTCCAGAATGAGGTGCGTCGCCGAGAACTGCATCGCCCGCCGCCAGGTCTTCGTGAAGGTCTTCACCCCCAGGCGCTCGACACGGGGCTCTTCGAGAAGCTTCGCGATGTCGAGGAGCTTACCGGTTTCGGAAACCTTGAACTCCTCCGGGCCTGACTCGGGGTCAGCCGGATCGTAGTCCGGGTTCGGAATCGTCTCGGGAATCTCGTTCCCGTCCGAGTCCCACAGGCTGAAACGGGCGTGGGCACTCTCGTGCGCCGCCACCCCTGCCAGCACCGGGTACTTGCGCCAGTCCTCGATCGTCGCCAGCGAGTCGGGTATGCCCTTGCCGTTCAGCAGCGTGTCGAGGTTGAGGGTCAGAATCTTCTTGTCGGCGCGGAAGTGCCCCGGCGCTCGCTCATCCAGCGCGTCGGTGGCGTCCTCGGCGTGGCCGGAGAGGTTGGTCTTGAAGCGCACGACGGTGTCGTTGCGCTGGTGTAGGCCCGCGAGGATTTCACGGGCCTGCGCGGCCAGGATGATCGGATCGGTGCTCATCTGGTTACTCCTCCTCCGAACCGACCGCCTTCGTGATCGCCGAGATCGCGTCGGTGATCTTGCTGATCCAGTCCCCCGCAGCTTTGAAGATCGCGTCGTCACTGCCCGCGGTGCGGATCGAGTTCAGGATGATGTCCAGGGCCTCGTCCGGGGTCGTGGGGGGTGCCACGGGCACCGGGGCGGGGATCGGCGCGGCGGCGGGGTGGGTTCCCGCGGCGACAGCTCGCACCGCACGGACGGAGCTGTACGCCCCGTTGAGGCTCTTCACGTCGTCCAGCGCGATGATGCCCTCGTGGAGCGCGTCGATGACGGTCACGATCTTGGAGACCGTGCCCTTCAGGACTCCCGCGTCCAGCAGGGTCTTGCGGACGATGGAGCCGTCGATGACCTGCGCGAACGCCGACCGGATCGCTCCGACCGCCGCCTGCTGACGCGCGGCTCGGGCCTGGGTCGCGTCGGCGGACGCCGCCTTCGCCTGCTGCTCCGCCGCGGCCAGGGTCGCGGCGATCTCGGAGAACTGCGGCTCGGGTGCGGCCTTCTTGGTGTTGGTGGTGCTGGTGCTCTTGGCAGCCATGATGATGCTCCTTTCGTTGATGGATAGGTACGTTACTGCTTTTATCAGCATAGCCCTTTGTGTGCTATGAAGCCCAGAAGCGAAACCGGGAGAGCCCGGAAACGGAGAGCAACACAGGCTCCCCCGGTTTCTGGAAACTCCACCATCCTCGGGCCGCCCGACCCTAGGTGAAGTTGGATTGCTACGGGCCTGACGGGGGAGTCGAACCCCGCCGATCCGGTACTGCTACTTGATCACACCACTATTTGATAACCCCGCCGAGGTCCGAAACACGCACCCCGAACAGGGGCCCGATTACTCCGGCGACCGTGGCGCGGTCGCGGGCAGGCACTCGCCAGCCGGTCAGGGCGTAGGCAGCCTGAGCCCAGTTGCCCACGTCGATGAACTCCTGCGCCGCCAGCATCTCGCGGACGCTCGGTCGCCACACGTCGCCGCCCTCCTGGCTGGACAGGTTCCGCCATGCGGTCATGAGCCGGTCGTGGAGGCCCAGCTTGACCAGCAGCTCTTCGGAGACCTGCACGTCGATGATGTGGAACCGGCTCGCGATCGCGTCCGGCAGGAACGCGCCACGCACCAGCGGGTTCGACGCCGCGATCACCGTGAAGCCCTCCTTCACGGGCAGGTCGGTGCCGTCGAGATTTCCCCCGACGATGAAGCCGCGACCGTCCATCGCGCTGTAGAGCGGCGTGAGGGCATCCTCGGAACACCGCATGATCTCATCGAAGTAGAACGGCTTGCCGTGCATCACGGCTCGCGTCAGCGGACTCGGGTCGAACTGGATCGTGCCGTCGGGCAGGGGCCGGGGCCGCCACAGCATGTCGAAGGCCGTGAGCTTGGAGTGGCCGATCTCGTTCTCGGAGTCGGGGAACGCCGCCTGGAACAGCGCCGTCTTGCCGACGCCGGGCTCGCCCAGCAGCAGCGTGTGCTTGCCCATCTTCGCCAGCTCGCGCAGTCCGGTCACGTCGTCCTCGAAGCCGCCGAGCGCTCGGGGCACGTAGGTGCGTCCGTTCGGGAGCGTGTACTCCTTGGGGGTGGACTTGCTCATATTGTTACCGTCCTCTCTAGTTTCTTGGATATTTGGGGTTTGTGGGTTTGTTGGGGTTGAGGGTTTCTGGAAACCGGGATCGTCGCCATCTCGGCGAAGTCCTAGCTCGCCAGCAGCTCGGGAATCTCCCGACCGAAGCAGTCCGCCACCAGCGCGTGCTCGTAACTCACCGCCGCCTGAAGCTTCTCCACCGTGTCGTAGGGGAAGCCGCTCGGGTTCATCACGATCACCAGATACCCGTCATGGGCATACTGGATCGCCGTCTCCCACCCGCTCACCTCGTCGCACTCCTCGCCCGTTTCCGGATCGAAGACGACGGCAGTGGTGTCCGGGTCGATGTTCAGCGGCAGGTCGATCACGAGTCGCCGCGACTGGCGAGTCGTCTCCCGCGGGCCGAATCCGGCATCCATCACAGACCCCCCTCTTCGGTTTCGATGCCCACGATGACCGGACTCGGCGCGGCGATTCCGAACGCGCGGTGCATCGGCTCCATCGGGATGTACACCCCGCCGCTGTCACGGGAGACGCCCCAGGGCTTGTGATTGTGGAAGCTCACACCGGGAATGTACTCGGCGGTGTTCTGCGGCTGCGCCGTGTACTCGGCGGCCTCAACCGACCACACCGTCTGGGGCCGGTCGAGCCCGTTGCTGCGACGCCCCACCGTGATCGCCGACCCGAACTCACGGCTCGGCTTGATCGGCATCAGGTGGCAGGGCTCGTAGTACAGGCTGGAGCCGAAGGTGTTCTCGATGTACGCGGTTCCGTAGAAGGTGCCGTTGTAGAGGTCGCGGCTGTAGTGGAACCAGCCCTGCGGAACTTGGGTCGAGTGATCGATGGCGGGGTTCGGCACGTAGATCGTGAAACCCGCCCTCTGGAGCAGGGTCGCGTAGGCCAACGTCGAAGGCTTCAGCAGCGGCTTCAGCGGCGTTGTCGTGGTCATGGTGTTCTCCGTTTCTGGTTTCTAGAAACCGACCCAGCGGGCGCTGGATCGGGGTTCAGGGGTTCAGGGGTTCAGGGGTTCAGGGGTTCAGGGGTTCAGAGTGCCCTTGTAGTCGGTGTAGTAGACGACCCCGCCGATGTCGATGAAGGATCGGCCCTCGCGGTTTCCGCGGGCGCTCGCATCCCAGTAGCAGTTGGAGGAGTCCTCCGTGGCGCACGCCGGGAGCACGTCACTCGGGGTCAGATTTCGATTCCGGATTTGTACGGGATCGGGAGTCGCGATCAAGATTCCGAACGCGAAAGCGCCGAGGGCGATCATGGCGCAGAAGAACAGCGCCGAGCCCTTGGGCTCATAGATGTGATCCGAGCGGGGCTGAAACTCGGTGGCTTCGGGGTCGGTCATGACGTACTCCGTTTCTGGATAGGGCGTGGATTGGTGGCGCGTTCCGACGTTGGAACGCGCCGGGGGTGGTGAGTCGTGGATTGTTTCGGGGCTCACGGGGAGCGGCGGTTTCGGAAACCGTGAGCTGAATGGGGAGGGATGGAGTGGTAGGCCGGATGGTTCGCCTTTATGGATTTGTGGATTTGTGGAATAGAGGGCTAGGGGTGCCAACGCGATAACACTCGAACAAATGTTCTCCCCCCTCCCCCTCCCTCTACACACCATACACATATAGAAACAGTGTCTATTTGTGTATTTAAAAGTATGGAAAGTAGACACTGTTTCTCTATGTATATGCGTAGTGAGGGGGTACCCCCTCGTCAGCTCTACTTAGGTAACCCTAACTTCCCCGTAAATACAGGCTTCTTGGTATTGACCAGCACTCACGTTGGTCATACTTCCGGTCGGACTCGTGCAGCATCGCCCCGAAACTCGAACAGATGTCCAATAGCACACATACACATTCCCTCACTTTCGAGAAGCTCTATATGCACTGTTCAGGCCGGTCGAGCCCCCAGAAACCCCCCCGTCGGCTCTTCGCGCGTTTTCCATCCCCTCGCCGCCCCCTAAGAAAACGAGGCGCGTGAAAAAAGACTCGAACAGACGTTCGAGTCCTGGGGCGGTTCGGTTTCCGGAAACCGGGGCACCCGCGGCGGGGGAGGAGCGTATCCTCAACCCCGCCACGGGGCGATCGGGTCTACTTGCGGCGGCGCTTGCCCGCTCCCGCGGTCTGGAATCCCCACACCCGCGAGCCCTTGTTTCCGCGGCGGCGCTTCACGTTTGCGACCAGGGCGGCGCGGCGCTGCTGCCGCTCCCAGTCGTCGGCTGCGAGCTGCTCCAACGAAACAGCCCCCCATGCGCGGTTCTCGCTCATTTCAGTCTCCGTTTCTCTCGATAGGCGCGTCACGCGGGCGCGTGAAACGTCAAGCGGGAAAACGGGGGCACCCCCCGTGCCGCATCAGGCACGGGGGGTGCAGGGTCGGCGCGCTAGCGCGCGCCGTGCCACGGATCATCGTGAGGGCATACCGGCGGCACGGGATATCCGCGCGCGGCGCGATAGGCGCATGTCGAGCACGTCACGCGCCGACCGCCCGGAGCTCGTGCCACGCGCGCCGATATGGGCGCGCGTATCCGTAGCGGTCACGCATGACGCGCGCCACGCGCGCCAGCATGAGCGGCCGCGCCAGGATGGCCACGGCGCTCATGCCGCGACCGTTTCGGCGTCGGCGGGAACCGCGGCGGGGTACTCGACGGCGACGCTCACGCCGTAGGCATCCGCCAGCATCCGCGCCACGTCATCCGCCGCGATACCGGCGGAAACGGATGCCGCAAGCACGTCGGCGATACGACGACGCACGGCGTCGCGCTTGGCGTCGGCGTCGGCGGCATCCATGCTCGCGAGCACGTCGAGCGCGGCGGCTCGCGACTGAATCGACGCGCTCGCGTCATTCACGGCATCCGCGAGCGCGCGCTTGCGCTCGCGCCGCTCACGCGCCGCGGTAGCCTCGCGGTCGAGCACGGCGAGCGCCGCGGCAACCATAACGGCATCCGTAGGCGTAACGTCCGCAGGCACGGCATCCAGCACGGCGAGCACGCGCGCGCGCTGACCGCCCCGCGACTTCGTCGCGCCGCTCATCTCGTCGGCGGCTCGTTTGGCGAGCGTGACCGCGGCGGGCGTAGCGTCCGCGCCGTAGCGCTTGACGATCACGCCGACGCGCGCGGCGGATGCCGTGGTGAGCGCATCGGCCAGTCGTTCCGCCGCGACCGTGGCAGCGGCAGCGCGCGCCGTGGTCACGTCGGCAGGGGCGGCAATGGTGTCGTTTCGCTTGGTCATTGGTGTCTCCGTTTCGTTGTGTTCCGACGTCGGAACGTGAGCCGCGCCACGCGGGCGCGTGGCAGGGCAGGCCAGACATAAGGCCATAGAGACACAATGCCATATAGGGATAGGACACGGGGGGCATCCGCGAAAGATTGTGGAGACCTACAAAGACAGTAGATAGGTATTGACATACATAGATAGCTATGCATGGTACGGAATCCGCACAATACATAGGCACAAACGACGGATACCGCAGGGATAGGGGTATAGGGAGGAGGATATGGGCACATGCACACAACGGCGGAAATGTCAAGAGAAATAAGCGAGCTTGTGGGAAACCTCGAAGTTTTTGAGGAAGTTTCGGGGGAGCGGGTACGCGGGCCGCCATCGCTCTAACAGTCCTCCAGATTCTTGCCTCCCCAGAGGCTCTAACAGTCCTCCAGATTCTTGCCTCCCCAGAGGCTCTAACAGTGGTCTACTTTCTTGCCTTCCTACCGAAACATCTGCCTCAGCGCCATCGACCCCACCCAATCCCTATCTGCCTATATTTTTTTCTCCCCGGTTTCTGGAAACCGCTCTGCTAACATCCCCGTATGGTCATGAAGCTCTCTGAGATCGACGCACTCATCGTGCGGTATGCCGACTCGATGAGCCCCACCCAGATCAGTTTCAAGCTCGAAGGGGCCCTCTCTCCCGAGCAGGTCATGGTGCGGATCGGCCAACTGCTCGAAAGCCCCGACTGGCTCACCGCGGCTCAGCAGGATCAGCTCGTGACGCTGAAGATGCGCCAGCTCGTCGTGGAGCTGGAGGAGATGCCGCGCTCCACCCGCAACGCCGAGGTTCTGGTGCGAGCCCTCGAAGCCGTCGGCAACCGACTCGACAAACGCGCCGCCGCGATCGAGCGCGACCTGTCCACGCTCTACGCCTTCCAGGGCACCGTGATGCTGGATGCGATCGAGAAGGCGCTGGCCCACATGAAGAAGAGCCTCACCGCCGCCGACAAGCTCGACCCGATCGAGTGGGATGCAGCCCTGACCGAGGCCTTGCGCTTCGCGCAGATGGAGGTCGCGCGCCACGAGGGTGCGCACGAACTTCCGGCAGCGTAGGGGCGTCCCGGAATGAGCACGATCGACCCAACGGTCTTCGAGGCGGCGATGGCGGAGCTGCGTCGTCGCAGCCAGCTCACGATCTACCAGCGCGACTTCGACGCCTGGGCGTGGGACGTGCTGCGACTGCGCAACTACGAGAAGATGCGCGAGATCGCCTACGACATGCTCTTCGCCAAGAAGGAGCGCACGCTGGTCAAGTCGGGCAACGGTGTCGGCAAGTCGGCGCTGGTGAGCCAGCTCATTCTGTGGGCGGGCTCGGTCTGGCCCGAAGGCGACACCGTCTCAATCATCTCCGCGCCGTCGATTCCTCAGCTCCAGAAGGTGACGTTCAAGTATCTGAAGGAGTACCACGGGCGGGTTTCCGAAACCCTGTCGCCCCGCGACTTCCGCGTGCCCGGTCGCATTGACGAGAACCTGGGCTGGGTTTCAGAAACCCCGAACGGCAAGATTTGGCTCGCGACGGGGCGCAAGCCACCGGACCAGGACGCGGTGTCGATGTTCCAGGGCCTCCGGTCGCCCAACGGCATGACGTATGTCTGGTTCGATGAGGCGGGCGGTATGAGCCGTGCGATGTTCACTGCCGCCGAGGCCGTGCAGACGGGTGAGGATTCTCGCTTCGGCGGCATCGGCAACCCGGACAACGCGGGCACCGAGTTCCAGTTCTCCTTCACCGACAAGGACAAGGCCAAGGAGTTCAACCTGCACACGATCTCCGTGTTCGACACTCCTGTCTTCACGGGCGAGCGGGTGTATCCGCGCACCGAAGAGGGCGACCGAATGGAGGAGCGGCTGCTTCGGGCCTTGACGAGCAAGCGCTGGGTGGCGCACAAGTCCCGCATCTGGGCTACTGGTGGCGAGATCGTCCCCGACCCCGACTTCCCGGACGATCGGCGTTACGACCGGCGCGTGGACAAGGTCGTCACGGAGCCGCTGGTTGAGGGCGACCCCGAGCAGCTTGGTCGCGAGATCATCTGGGTCGATGGCGAGCAGCATGTCGTGGTGGAGCGCAGCCCGGTCAAGTGGGACGCGCGGGGCCTGAGCAAGGTTCTCGGGGAGTTCCCCGGCGACGCCGACTTCGCGTTCTTCCCGCAGGCGGTCATCACCCAGGCACACGAGCACGAGATCACCGAAGACCTGAGCGTCAAGCCGGTGCTGGGGGTCGATATCGCGCGGTTCGGCGCGGACGAGAGCGTCATCTACATCAACCGCGGCGGGCGGTGCCGCCTGCTGGACTCGTGGGGGCGCACCGACACTGTGGAGTCGGCGCGCAAGATTCACGAGCACGCCCAGGCGATCGGAGCTGCCGAGGTTCGCATCGACGCCACTGGCGTCGGCGGCGGCGTGTACGACATGCTGACGCAGTTGGACGAGTTCAAGAACAAGGTCTACGTCGTCATCGGTGTGGACGGCGCGAAGCGCAGCCCCGATCCGCGGCGGTGGGCGAACAGCCGCGCCTACAATCACGACCAGCTCCGCACGCTCATGGCGACGGGTGCGATCGACCTCGACTACGACGACCGCGAGCTTGCCGACCAGCTCCTCAACGTCACCTTCCGCTTCTCCAAGAGCCAGGGCGCGATCCAGATCACGCCGAAGGATGAGATGCGCACCGAGATGGACGGCTCCCCCGACCGCCTCGACGCTCTCATCTACGCCACGATCGACACGTCGAGCCTCTTCGTTCCGGAGGGCGCGATCCAGCCGGGCGACATCGTGCTGATGGACCCGTGGGAGATGCTGGCGGCGTCGCGGATGGACGACGACTACCCGCTGTGACCGTGCCGTGATACGATAAACCCATATAGCCAGAAAGGACTGTTGCCATGATGCCACGCTCTGCTGACCAGCAACGCTCTGCCGACCAGAAGGCCAAGCGGGCAGAGTTCGACGCGATCATCGCCCCGAGGGCGAGCGACGCCGAGCGGCCCGACGGCTACCAGCCTCGCCACGCGCGGAACCACTCCCCCTGGCGTCGGATCGCCGACTTCATTCGAGGACGGCGCTGATGGCACACAAGGTCTGCGGCTCGATCGACCCGAAGACGGGGCAGCGCTGCACCAAGCGACCGGGGCACTATCACCCCGTGCGGAGTAGGCACTCCTGCGAGCGCCCCGGATACGAATCAGCCTGGGACGAGCCCGACACCGAGCAGAAGGAGAAGGTCGCATGACCGAGAGCGCCGACCCGTGGTGGACGATCGACGCCGGAGTTCCCGGCGGCAAGGAAGGCGAGCGCGACGGGTTCGTGCAGGCCCCCGACGAGGAGTCTGCCCGCATCGCCTACCTCGCGCAGTGCCCGGAGGACTGGGTCATCTTCGCAATCGAGCCAGGCACCGCGCCCGAGCCCTACGTGCCGCCGACGCCGCAGGAGGGCGAAGAGCGTTTCGTGCTGTGACCTCTCGGGGCGGGTTTCCAGAAACCTACCCCCAACTTCAGCACCACCTCGGGGTGTAGTCGATTCGGCCCATCCGCTTTGCGGCAACATTCGGCTCAGGTAGTCTGCACTTCATGGCAACCTCCACCGGCAAGCAGCTCGCGACCACTGCGAAGCGTCCGACGCTTCGCGAGATCAACGAGGGGCTGCGTGACGAGCTGGAGATGGTACGCAACGACCACGAGCGGCTGGCGGAAGCGCTGAGCAACGCGGTCATGATGCTCCGGCAGGAGGACATCGGCTGGGCGGGTGGCGATCTAGGCGCGGACTACCGCGGACTCGGCCTGGAGGAGCTGAAGAAGTGGTCGAACGACATCCGCGCCTCCCTCACTGGCAGCTCCGATGGCAAGAAGGCCCCGAACCCCCACATGCGCAACGGCCTCATGCTGCGCCACAGCTTCATCTGGGACGGCGGGATGCACTACGAGGGCATCCCCGAGAAGAGTCAGGGCCGCCGCAGCGTCGATGAGCTGATAAACAGCGGCATCAACCACCGCCTCGTGTTCAGCCCGCCCGCGCGCCGCCGCCGCGAGCACGCGCTGTACGCCGACGGCATCTACCTGCTCGTCGGCGACAACCGCAAGAAGACCCTGCGGCCCGTGCCGCTCCACGAGATCACCGACACCTACCGCGATCCGATCTACGAAGACGAGATCATCGCCTACCGCTGGACGCGCAACGAGGTCGAGTTCGACGGGCGCGGCAAGGTTCTCAACGACGGCCAGCGCCAGTCCAAGAGCTACTGGGTCTACGTGGACTGGTACGACGGAGTCCAGCCCTCGAAGATCATCTACAAGGGGCAGGCGGAGCCCGTACTGAAGGGGCACACCGCCTTCGACATGCACGCCAACCGACCCGACGGGCAGGCGTTCGGCTCCCCCGACGCGATCGCCGCGGTCGTGTGGGCGCGCATCATCCGCGACCTCATCATGAACGGCGTCAAGATGCAGGACGCTCTGGCGATGTTCGCATTCAAGGCGACCGCCAAGAACAAGGCGGGCCAGCAAACGCAAGCCCTGGAGCTTGGCAAGGCGCACGACGCGGGAAGCGCCGCGACCCTTGCGGGCGACGCCGATCTCGTGCCCCTGAACTCGGCGGGCAAGGGCTACGACTTCGCCTCGATCGGCTTCGTCGTGTCCACGATGGCTGCGAGCCTGCACGTTCCCGGCATCGCCCTCAGTGCCAACACCGCACTGGCCGGTTCGTCCTATGGCGCGGCGAAGACCCTCGACCTGCCGAACCGGATGGCGATGCAGACCCGCCGCCAGGAGCACGTCGAGTTCGACAAGCGCCTTCTGGCGTGGCTGGGCGCAAAGGATGCCACGCCCTACTTCAACAACTACGACGACGCCACCGACGAGTACCGCTCGGTGCAGGCGGCGTACCTGGCTTGGCAGAGCGGCACCCTCTCGCCGGAGGGCTTCCGCAACGAGCTGGAGATCATCTACGGGCGCAAGTTCCTGGGCCCGATCCCGACCGGCGTGCTGCTGCCGAACAACAAGAAGTCGCTGCCGCGCAAGGACATCGACACCGACTCCGCCAGTGACGCCACGCCCACATCCACCCCGAGCCCCAACCAGGGGCGGGCTGACGGAACCGGCGGCGCGGGTCACGCCAACGACCTTCCCGCCGCTGAGAGCTAATGGCTGCCGCGTCCGCCCCGGTCGGGTACTGGGTCGGCACTCCGCGTCGAGTGGAGGGCGAGCTGTGCCCATCGTGCTTTCTGCCAAGCCTGGTTCAGGTTCCGTACTACCAGTACCTCGGCGAAGCGGGGAGCCTGGGCGACATGCTCATCAGCGGGATCGGTGAGCTGGAAGTCAAGCGTCGCTACATCTGCCATGCCGGATGCGGCTGGGAGCGCACGGACGAGCTGTAGGGGTTTCAGAAACCCCACGAGGCCGTCGTGGCTTGTCGTTTTGTGCATCCGAAACTTTGCCCTAGAGTTCCAGACATGACCAAGCGAGTGCTGAGCGAGTCGGCGGGCCGGGTCGTCCGACAGGACGACGGCTCCTTCCGCATCTGCATCGTGGACGAGGGCAGGGGCAGTTCTGCCGACTGGCCGCGCGACTTCTTCGAGGGCGCGCGCGGGCGCGCGAACGCCGACGCGCTGAAGGGCGTGATCTCGTTCCCCAACCACCCCAAGGACTATGACCGTCCCGAAGAGCGCGACCCCATGACTGCGATCGGGCGCATCGGCGACGAGGTCACCATCGAAGAGCACAATGGCAAGCTGGGCTTCTGGGCCGACTACATTCCGTCGCGCCGCCCCGGCGTCGCCGAGCACCTGGAGGAGTTCGGCGACATTCTCGGCGTCTCTGTCTTCTGCGAAGGCGAGACCCGGCGCAATCTGGAGACGGGCCGCGACGAAGCGGTCAGTTTCGACCCGACTGACCCCTACCGCAGCGTTGACGTGGTCATCGTTGCCGGTCGGGGTGGCAAGTTCGAGAAGCGGCTGGCCGAGAGCCACCGCCGTCTCGGGGAGACTTCTGCAATCCCGCAGGAGAAGGAAGAGGAGACTCACATGGACAAGGACATCGAGGAGCGCTTCAACAAGCTGGCCTCGGACTTCACGTCCGCGCTGAATGCTCTCGCCGACACGCTGAAGGGCACGGTGGCCGCCAAGGACGCCGATGTCCAGGCCAAGGTGGACAAGGAAACGGTCGATAAGGCCGTGGACAAGGCCCTGGCCGACTACGACAAGGCGGTGGACCTCATCTCGGAGGCCAAGCTGACCGAGTCGCAGTCCAGCGACCTGCGGGCTCGCGCCCGCAAGGGCGAGGACATCACCGGGGCGATCGAGACGGCGAAGAAGGTGCTCGCGGAGGCCCGTCAGGGTCGCGGCGGCAGCGACGACGCCGCCCTGCACATCGGCGCGGGTGGCTCGGGCTCCGGCTCGGGCGATCTGTCGTTCGACGTGCCCGGATTCGGACGGGTGGTGAACTGACATGGCCGACGTGGTTTCGACTGGTGAGGCGTTCAGCTCCACCGACGCCCAGCGCGAAGTCTGGACCGTCACCGATGAGGTCGCGGTCGGCACGGCCCTCATTAACGGCGGGCGAGCCGGTGTCGCGTACACCGCCTCGGGCGGCCACACGTCGTCGGAGACGATCGCGGGCATGACCGTGAGCGGCATCGCGGACGGCGGCGTCGGCCTCGACGCGAAGCAGGTCTCCGTGGCGACCGACGGCACCTACGAGTTCCCGGTCACGGGAGCTGGCCCGAGCACGGCCAACGGCACGATGGTCTACGCCGTCGTCGCCTCTGGCAAGATCACCGGGCTCACTCTCACCGCGGGCACCAACACCCCCTGGGGCGTCGTGAACAACCCGCAGGACTACGTCGCCGAGAGCGGCGTCGCCTGCGTGAAGATCGGTGCCACCAACAACATCGCGGCAGGGAGCTGATCGACATGGAGTTCAAGGACAAGTTCACCCTCGACGGGCTCCTCCGGGTGCCCAAGGGCGTGACCGTCGATTCGGTCGCGAAGGTGGCGAAGCTGGTCGAGCACGCGAAGCGTGGCTCGTACCTGGCGGAGGCGCAGCTCAAGGAGTCGCTGATGAGCGGAGACCTCGCGTCTTCGATCACGCACTTCCTGAACGTCATCACCATCCCCCAGCTCCCCGACGACAAGGACCGCCCGGTCTCGAAGCTGGCCGGTATCCGTACCGTGCCGGACTTCCGTCCGGCGGTTCTGTACGGGCTGTACGGCGACCCGGAGGGCCCCGGCATCGAGGCGGACGGCTCCGCGCCGCGCGTCCCGCAGGGCACTCCGTACCCCGTCGTCACGGTCAAGGGGCAGGAGTCGGCCTACGCCAAGCTCGCCAAGCGAGGCAACCGGGTCAACTGGGACTTCGAGGACTTCGTCAACGACACCATCGGTGTCCTCGACGGCATTCCTCAGATGCTCCGCACGATCGCACTCGACACCGAGTGGAACGAGGTCGGTGAGGCCATCACGGCTGCGACGACCGAGCTGACGGCGCAGGTCCTTCCCGACGGCACGTCGGTCCCGGTCAACGCCCCGGTCTCGGCCAACGCGATCATGGCGGCCATCCAGGACCTCGCGCTCCGCACGGTTCACGGTCGCAAGATCGGCTCCCTGAGCGGCTACAACGTGGTCGTTCCGGTGGGCAAGAAGCTGGCGGTGGACTACGACATCCGCAAGGCCCTCGGGATCACCGCGATCCTGCCGGGCAGCGCGGGTGGCCCGGCCTACCTCGGCCCGGACAACTCGGTGCTCAACACCGTGGAGGTCATCGAGCACGAGAAGGTCACCGGCACCGCCTGGTACCTGCTCCCGAAGCCCGGTGCGTACCGTCGCCCGGTGGTGGACCTGCTCCGCCTCCGCGGCTACGAGCAGCCCCAGCTCCGGGTCCAGGCCAACGGCGGAGACGGCTTCTCGTTCGACGCGGACTCGGCGTCCATGCGACTCCGTCTCGTGGTCGGCGGTGCCCTCTGGTTCAACGAGGCCGTGGTCTACAGCGAGGGCGATGGCAACGCCTGAGCCTGAACCGCTCACACACAATACCCCCCGGCTTCGGTCGGGGGGTGTTGTGGTTTCTGGAAACCAAGGCAACAAGCAGTTACAGTTTCAAGTGGCGGCCTTAGTCCTTTCTGTCGCCGGAGCGCGTCGAGCCGTGAGGAGAGGCCCTGCTGCGGGTGGCCCGGCTCGACGCGCTCCCACGCGGTTTCAGGAACCGACCACCACGCCCTAGACTGCCCTCATGGCTACCGGAAAGTACCCCGTCGATCCGAGCACACCCGTCGGGTTCTTCCGCACGGAGATCGGCGACGACACGGCGTCGGAGATCAGTGGCACTGCGCCGAATCAGACCGCTGAGTACGAGTTCTTCAGCGACGCCGCGATCGAGGCGTACATCGCCAGCAACGACACTCTCGACATGGCGATGTCGAGGGCGCTTCAGACGATGGGCCGCAAGCTCATCATCCAGGCGCAGGACATCCAGGTGGACGACATCCGGATCAAGACCATCGAGCGCGCGAAGCTCTTCATCGAGCACTCCGACCGGCTCGCCTCTGGCGAAGAGGCCAGCGACGCCGCCACCGCGTTCAGCGTGGTCGGCCTCACCACTCACCCGGCATATCGCCGCCCGCAGGGGACGCGGGAGCCGTGGGATGCGGTGATGTGACATGGCAGATTTCAGCCGCGAGCTGGCCGCCGTGCGCGCCGCGGTAGAGCAGGCCAAGCCCCTCGCCGAGACGTTTCAGACCGGCGAGGCCAAGTTCTATGAAGACGGCAACCCCACTCCCGTTCTGACGACGACGTGTCGCGTTAAGAAGCCGCGCCCCAGCGCGTTCGATGCGGGCAACGAGACCGAGTGGGCTACCAAGCGTGTCGTCGTGATGAAGGTGCCGCTGAACGCCACCACCGGCGTTATTCGCAAGGGGCTCATCGTCCAGGTCTCCACGCCGGACGGAGACCCCGCGATCAATCACGTCAACTTCGTGGTGCAGTCCAGCCTCTCTAGCCAGTTCGCCGCAGAGCGTGAGGTCACCCTGGGCACGGAGGTCAGCGCTACGCCTCGCATTGTGGAGCCCTGATGGCCGACACACTGAACGAGGAGATGGTCGCCTCCTACAACGTGAACATCACGGGGATCGACCGCACTCGCGCTGAGCTGGCAAGGCTTGATGCGACCATCGCGCGGCTGCGCAAGGCCAACTACTCTCCCACGGTGCCGACGGTCACCATCGGAGCGAACCTCGGCGGCAGGGACATCTTCGTGTCGAAGATGGACGACTTGGAGGGTCGCGTGCAGGCGAGCACTCAGCGCGCGATGGCGAGTGCGATGGCTCTTGGCAAGCGCGTCCAGGCGCAGGCCCTTCGAGACGCGACGACCAAGACGGGACTTTCCGGCCAGCCCAAGGGGCGCAAGGGGCCGGGTCGAGAGGTTACCGGCAGCATGATTGCCGGGATCGCGACGAACGTCGAGACCTACAAGGATGGCTCTGCCACGCAGATCACGGGCTGGCATGGATGGCCGACCGAGGGGCGCAACTACTTCGAGTACCAAGAGCGCGGAACCAAGGGCCGTGGCGGCGCGAGCAAGGCGGAATCCGCCGCGTCGGGCTCGCTGTACAGGTCTCCCAACAAGCGCAGCCGCAAGGCCGCCGGACAGCGCACGGCGCTGAACCACCCCGGCGTCCCGGCGGCGAACTCGCTTGGCAAGTCCATCGTGGTTGTGCGCGAGCATCTGAAGAAGGAACTGGCAGGGCTGAAGCGATGAGTGGAGTGTCGAGCGTTGACCCCACGGCGGAGATCGCCGCAATCAAGTCGCGCCTGGATGCGCTGACCGACGCCGCGACCTATATGGGCATCCCCCAGGGGTTCGAGCTTCCGAGGGACAAGTGGGGCAAGAAGGCACCGTACCGCGACTTCGAGCCGGGTGGCCTGATCCCGGCCTCCGGGGGGCGCACCATCGCGGGAGGCGAGCAGGCACAGCCGCACATCTGGGCGTTCCAGGTGCATCACTACGCGCCCACGCGCGAGCAGGTCAATCTCCTGGCGATCGCGACCGACAAGGCGCTGATGGGATGGGCCCCGAGCACAGCGGCGAGCCCGATCAGCACCTTCTACTTCACGATGTACGACGAGTTCTCCAAGAGCGGTGAGCGCGTCGGCTACATCGCCACCCGCTTCTACGAGATGACCCTGGGGATGAACCCTGACCTGACGTTGTGATAGCCTGATCTCGCGACCCGCAATAGCGGGGAGAAGTGGCCCTGGCAGGCCTCCGGACGGAGGTCGAGCTGGGGTCGCGTTCTTTGGTCTGTAGCTCAGTCGGCAGAGCGCCCGCCTGTTAAGTGGGATGTCGCAGGTTCGAGCCCTGCCGGACCAGCCAAGGTTATGCAAGCAGCTCGGGGGCGTAGGTTTCCAGAAACTCACGAGCCCAGGCCACCATGTCGATGACGCGCTGACCCGAAGGCTGGCTCTTCACCCATAGCTCCAGGTTCTCGATGCTGTTGTCATCGCGGTGTCCGTTCTTGTGATGAACTTCTTCGTTCCGGAGAAGAGGACGGCCAAGCTTTTGCTCCATGACGTGTCGGTGCTGAAGCTGCGTCTCGAATCTACCGTTGCCGATATACCGCTCTCGCTTCACGTATCCGCTGGGCATGGTGCGCCACTTGCCCCATTCGCCAGGGTTCTCCGGTGACCGGGTTCCGCGTGCAGCACGCTGTCGCGGCGCGTCCATATCTTGACCCTTCGCGCGGCGACGATAATGCATCCCGCACATTCCTCCACTAGGGCTGTTCGAGGGATTGGTGCAGTTCTTGTAAGTGCACTTACGCAGTGTACGTTCCGTCATATTTCTATGTTAGTTCATGCGGAGGCCGTTTTGGTTTCGACTTCGCGGACGGTAAAGTCGCAGGCATGATGACCCATTCCCGCAAGACGGAGGGCTGAGACGTGGCGTTCTATCGCAACAACGAAACCGGCAAGGTGCAGTTCCACCCCAAGTCCGGCATCGGCAAGTCTCTCGGCTCGACCGAGATCGCGGAAGACGGAAAGCCCGTCAAGCCGCGTACCTCCCTGGCCCCCTCCGCCGACGAGATGCGCCGCGCCAAGGCCCTCCTGAAGGACAACTCCGGCACGTCCATCGAGACCGCCGCCGCACAGGCCGTGGTCGAAGCCGGAAAGCAGGCCGCCACTGCCAAGCGAGCCGCCACCAAGACCACCGGCAGCAAGGCCGGGGACACCAAGAAGCAGGAAGGGGACCAGTAATGGCCCAGAAGATGCTGGTGGGCGACAAGGACACCGTCCTGCTGATCCCCGCCTTCGAGATCGGCGGAGTGCCCCAGATGGCGTACTCCGCCTCGCCGGACCCGGTGCCGATCACCGCTCCGACAGTCGCGCTGCTGAATCACTACATCGCGGCGACCACTCCCGGCGACACTGGCGCGCACTGGGGTGGCAACATCACCTGCGCCGTCGTGGACGACTGGAACCTCGCCCTCACGGACAGCGCGACCGACGACACGCGGACGCTGTGCTCGGTGGGCCAGAGCCAGGACCTCACGTTCTACAACTACGACGCGGTGATGAACTTCCTGCGCGACCTCGACCCCAAGGACGCGACCAGCGAGTTCAACCTCCCGGCGAACCTCGTGAGCGCCCCGGACCTCGCCTACGTCATCGCGCACCGCATCGGCTACAAGCGCGACGTGGCGGCGGCGATCGGCCAGGAGTGGCACTTCTACTACGTCTGGACCGACCACGCGGTTCCCGCGGCGGCGGACGGCTCGAACCAGACCCTCGGGCAGACCTTCATCCCGAAGGGCATCATCAACTTCAAGTACGAACTGGCGGCCTAACCCATGAGCACGAAGGTTCTTTCCAACCAGCGAGTCACGGTCCTGGCGGGCCTGGCCTCGGGCATCTCGGACTGGTCCGAGCCCACCCTGGCCGAACTCAACGCCCTGACCAACGTCTCCGGCGCGATCAACTGGGCTTCGTTCGACCTCAACATCCAGGCGTCGCAACAGAGCGACGACCGGACGCTGACGGACGGCGCGGGTGCCCAGAGCCGCGGCTACACGAACTTCGGAGGCACCCTCCAGTTCGTGAACCCGCGCGTGGACGACACGGCCAGCATCTACCGCACCGCCTACGACATCTTCTCGACGCCCCGCGTCGAGCTGGTGGTCGCCGTGCGGTACGGCAAGCAGAACAGCCTCGGCCCGGCGGCGGGGGATCGGTTCACGATCTACCACGTCATCACCGATGCGGTGGCGTTCGGCCAGGGCGACGTGTCGAAGTTCTACAGCGTCAACCTCATCGCCCGCGACGACATCCTCCCCGGATACATCGTCCCGGCGGCGTCGCCGAGCACCATCACCGTCACGGTGGCCTCTGCCACGGTAGAGCCGGGTGACCTCGTCTTCGCGAGCGCGGCCTACGAGGGCTGGGACGTGACGAAGGAGGTCGTGTGGGTCTCGTCCGACGAGAGCCTGCTGATCCAGGTTCACCCCGGCATCTTCCAGGCCGTCGCGGACGGAACGCCGACGCTGAAGGCGCAGTACCCCGGCGCGACGGACTCGTCCACCAGCACCATCACGATCGCCACGTAGCGCACGTCGCTACCGCAACCAAGACCCCTGGCTCCTCCCCCGGAGCTGGGGGTCTTGGCGCGTATAGACTCATGCTGGGTTTCCAGAAACCCACGTAGCCACAAAGATCGAAAGGACACGAGGACATGGCTGAGATCATCGACCAGGCCGAGGTGGAGCGCATCGCCAAGATCACCAAGAAGGGCTTCGACCTGAAGGCACGGCTGGAGGGGCGCGGGCTGCGCCGAGCGAGCATCACCCTCTACCTGGACGAGGAGCTTGGTGCCGAGCTGGGCGACGCGCACGACATCCGCAACAACCTCGGCATCGTGGTCGGTCGCGAGCGAAGCGGTCTTATCGGGGAACTCGACAAGATCACCGAAGCGCGTGCGGCGGCGGTCTCTGAGTGGGACAAGACCATCGAGAAGAACCCCGACATGCCGGAGGCCGACCGTATCAAGCTGAAGGGCGTCATCGCGGGGTTCGATGAGCGCATCGCCGAGCTGGAGGCTAAGCGTGACGAGATGGTCGCAGAGCTGACCAAGACCGGCATCACGATCCACATGCGCGCGGTTCCGCCGGTCATCCACAAGGACTGCCACCGCAAGGCGAAGCAGACCCTCGGGATCGAGACCAAGAAGGTGCCGGACGACCTGAAGGAGGCGCTGGTGCTGGCCGAGACGGCGCACCTGATGAGCGTCATGTTCCAGACGATCACCGACAACCAGACCGGCTACGTGAACAACGACGTGACCTATGAGGATGCGACTGCGCTGATGGACTTCCTGCCGCCGAGCCAGTGGGCCCGACTGGATGCGAAGATCGGCGAAGTGCAGTTCACCGACGCGATCTCGCGCAGCATCGAGAGCCAGGAGGATTTCTCGTAGAGTTCTTCTCCTCGACGGCGGGGTCGGGGTACATCGACCTGATGAAGGCGTCTATCGCGCACGGAGTCAGGCCGAGCGCCCTGATCCTGGGGAAGGACTCGAAGAAGCCGTGGACACGCATCGACATCACCCTTGCGAAGGCGTACCAGCGCTTCCTCAGCGAGCTATGCAGCCAGTGCGGCCTGCCGAAGTACGTCTGCCACACCGACGACAACCGCATCCAGTTCAAGCTCGCGCGGGATGAATGCGCCGGAACGCAGATGGCCGAGCGTGAGCAGGCTCGTCTCGCGAAGGACGACAAGAACCCGCAGTACGGGACGCGCATCTTCGCGGAGCCGTTCTTGACCGAAGACGCTGTCGCTGAGGGGTTGGAGCTGAGCGACTTCCGGCGGCCCTACCTCATCGACCGCGCGAGGAAGATGGGGCTCATTCCGGACTTGGATGATGCCGAGCGAGAGTAGGTTTCCGGAAACCGGAGGCTCGGAAAGTGGCCCCGAAACGCCGGTAGGATGCTGACATGGCGGACGTTGACCTTTCTGTAGCAGTCACGTCTACTGGCGTCCAGGCGGCAATCGCCCAGCTCGAAAACCTCACCAACAAGGGCCTGACCACCGCCGCCGCGATGGGGAAGCTCTCCACGGAGAGCGGTCGGGCCACGCAGGCGATCGCCGACCAGATGCGGGCGATGGCTGGCACATCGCGATCCTACGAGGGCGCAGCCACCGCCGTGCAGCACCTCACGACCTCGCTGGAGGTCCAAAAGCGCGCCTACCAGCAGTACGCTTCTCTGCGCGTGGGGGCAACCCCGGCAGAGCGCCTGGCGGGGGCGTTCGGCGGCGCGGCGCGTGGCCGCAGCGCCGCCGAGATGATTCGCCTTCAGCAGGAGGCGTTCAACGCTGACCCTGTGCGCGATCTCATCGCCGTCGAGCAGGAGGAGCAGGCGCTCCTGGCTGCACGAGGTCGAGTCGTCACCGCGCAGGGCGAGCTAGCGCGCGCGCAGTGGGAGCGCGAACTGGCTGCCATGACTCCGGTGGAGGCGGCCAAGGCTCGCCTCATCCGCGCCACCCAGGAACTCGCCACCGCGACACGGCTGGTGAATGTCACGAACGAGCGCGCCGCGGCCAACCCCACCGCAGCGAACCTCAACGCCCAGACCGCGGCCACGCAGCGACTCACCGCCGCCACTCGCGACTACCAGACCGCCAAGAACGGCCTCGCCACTGCGCAAGAGCGCGAGGCGCACGCGGGCGTGGCGAACGAGAACAACGCCTTCCAGTCCTCGTACTCGTACTTCATCCTCGCCGGTCTCGCCACAAAGGCCAGCCAGTCGATCATCAACCTCGGCACGGCATCCATCACCGCCTCGACCGAGATCGAGCGCAGCTTCGCCGACGTGGAGCGCACCTTTGAGGGCACCGATGCTCAGCTCTCCTCGCTCCAGGATCGACTCTTCGAGCTGAGCACCTCAACTCCGATCTCCGTCATCGACCTGGCTCAGATCGCGACCCTGGGTAACCAGCTCGGCATCGCCGCAGAGGACATCGAGTCCTTCACCCGGGTCATCGCCATGTACACGGCGGTCTCGGGCCAGAGCGCCGAAGATGCCGCCACCGCCTTCGGTCGCATCTCGAACCTGACGGGCCTGGCGGCCAGTCAGTACAGCAACCTCGCGTCGGCCATCACCTACACCGCTCGCACAACCGTCGCAACCGAGTCCACGATCCAGAACACCGCCAAGGAGATCACGGCGCTTGCCTCTGGCGCAGGCTTCAGTGCAGATGCGATCGTCGGCCTCGCTGGCGCGCTGTCGTCTCTGGCGATCCCGCCGGAACGAGCGCGCGGTGCCCTGTCGCTCTACTTCGGGGCCCTCAACACGGCGGTTGCAGAGGGTGGCCCCAAGCTCGCGGCGTTCGCCGAACTGACGAACATGACCGCCGACCAGCTCAACCGCCTCGTGCGCGAGAACAGGGGCCAGGAGGTCTTCACTGCCTTCATCTCGGGCCTCAGTCAGCTCGACACCGTCGCCAAGACGAGCGCCCTCGACACTCTCGGTCTTAGCACGATCCGCGTGGACCAGACGATGCGAGCGCTCTCGCAGAACGTTCCCCTCGTCACGCAGAGCCTTGAAGGTGCAAACCGCGCCTTCCGAGAGAACACAGAGATCACCAACCAGTACGGCATCATCCAGGCAACCCTCTCGGCCAAGTGGCAGGAGTTCCAGAACGCCGTGCAGAACGTCGCGGCTGCCGTCGGAGACGAGTTCGCACCCGCCGCCGGGGCCGTGCTGGAGGCGCTGACGAGCCTGCTGGTCACTCTCGACAAGGTCTCGGACTCCCCCATCGGCCAGGCGTTCCTGAAGTTCGCCACCGCCGCCGGAATCGTGCTGGCCGGGCTCACCGCCCTCGTGGGCGTGCTGGCGCTCACCAAGGCCAGCCTCGTCGTGCTGAGCTTCGCCGTGCGCCAACTCGGATGGGAGTCGGCCACCACGGGCCTGAAGAGCTGGGTCATGGCGCTGGTCTCCACCGACAAGGCAACCCGCTCCGCGGCCCTGAGCACTACCGCATTCAGCACCGCCGTCAAGCAGTCGGCTTCGGGGATCACCGCGAGCACTGTGGCGACAAAGGGCCTCACGATCGCCATGAACGCGCTGAAGATCGCGCTCCCCATCATCGCGATCACCGCGGCCATCGCCCTTATCGACCAGTGGGCCGGTGCGATCGACAAGGCCATCAACCCGAGCAAGCGCCTCACGGACGACATCTCGGGCCTGAAGGATGCGCTGATCTCGGACAACCCCAATGCGTTCCGGCGCGGGATCGAGCAGGTCGGGGACTCCAGCACCAAGATCGTCCCCAAGCTCAGCGACTTCAACCAGTCGATCCTCACCGCCATCCAGGTCCAGAAGCAGGCCGAGGGGCAGATCAACAGCACGAGCGGCGCGATCGACGCCCAGGCGTTCTCGCTTGGCGAGACGAGCAAGGCGTGGATCGCTGACGCGCTGAAGAACCAGGAAGACATCAAGGACATCATCGACGGTTCCGACTTCTGGGAAACCCTCTGGGAGACGATCTTCCAGCCGGGAAGCGCCGACGAGTTCGTCAGTCGCGACACGTTCGAGAAGCTCATCATGGGCGGACTCGACGTGAACCAGATCAGCCAGATCGCGATCGAACAGGGCGAGGAGGCCGCTTACGCCGCCTATGACGCCTGGCAGGAGGGCTACGCCAAGGCCGACCCGAACGCCGACCTGGCGGGCGCGACGGTCTTCCGGAGCGTCGTTCTGCCGAAAATCCTCAGCTCCGTCACCGACGCGTATCGAGACGCAGCGTTCCAGGCGGCTCTCGCCGGGTCTTCGATCAGCGACACCGGCGAGGTGGTCGCTGCGAGCGCGGCAGACTTCCGCACCCTCTCGGAGGCTGGAACGGATGTCGATGTCACCTTCTCCGGCGTCACCGATCGGTTGGATGATCTTCGCGACGCGCTCCAGGGTGCGATCAGTGGCACGGTCAGCTTCGACAGCGTGCTCGATCGCGCCAAGGAGACCGCGCAGGAAGCCGCCGACGCCTACAACAAGCTGCACAAGGACGCTGGCATCGACGCTGCGCCGATCGATGCCGCCAAGTTCGGCGAGGCGCTGGAGTCGGCCACGACGGACGCCCTCAACTTCTACCAGGGCATCATGAAGCTCGCCGAAGGGGGTAACACCTCTTTCGCGCTCCAGCTCGCCGAGCTGGGGCCCGAAGCACAGGGCATCCTCTCGTCGTCGCTGGAGCTGGACAGCGACGGTCAGGCGCGACTGGAGGCGGCAGCGCGCTTCGCGGCGTTCCTGGCGAGCGACGCCTTCAAGAATGCACTCGAAGCCAACATGCAGGACTCCAATGAGGCGTATGGCATCATCTTCGGAGAAACGGGCAACCTCGCAGATGTGCAGAGCTACATCGCGGCGCAGGTTGCGGGGGTCGGCGAGGCGTGGGAGAAGCAGTGGGCTGTCGATCACCCGAACCTGCCGCTGAACGTCACGCCCGAGCTGAAAGACCCGACTGAGGATCAGATCGCCTACTTCCAGGATCAGCTCTCGGGGCGCATCACCGTCACGCCGAAGATCGTCTACTCCCCCACTGGCCAGCCGTACACCGACAGCAACACCTACACGGATAACGTCACGGGAGCGAAGATCACTCTCCCGGCGAGTCTGGATGGTGCGGCACTGAGCAGCAGCCTGGACATCTGGAAGCAGGACCAGTCCGCGAGCCCGGAAGAGATCGCCGCCAAGCTCAACGAAGACGGTCTCAGCGCGAGCCTGGATGCGTGGCGAGCCGCCCACGGCAACATCACCATCCGCGCGACCATCCTGCCAAACACGCCCTACTTCAACGGCTCCCTGTTCTCGGCGTCGGGCAACCAGCCCAAGAAGCGCGACGGCGGAATCATCGGTCGAGATGCTCTTCCGGGCTTCGCAAGTGGCGGCGGCTACGGCATGTTCCGCGGTCCCGGTTCGGGCATCTCCGACTCGATCCTCGCGCGCGTGAGTGCCGGAGAGTACATCTCCACCGCCGCCGCTACGAAGTTCTGGGGGCCGGACTTCTTCGAGTCTCTGAACCGGAAGATGCTCCCCACGAACTTCCTGAATATGCTGGGTGCCGCGGCGGTTTCCGGAAACCGCGGGCCCGAGCGAGTGGCCTACGTCACGGTGCAGCAGAACAACCCGTTGACGCGCGACCCGCTGAAGCAGCTCCGAGAGGACTCGGAGAACGTGGCCGCAGGAATCTGGGGAGACTGAGATGTACAGCCTGAATGGCATCCCCCTGAACGAGGGGCACTCGGGGTGGCGCATCCTGCGGGACGGCACGAACACCCAGGGCGGGATCACGAACCAGCTCAACAAGGTGCCCAACCCGAACCGCCCTGGCTACAAGCCCGCGCCGAGCACCTACACCGAGCAGATCATCGTCCTCAACGTGCGCACCCCAAGGGAGCGCCTGGAGGAGCTTCTGGCGCTGTGCGCGAGTGCAACGACGCTCAGCCGCACGGACGACCCCACGAAGGAGGCGTACATCGAGGTCGCCTCTGCGATCCCGTCGCCGAGCAACACCCCCTTCGATGCTGTTCACGATGTCACCATCACCATCAGCGCCTACGAGGGGGTCTGGCGAGACGTGAGCGCTGTCGTCGTCGGCCCGACCAACATCACCGGCCCGACTCAGACCTTCACGATGCTGGATGACCTCAGTGCTCCGATCTTCGACGCCGACGTGTTCATCCGAGGCGTCTTCGGCGAGTTCGTTTTGACGGACTCGGGCGGCTCCTGGCTGAAGACGACGCGCGCATGGTCGGGCTCATCCAGTACCGGCCTGCTCTACGTCGGGGCCACGCAGCAGGCGTTCCTGGCGAACGAGTCGAACCCCTGGGTGCCGGTATCGGATGCCAGCAGCTACGTCGATGTCTCGCCGCATGGTGGCTTCCGCCTGACTCCGAAGCTGGTTTCCGGAAACCCGGCAGATCGCGAGGTCGAGCTGTCGCTGACCACCCTCACCCAGACGAGCACGACGCTGCGCGTTCGCGCCAAGCGCGCCTACAGGATGAACTGAGATGGCCGACTTCTACTCGGGGTGGCACTCGGTTCCCAACGGTGGAGCGAAGTACCGCCTGCGCCTGACGGTCAATCTCGCCTCGCAGAACGTCGCGGCGAACCAGAGCACAGTCAACTGGGCGATGGCTATCCAGAAGGATCGCAGCTACCAGGGCTTCTACGACTACTTCGCTACCCAGAAGGTCACCATCGACGGCGTGGAGGTCTTCAACCAGTACAACCAGAACCCCACCGCCCCGTGGAACGGCTGGAGCGAACACATTGTCGCCTCGGGCAGCCGGACGATCACCCACGGCACCGATGGCACCAAGTCGATCGCGGTGTCGGGCTCCTGGGAGCGCAGTCCTCTCGGCTACGCGCCCGGCACCATGTCCGTCTCGGGGACCGTGGCGCTGACGGCGATCCCGCGAGCAACCACCCCCAAGGTCAGCCCGAGCCCGGCGGCGGTCGGCGCGACCGTCACGATCACCCTGCCTCGCGCAGTCAGCAGCTACACGCACGACGTGACGTGGGCCTCGGGCTCCGAGAGCGGCACCATCGGAACTGGCATCGGCGCGAGCGCCACTTGGACAGTGCCAGACGTGATGAGCGAGTTCCCCGGCCAGAGCCAAGCCCCCATCGTCATCACTGCCGTCACGAAGAGCGGCGCGACCGTGCTGGGCTCGAAGCAGGTCACCCTCTTCGCCAAGAACCCTCCCGCGGCTCCCGAGATCGTGCAGCGCACTCCCGACCAGAGCTTCGACATCCGCGCTCGCGTGGTCGAGTTCTCGGGCGGCGAGTGGCGACCCGGCAAGATCGTTCCCGCTGACACGATCAGCCTGGTCGATCCCTCCAGCGCGACCACGACCTGCACCATCGCCATGAGCCGCCTCAACGCGACCGACTTCGCCGACTTCAGCATCGTGGATATCGACGTGTCGGACGGCTTCGACTGGTACTTCACCAACCACCGCCTCGTGCTCTCGCGCGTCGAGGGCGATGATGTTGACCCCACGAAGGCGAACAGTTATACCGGCACCGAGTTCGTGGACTTCTCGCTTGCCTTCGCCTACGCACAGAAGGACTACGAGTGGACGGGGGTCACACCGGGGCGCATCCTCGCCGACCTCATCAACGACGCCAAGGGTCGCGGCTGGGGCCCTCGCATCGACAAGGCGTTCAGCGCCTCGCGGACCAGCCTCGGCGAGACCTGGCTGAACACGACCATCGACCGCAAGGTGAGCAAGGGCACCCCAATCTCACAGGTGCTCGAAGGGCTCGTCACTGACGGCTACGCGGAATACACCACCGCCTACCACACCGAGAAGGCGTGGCTCGTGTTGCTCAACCCCGGCACCGGCTCCAGCTTCGCGGACGTGGGGGCGAGCCCCGTCGTGAACTTCTCGCTCGCGACCCTCTCGCGTGCGCCGCGGCGCAGCACCGTGGAGAAGCGCCTCACTCGCGTCACGGTCACCGGCGACGAGGACGTGCAGGTCACCCGAGAGAAGGCGGCGTTCGATGCGAACGTGTTCGGCCAGATGGAGGGCTGGGTCTCGGCGCAGGGCGTCACAACCCCCGGCGAGGCCAACACGATCGGCGACAACGCGCTGCGTGACAACTCCTCTGCCATCTCTGAGCGCACCTTCGAGTACACGGCTCAGGATGCCGCAGCGCAGTTCTTCCCCTACGTCGTGTTCCGCCCTGGCGACTGGGTGCTCATTCCCGGCGACAGCGAGCCCGTCACCGACCGGCTCAGCCAGGTCACCATCGACAAGCGCACGGACTCCTTCACGATCACGGCCCTGACGGGGGATCGAATCCTCTCGGGAACCGCGAGCCTTGCCAAGCGGCAGAGCGCGCAGAATGGTGGCTCGATCTCCGGCGGCAATGGCTTGACGCCCTCGCCGCTGGACTCTCGCATCCCCAGCGCTCCCGTGCTCGACACCGTCACGAGTGTGGGCTACTGGAACAGTGATGGTGCAGCCCGCAGCGAGGTCACTCTGAGCTGGGCCGCGATCACCGAAGCCATGAACGGCGCGCCCATCACCGTCGATCTTTACGAGGTCTGGTGGCGGCCCGCTGTCGGCGGCGAGTGGGCCTTCCGCGGCGCGACCGCCGACACAAGCCTGGAGATGCCCGACTGGGATGTTCTGGCGGACGTGGAGTTCCGCGTGCGCGGGCGAAGCTCTGCGGGCGTCTACGGCGAGTTTTCCGAGGACATCGACCACACCACTCTCGCACCTGCCGTAGACCTGGACGGCCCTCAGATCGCCGACCTCTACACGGATGGCGTCGGCGGCATCTACATCGTCTGGGCTGGCATTCTTGGCACCGACCCGGCACCAGCTCGCCTGGCCTACGTCGTTGCTGAAGTCAGCACCGACGGCGGCCTCACGTACACCACCGAGGGGACGCCGATCCCTGGCGCTGGCACGATCGTCCTGAACAAGGGTGGCCTCTGGGGTGACTACCTCGTGCGCCTGCGCGGCTACGACCGCCTGGGCAATGCGGGAGATGCGTCCGACCCCGAAGCGATCACCCTCACCGACCCTCATCTCGACCCGCCCAAGCCGAAGGTTCCCACCGACCTCACGGCGACTGCCGGAGCGGGATGGGACGCCTCCGGCTACTTCCCGACTGCCTGGTTCGACCTGGAGTGGACCGCGCCCACCGAGGATATCGACGGCGATCCGATCGACATCACCGGCTACGACCTGTGGGGCAAGCGAAGCGACGAGACCGACGCGCGTTACCTCACGTCGTCGCTGGTGCCGAGCGTGCGCTACGGCGTTGCGGATGGGGAGGAGTGGAGCTTCCAGGTTCGGGCTGTCTCCGGCTTCGGCGGCCAGAGCGACCTCACCGGCCCCGTCGTTGCGGTCGCTGACGCAACGATCTCCGCGGCACCCGCGCCGGACGCGCCGACGCTGGATCAGTACGCTGGCCTGCTGCGCATCCGCTGGAGCGGCGGCGGGATGCTGCCGCAGATCAAATACGTCTACGCGGCGATCTCTACCAGCTCCGGCGGCACGTTCGTCCGCGCCGGAATGCCGCTCACCGGCGCTGGCGAGGTTGTCGTTCCGGGACTGGCTCCCGGAAACTACTGGGCGAAGATCGTCATGGTGGACGAGCGCGGTCAGACTTCCGAGTCCCCCGAGGCTGGGCCGATCGAGCTGCTGCCGATCACGGGCGTCACGATCCAGACGAGCCCTCTGGCGAACACCGGCATCAAGATCACCGACGCTGCGCTGACGGCCTACGATGTTTCTGGAAACCCGAGCTTCATCCTCGACGCGACCACCGGCGAGGTCTGGATCGCGCCCTACGACGCCGTCTTCGAGTTCGGGGCGGACGGAGTCGAGGCTGAGACTGGTAACCCGACAACGGGCGTGGCGATCTCCTCGGAGGGCTCCAGCTTCAACACCTTCATCCACCCTTCGGGCGTGCAGATTCGCAACGACCAGACGCCGCTGTCGTGGTGGGAGGCTGACGCCTCCGATGCGAGCCTGGTGAACTTCGTGAGCCCGCGCGCTCGTGTGGACGAGCGATTCCGCATCGGCGATTACGAGATGCTGCGAGAGACCAAGTCCAGCGGCAGTAGGCTCGTCATCAGGTATCAGGAGGACTAGGCGTGGCGACGTGGGAAAGTGAGTTCAGCACTCCGGGCACCAGCGCGCGCATCTGGCTGGTGCTCCAGGTTGACCTCGTCAGCCAGAGCATCCCGAACAACACGAGCACGCTCAACTGGCACCTCCGCATGGAGGAGCGCGTCAACGCGAGTCCGTACAACCTCAACAACGTGGCGTCGGCAAACGCTACGGTTGGCGGCCTCGTCTACAGCGCGGGCGGACTGTCGTATGACTTCCGCAGCACGAACGCCACAGTGAGCGTCGCCTCGGGAACCACGGTCATTGCCCACAATGCCGACGGCACTAAGACGATCTCGGTCGGTGCCGCCTACTCGGGCGGAAGTCCTCTTGGAGACGCCAGCTTCAGCACAACCTGGGCCCTGCCGACCATCGCGCGCGCCACGCAGCCCACGGTCTCCCCCACTAGCGGCCAGACCGGCGAGACCTTCACCATCGGCCACGCGCCCGCGTCGAGCAGCTTCTACCACGATGTTGCGTACAGCCTTGACGGAGGCAGCACCTACACCAACATCCAGACGGGCATCGTCGGCACCGACGTGTCAACCGACTGGACTCCGGCGCACACCCTCCTGCCGAACTCCACGTCCGCTACGGCCATCATTCGGCTCATCACGCGCGCCTCCGCGGGCGGCACAATCATCGGCACCAAGACGGTCAACCTGCCGCTCACGGTGCCCTCCAGCGTCAAGCCGACCGTGTCGTCGGTGGCCTGGGAAGACGCGCAGACCTCCGGCCCCGACATCCCGACCCTCATGGGTGGCGCGGGGCGCTTCGTGCAGCGCTGGAGCAAGCTGAAGCCCACCGTCACGTCCTCGGGGGCGGGCGGTTCAAGCGTCACGGGCGCGACGGTCACTCAGGCGGGCCAGACCACCAACAGTGGCGTGGCGTTCGCAAACCCGATCAACTCCTCGGGCGCGGTGCCCTACGCCGCGATCGCCACTGACTCTCGCCTGCGCAACTCTGACCCGTTCTACGACACCGTCGCGGTCAAGGCGTACAACTACCCGAACCTGCCGACGCCTGTTGTGACGCGCACGTCTGACGCTGGCGGCGCGACGCCGAGCCCCACGGGCACCTACCTGCGCATCACGCCCGCGGCGAGCGTGTCGAGCCTGAACTTCGGCGACGGTGAGAAGAACTTGCTGGAGTGGCGCATCCGCACCCGCCTGAAGGGTGCGGGCTCGTGGACGACGGTGCAGGACTGGACCGCTGCGACGGTTTCCGGAAACACCTGGACGACGCCGAAGGTGATCGGCGGCTACGCGGCTTCCAACGAGTACGAGGTCGAGGTCTCAATCCGTGACCTGTTCGGCAAGAACAGCTTCGACACCGGCAAAACGATCAAGACGCTCACGATCAACGTCCCCTCCGAGTCCGTCTTCATGGACTGGAACGAGGACATCGGGATCGGCCTGGGCCAGTACCACACCGGCACCGGCGCGCGTCTTCAGGTCAAGGACGGCATCGCCGTGGAGGGTGGCGACATCACTCTGGATGGCAATGCCGTTGTCGATGTGGGCGATGTGGCATCCACGACCGCCCGCGGCATCGTTGAGCTTGCCACCAGCGCCGAAACGGCAGCGGGTACTGACCCGGAGAGGGCCGTGACTCCGGCGGGTCTCGCGGCAACGCTCCCCCGATTCCGCTCCGTGAGTGGTGCCTCCTGGTCGCCTGTTCCCTCCAGGATAACCGACTACGCGAACATGAGTATTACGATTCCCTATGCCGCAATTGATCGCATCGCCGTGATCGACTGGGGAGCGATCATCCAGTGCAACCAGGGCTACCAGGGCGAGCTGTACCTCTGCCTGAGCGACGACACGATCATCGACTCAATCTACGCGATAGGCGCGGACGGCGTGAATAACACTCGCTGGCCGGGGTGGGCCCAAGTCCACTACGACATTGCAGCCGGAAGCTCGATCACATTCAAGCTCCGCGCGCAGGCCAACGCCACCAATGTTGTTGCAATGCACAAGCCGAAGCTGAACATCGCGGTTTACCCTAAGAAGACAGGCGACACATGATCGAGACAAGCACTACGACGCCACCCACGGTGACGACGTTCACCGATACCGAGTCCGGATTTTCGGCAACCCTCACGGGCGACTCTCTCTGGCTTGGCTTCGACCCGGCCAGCCTCTCGGTCGAGGACCTTCCGGCGCTAACCGCCTTTCTGACCGACCTCTACGTCGAACTTCATGGAGCCGAAGGGGCCAGCTAGCGCTCTGGTTTCTGAAAACCTCGGCGTAGACTGACGCTGCGCCCCCGAGGCGGCATCCAGAAAGGAACCCCATGTCCAACTTCGATCCGCTCGCCGAGCCCGACCACACTACGGGGCGCGTCGGCGAGCCCGGCCAGGCCGAACGCGCAGCCGAGGTCCAGGCGCTCATCGAGAAGATGCGCGACCCCAACGACCCGTACAACGGGGAGCACGAGGGGGGTCGCGGCGAATGACTCACTCCCCGCTCACCAACCAGATCAGGCTCTCGCCTCAGTACAGCTCGCGCAACGGCGTGAAGCGGGATATGGTGCTCTGGCACCACACCGCCTCCGTCTCAGGTCGTGGTGAGGGCGTCGTAGCGATGATGGTCAACAAGACCCGTGAGGTCTCGGCCAACTACGTCATCGGGTCCGACGGCTACGTGTGGTGCGTCGTGGACGAGGACTATCGCGCCTGGACCTCCGGCTCCACCACCGACGGCGGCAAGGGCGCGGCGTTCGACCGGCGCAGCAACACGCTGGAGTGCGTCAACTCCACGGGAGCGCCGACCTGGCTCCAGTCCGAGGCGTTCTACAACATCGCGGCGCGACTCGCGGTGGACTTCTACCAGCGCTACGGCATCCCGCTCGACCGTGACCACCACGTCGGACACCGGGAGCTGTACATCCGCTGGGGAGCGTCCTATGCCACGGCCTGCCCTGGTGGCATGGACATCGACCGCATCCTCGCGATGGCGAAATCCCTGCTCGACCCGGCTGCGGTCGAGCGCGAGAAGGCTGCGGTTCGCGCGGTCGGCACGTACCTGAACACGCTGCACCTGCCGCCGGAGTTCGGCCTGGCCGACTTCACCACGGCAGCCGCGCAGGACGGCATCCCGATCGATCCGGGTGAGACCTACAGCCGCTACTACCATCTCGTGCAGATGTGGGGCCGCAAGTTCCGCCCGGACATCTACACGACGGCGAACTCCATCGATGGGATCGTCGGCCCGACAACTCGCCGGGTCGAGCAGATCATCCGCGACCTCGTCGCGGCTGGCACCGCTCCCGGCCAGACGCCGCCCGCCCCGACCGTCGTCACCGAGGGCTCGACCGTTGCGCTCACCAGTGCGATCCCGGTCTACCCCTCCAGCGCGAAGGCCAAGAAGGCGGAGGGCTCCACCGCGACCTATCAGCCGGGCTCCTACACCGTCTACAAGGTCTACGGCCAGGCCGTCAACATCTCCAAGACGCCGGGCAAGGCCGGTGGCTGGGTGATGGCAGACACGCTGAAGGTGCTCACGAACGAGTGGCTGGTGACGTTCGACCCCAACAACACGAGCGAGCTGCTGAGCGCTGTGGAAGTCGCAGACGGGGCCACCGTCGCCAAGCCCGCCGACCCGATGTGGGACGACGACCACGAGTTCACGGGCTGGTTCGCCAGCGGTCAGGACGCGCCCTTCGACTTCGCCACGAAGGTCAAGTCCGACATCGAGCTGGTGGCGCAGTGGCGAGAGATCGTGCGGCACACCGTCACCTTCGATGACGGCCACGGCGCAGTCCTCTCCGTTCGCGTGAAGGAGGGCGACAAGGCCCCGAGCCCTGGCGCGCCGGTGCCTGGCGTCGGCGAGGAGTTCGTGGGGTGGTTCCGCGAGGGCGAAGATCAGCCCTTCGACTTCGCTACGCCGATCGACTCGGACATCCTCCTCGTCGCGCGCTACGAGGAGGTCACGGTGGACCCGCCGGTCGATCCGGAAGAGCCAACCGACCCGGTCGAGCCGAACAAGCCGAAGGTGCCGTGGCCTGGCATCATCGCGGGAGGCGTCATCGCGATCATCGCTGCGGCGCTGGCGGCAATCTTCGGCTGGCCCAGCTAGACTGAGCCGCGTCACTCACACACGCAGCAGCCTCGGAGGCGTGTCTCCGGGGCTGCTGCGTTTCCGGAAACTGCGGTTTCGTGATGCGGTTGGCGGCGAGTAGCATGAAGTTCATGGTGAGCTGGACCAAGCGGGTGTACAACGCATCCGTCTTCCGCAAGATGCCCGACGACTTCACGATGTCGGATGTATTCGCGGCCCTCTTCCACCGCCTCGCAGCCACCACCTACCTCATCTACTCGACCTGGGCCATCATGGTCATCTTCAACGGCGTTCCGAGTCTCGTGCGCCAACAGGGAGATCAGTGGACGACCATCTTCGCCGCCTTCGTTCTCCTGCTGGCGGCTCCCGCGTGCATCGGGGCCACGTTCTTCCCTCAGATGGCGCGCACGGAACTCTTCTCCGGGGCGGGGTTCGTAGCCCTGATGGCGGTCTACTTCTACCTCCTCATTGCCGACATCATCACCCGCGGCGGCGGCTTCGCCGGGATCATGCTCCTGCTGTCCGTGGTCGTCATGCCGCTCGCGCGGACGGCCATCATTGTGTACTTCCTGCTGCGGCAGGCCAAGCAACGTAAGGCGGCGCTAGCACAGTCTGACTCGGACGGCGAGACCGCCTGATGCTCAGCTTCCTCCCGAGCTGGGTCAGCGACATCATGCTGATTCTGGCCTTCATTGCCGGGCCCACCGGCCTCATCTGGGGCTTTCTCCAGCGCAAGGACGCCAACCGCAAGCTCGTTGTCGAAGAGGGCGGCCTCCAGGTCGATCAGTTCGAGGCGCAGCGCCAGGCGTTCAACGACCTGCTGCGCGAGCAGCGCGAGATCACCGCGCGAGCTATTGCCGAACTGGGCGAGGTTCGTACCGAGCTGAAGGAGTCCCGCGATCAGCGCGCCGAGCTGACTAGCGATGTCGAAGAGCTTCGCGCGATGCTCGTGCAGACCCGTGACCTCTTCAAGCGCGTCGTGGCGCGCAGTAACATCACCCTGACCCCCGACGAGCAGCACGAGTTCGAGATGACCAAGCCTCGCCCTCCGCGTCGTCGGGCTCGGCCCGCGCGTGCGGGCTAGCAGTATCCCAACACACAGAAAGGAACCATCGTGGACATCCCCGTCTTCGACTTCAACAACCCCTGGGTCGCGATCATCCAGCTCGCGCTGGCGTACCTCCTCCCGCTTCTCACCGGCCTCGTGTCGGACCGCCTCGCCAAGGCCGCCTACAAGGTGATCCTGCTCGGCGTGCTCAACGTCATCGGTGCGGCCCTCACCTGGCTGCTGGACGTGGCGATCGCCCAGGCATGGGCAACGCTCGACTGGACGGCCTTCATCAACGTGGTCGTGAACGCCGCGCTGACGTTCTTCCTGGCGCAGGGCGTCTACCAGGGCATCATCAAGCCCACCGGCCAGGCTGAGAAGGCGCAGACCGCTGGCGTGAGTCTCATCCCTGCCGATCCGCAGCGGGAGCGCGAGGCGGCGCAGGCCGCCGCCGAGGCGTACCGTGACACGATCGCCGCTCGCAACGCCAGCACCGAGGCTGTCGCGTCTCGCGTCGCCGAGAACGTGGCGACGGCGGTCGTGGAGAAGAGGCTCGCCGAGGTTCCGGTCGCCAAGACGACCACGACCAAGCGTGCTACCACGAAGAAGGCGACCAGCTAGCAGCTCGGTTTCCAGAAACCACGAGAGGCCCGGAGCGCAATGCTCCGGGCCTCTCGCCTGTCCCCCGTGATTCCCCTGTCGCGCTCAGCCTAGCGCTCTTCGGCCAGCATCTCCCACACGGTCGCGAAGAGCCCGCCCAGCATGTAGCAGAACAGCTCGTTGTCGGCGTTGTAGTGCTCAATCGCCAGCGGAAACGGGTCTTCGTTCAGTACGTCAAGCCGGTAGAGCCACTGCGCCAGGTGGCCGACCTCATGACTCACGATCTCCGGGGTCGTGTGGCCGCGCGTGAGCCGCAGCACTGCCACATCGGGTAGTTCGGTCTCGGTGCCGTCGGCGTCGATGTGGTAGCGGCGGAAACCGTGGGTGACGGCGAGCGCGCCATTGAAGTGACCACGTTCGATCTCTTCGCCGATCCTCTTGCCGAAGCTCATCGCAGCTCGGCGCATGGTTCCGGGATCGTCGTAGAGATACACGTCGATCTGCCGGGGCACGCCGCTCAACTCCGTCGAGATCGTCCAGTGGCGGGTGGTCACGATTCCTCCTCCGCCTCGGCTTCGCTCTTCAGGCGCAGCGCGACCGCTGCTTCCACGAGATTCGCCAGGCACTCGCCGTGGAAGTCATACCAGTTGGTCTTGACGTATTCGCTCTCGCCTCTGGCCGCTCGTTCGTCGCGCATCTCCTGAGCGCGGCGCTTGGAGGGCCATCGGAACTTGACGAGCCTGGTCTCGGAGATCGGCTTCTCCTGGCGACGGTGAGAGAAGCTGAGGCTGAAGGCGAACTCGGGGTCCTTCTTGTCCTCTTCGGTCTTCACGATCTCACCCCCGCAGATGTCGCAGAACGTGGCCGGTTCGCGGATCACCCTGTCAACGGTCTTGGTAGTCATCGAGTTCCCTTCTTGAATAGCGCCTCGATCGTCGGTGCGTGACGTTGCCGACGGAGCCAGGCGATTGCGTGCAGCTCCGCGGAGATCGCGTCGTCTGCGTCTTGCTGTCCGACCATCGAGCCGGTCAGATAGAGCCCGTGGAGTTTCAGAAACTCGCGGGCTCGCTTCTTCTTGTCGGGCAGGCTCTCGCCCCCCATGAAGTATTGCTGGCTGGGCTCGCCCCACTGGATGAAGCGCTCCAGGTCTCGACCGATGAGCACGCCCTCCCCGCGTAGCGGCTCCGCACTGGCGCGCGTCAGAGAGAACTCGGTACCAGCTCTGGCGGATCGGGGAGTGAACTTCTCGACCACGAGCGCGTGCAGGGTACGAGAGCCCATCGCCATCTCGTCGTCGTCGCCGGTGACGCGCACGTTGAGCTTGTCGAGCACCTTCGCCAGCATGGGCGCTCCTCCGGAGAACTGGAGCAGCCGAACCGGCTTGAAGGGCTCGTCGTCGCCCCAGGTGAACTCGCACAGCCCGTTCGACATGCCGGGGTCGATGGAGAGGCCGAGATACTGGCTCATCGCAGCCCCTCCTGCTTCTCCTCGCGCGCAGACAGCCACTCCGCAGCCGTGAGTCCCCCGTAGGGCGTCCGGAGCCGCTGGAGGGCTTCTGGGTCGGCCTCGGCGAGAATGCGCGCCAGGCGAGCCGCGAAGCCTCTCCAGGCGCGCGCCTCGCGGCTGCTGGCAAGCGTCGCGGGGCTTCCGGTGCCCTCCAGCGCCTCCAGCGCCTCCAGGCGGCCCTTGGCGAGTCGCTGGAGCGTGTTCACGGATCGCAGCCACGACGGATCGGCATCGTGTTCGCGCACGGCCCTCTCCTTCTGGTCATCGATGCTCTCGATGAGTCGGGTGAGGCCCCACCGGGTGCGCTCCACGAGGATCGGGTCAAGCAGCTCGTCCCACGCCTCGTCATCACGCAGGCGGCTCTTCATCACCGTGATGTAGCCACGACCGTCCAGCGACGCCAGGGCGGGGATGCTCATTCGGTCGGGGCCAGGCATCGGTTGATCTCCTCGATCATCTTGGTGGACTGGGTGATGCGTGCGGCTGGGCGGTGGCCGCTTTTCTTGCCGCCGATGAGCACCGAGTCGAACTCGAACACAGGCGGCTTGGGGGTGCCGTCGCGGAACTTGGGGAAGCGCTCGTACCACGTCGCCTGAGCGCCGAAGTCGAAGCCGTTGGTGATGGTGATCGAGATCATCCGGTACTCGAACGCCGCGTCCTTCACGTCGCCGATGTTGTGGTTCTTGCTCTTGGAGAGGTAGCGGGTCGGCCCGAGACGACAGCGCGTCCCCTGGGCGTGGACAACGAGCCCCAGGTCGTTGCCGAGTTTCCGAAACCTCACAGCCGACGGCGTCTTCAGGATGATGTCCTCGATCTCCGTGTTCGCGTCCAGGCGCTCCAGGATGGTGATCTCGCCACCTGCAACAGCCTCTTCCTCGGCCTTGGCGCTCATCGGAACCTCACCTTGCTCTCGATCTTCTCGGGGGCGTACTCGATGATCTCCTTGCCGCCCATCGCCTTCGAGATCGCGTCGCGCACGGTGACCAGCTCGATGCCGTCACCCACGACGATCTTCACGGCCTCGGGAATCCGGTCGGGCTGCATGACGACGATCGCATCTGCCACGAACGGCGGCGGCTTGCGGATCGCGAGGATCGGGCCGGGGCCAGCGGGCAGCGCCTCGACGGGCGTGATGTCAGGGATCGCGTTGACGACCTCGGCCACCTTCGGGTGCATGGGCCACGGGTAGACGGGAACGATGCGCTTCATCTGGATATGTCTCTTTCTATCTACTCTGGGGCGATCTCGTATACGTCTCCGTGCTTGACCAGCCACCCTTCCTCGGTGAGCTGTCTCAGCAGACGGTCGGCGACCTCGTTGGGCTTGAAGGCTCGCATTACGGCGCTGCGCTGAATCCATGCGGCCTTGCCGACCTGTCGGATCGCGTTGCGCTTGATCCATGTCAGCGCGCGCTCTACGTCACGATCGAACGCCTCGCGTCCGGTTTCCGAAACCGCCAGAACCATGCTGCGGTGCCAGGGGCCCGCGTAGTCAAGGGCGATCAGGACGTGGCGGAGGGTGACCTTCTCGGCAGCCTCGGTGAGCGCGATGATCGTGGCGCACTTCATGATGCTCACCAGGAAGCGGCCATTGGCGGGGATGAAGACGTTGTCGTAGAGCGGGCTCTTCTTGACGGCGTCATCGATCTGGCGGTTGAACTCGATCATCCGCTTGCGCGCATCCTCCTCCCACTCCACGATGCGCCCGGCTCCCCACTTGGTCTCTTGGAGCGCGCCGACGCGCTTGAACTCCCGAGCCCAGGTCTCCATCTGCGCCGTGTAGGAGGAAGCGCTGGTCTCGAAGACGATCTCGAAGTCGCCCGTGGTGCGCGGATGGCCGAAGCCCCACAGGTAGCGGTACAGCAGACCGCTGCGCCAGTTGTCGAGGCTGAGCGCGTCGAGGCTCATGTCGGCGATGCCGGTGAAGTACCCGGTGAGCTGGCCCTTGGCGCGCTTGCCCGAAATCTCCTTGTCGTTCATCGTGTTCTTGGGCGGGATGTCGCCGCCGTAGTAGTCCGAGAGGTCTGCCAGGATCGAGCCCTGCCAGTGGCTCGTCTGGAGGTCTTTGTAGAAGCCCTGAACCTCGTCGGAGTAGACCATGCTCGGCTGGCCGTCACGCAGGATCAGCGCACGATGCAGGCTGAGCGCCGACACCTTCTTCGTGTCGCCCAGGATCGGCGAGCCCTCGATGCCGTAGTAGGCGTCGATAAACGCCTTGGCGAAGCCGAACGCTTCGCTCTTGCCGGACGAGGACTCACCGAGCACCTGGAGGTAGAGGTTCACGTCGGTCGGCTTGTAGCCCTGGAGTGGCACCTTTCCCCACGGGCTCGCGATCACGCTCAGCGCCGCCCACAGCGCGCCGACGTGGTAGGGCTTGTTGAAGTGCTTCAGTCGCGTCTGCACCCAGGCCAGGTACTCCTTGCCGAACCAGTCGTATCCATCGACCAGCGCACGCTCGGCGTCCGAGAGGAAGGTGAACGCCTCGGCGTCGCTACTGAGGCGCTGCATCAGGTTCGCCAACTCGACATCGTGCGGCACGGGAGCGAGGTCGGGGTCTTCCTCATCCTCGACCGGCGTCTCGACGTAGTCGTGGTAGGCGGCCTCACCGTCGCCGAACCAGGCACTCTCGACAGAGACCTTCGAGAGCTTGAACGCCTTCGATCCGGTCACGATCCCGAGCGCATGACCGGGCGGCACATGCCCCTCCGCGGCGATCTTGAACATCTCGCGGCGAACGCGCGCCAGGTCGATCTCGGTGTCGGTTTCCGAAACCTTGCGCTCCATTGCCTTCAGGGCGTCACCCACGCCACAGGCGTCGGCCTTGGCGAGTCCCGCACTGAGGCTGGTCATTGCCGGGACAGGCTTCTGCACGCGCCCGCCCTTGTTGATCGCTCCGAGTAGCGCCGTGTAGAAGTCCTTCCGGTTCTTCGGGGTGTCGTAGGGCGGGCGCAGCCACTCAGCACGCAGCTTCTCCAGAGCGGTCTTGACGCCGGTCTCGCGCTCGGAGCCCATGCGCACGATGCTCCACACGAGATCGACCATCTCGTTGTGGCCGAAGTCGCCCGTTGGGATGCGCCCCAAGAACTCGCGAACTCGACCACTCGGGAGCACGTCGTCGGGGATGTGCTCCAGCCACTCCGCGACATTGCCCTCGAAGCCCTCGCCGCTGGGCAGCGTTTCCGCGGTCGCGGCGTCGATGATCCACTGGGGGATGTCGGAACTGAACGCCTCGCGCGACTCCGGAACGGTGTCACCCCACCACACGGCGTAGGAGCCGCCCGCTCGAATATCGACGCCTTCGAGCTTGACGCCGTCCACCGTTACGTCCCGACCCAGGGTGAGGTCGAGGCGATCCGTCTGGAAGACGCGGTGCTCGCCACCGCTGGCGGTCGGGTAGGCGTGCGTGTCGCCCGCGCTCAGGCCGCGCTCGGAGATGCGAGCGAAGCCGTCCTTGCCGTGCTTGCGGTCGATGTCGAGAGTCAGCAGCCCCGAGCCGCCTGTCCAGTAGCCGACAGCGTACTTGTCGCCGACGTAGTCGAGACTGAACCACGTTGCGATCAGCTCGAAGTCGTCGCTGGTGGCGTCGTAGAAGCCTCGCCCGCCCTCCTTCTCGGGAATCGCGGGAGCGCGGTTGGAGACGTGAACGGGGAAGACCTTGATACCGAGCCTGGCGAGCGCGAGCGCCTTCGTGACGTTGTCCATCGGCTTAGGCTGGACTGCGCCCTCGTCGCTGGTCACGTCAGCCATCAGGCTTCAGGGAGGTGGCCGGACATGGCATCCGCGAAGCCGCGGGCGGCCTCTTCCGGATGATCCTTCACCCAGCGAGCAACGGGGTGATCCCAGAGCAGGTCGCCAGTCTCCTTCGACTCGTGGACGATCAGTTCGCCGGTGGCGGGGTGAAGATAGAGCGTCGCCGTCGTGGCCCCGACGTGCGGGGTGCCCCTGCGGGCGTTGGGCGCGATCTGCTTGAAGTAGGGATCGCGATCGTCCATCGTCAGCAAGCACGCTGCGACGGTGACGCCGTCCCCAGCGCCAGGAGCCGATTCTTCGACCAGCACCAGGGGCTCATCCATAAAGGTGAAGGCGGGGGCGGCGATCTCGGTGCGCTCGGCGAGCACGGCGTCGATCTCGACGGGGCGGGGGAACTCGACGGCTCGCTCGGCGTCGTCGCCTCGACGCTGGTAGTCCAGAGCATTGCCGACGCGCCCGTCAGCTCGGAGGTCACGGAGCTTGGCGTGGACGGCTCCGTCGAGTCGGTTTCCGAAACCGTCGAGTGCGATGCGCCTCACGGGGATGCCTGCGTTGTAGGCGGCGATGATCGCCTCGTCCTCGGCGGCCTCGTGTTGGGCGATCTCGGCGGCGACATCCAGACGGATGCCAGCCTCGATGCGATCCCATTCGCGCTGGGCCTGGATGCGGGCTTCGGCCAGGCGGCGCTCGACCTCCGCGGTCTTCGTTCGGCGGGCGACCATGAGGGTCTTGTGCGCGGCCTTGACGACGTTGATGAGTTCCTGCTGGCTCTTCGAGAGCGGCTTAGGGGCCTTCGACATTTGGGTTGTGCCCTTCTGGATAGCGGCCACCCCGTCATTGGGGCTGGGGGCCGGTGCTGCGGTAGAGGGTAGTGCTGAGTCTAGTCCGGAGGGGGCGTGCCGGGTGCTATCCCGACACGCCCCTTCCGGTGCCGCAAGGTGGGCTATTTGGGCCCTGCCCCTTGTGTCGCGTTCCCTAGGCGCGACGCCTTGCGGTCGGGAGAGTTGTTAGCTCTCCCAGGGGTCGTCGTCGTCCGAGGACGACTCGGAGGCCGCGGCGCTCCCGCCGAACTCCTTGGCGGCGTCGGAGGCCGGGGTCGAGACCCCGAACTCGTCACGCGCGCTGGCCGCGGTGACCGTGTTCGCCAGCGGTTCGCCGTGGCCCATCGAGAGCACCGACGAGATGCCGCACGCGACGCCGCGGTTGCCGTTCACGTCGAACGGGTAGAACTGGAGGCTGACACGGGCGTACACGCCCGAGTAGATGACCGCCGGGTCCTTCGTCTCCTCCGCGTTGCGCGAGCCGTCGAGCAGGATCGGCTGCTCCTTGCCACCTCGCGGGCCCTTGGCGTTGATGAAGTAGTGACCCTTGTAGTTCTCGTCGTCCTCGCGCTCCTCGTCGCCGTCGCGCAGCGGGTTCTTCAGACCCTTGGGGGTCTTGCCCCCCCACTTCTTGACGACACCCTCGGCCAGCGCCTCCTTGATCGCGGCCTTGATGGCGTCGATCGTCTCGGTGTCGGTCTTCGGGATGAGGATCGCCGTGCTGTACGACAGCTCCTCGGGCTTGTCCGCGTTCTGCGCACGGGGGGTGAGCAGGTTCGTGTAGGACAGGCGGACCTCGGACTTGGTGGTGACCTTCGACATTTCTGTTTCTCTTTTCTTCTGGGTTACTGCGTTACCTTGTCGAGTCCCTGGGTTGGGGACTTTCTCATCGTACCCGATCTTGGGCACGAAGTCTAGGGGCTTATCCGTTTATCCCTCGAATGCCTTTCGCGCCTCTGCGGCGGCGTCGATGGCAGGGCGCGGATCGGTTTCCGAAACCAGCGTCGGCGTGCCCTGGGACTGCACGACGAGGGGCTGAGCCTTCTCGATGAACTGCGCCTTGCCGAGCTTCTTCTCCATCTGGGCGACGCTCCTCACTGCGGGAGGCTTGGGGTCTTCGTAGATCACGGAGTCGTCCACGCCTGCGGCTCGCAGTTCGGCGACCACGTCAGCGCTTGGGTTCCACTGGCGCGTGGTGCGCCCGCGCACGAGCTTGTAGCCTTCGATGGTCTGGCCGCGGTCGCGGACGCTCGACAGTGCGTACTCCTGTAGCGCGCGAGCCCATGCCATCCACTCATCGAGCTGGGGCAGGATGCGAGCAACCTCGTCCATGCCCATCAGGTGCTCGTCCAGCTTCTTCGCGTCGAAACGCAGATCGGGGTCTCCCACGAAGTCCCTCCTCGCGACGTTGACGTTCTCCGCGGCGCGCTCACGGCACGTCGCCCTGGCCTTGCAGAATCGGCACGCCTTCTCGGACGGCACCTTGACGCCCTTGCCCTCCCACGCGAGTCGCGCGGCGGGCTTGACGACATCCTCGGCCCACGCGATGAGCGCATCGAAACTGGTGGTGTCGGTGCCGACGTAGTTCAGGCGCGGCTGGTGGATCGCCCACTCGATCGTGGGGAACTGTCCGGCCAGAGTCGGGTCGAACATCAGCACCCCGCCGAGCGCGTAGAGCTTGGCCTGCGCGTTGTCCTTGGCATCGACCGGCACTCCCTTGCCGAACTTCAAGTCGATGCTCTTGACGATGCCCTGCTTGCGACCGATCAGCAGTGCGTCGGAGGTTCCGAAGCCCCCCTCGGCGTAGCGGGAATAGTCCACCCGCTGCTCGATGTGAACCTCGGCGTCGAGCCGCTTGGCCTCGTCCAGCACGTACTCGACATAGGAGTTGATCGCATCCCAGTCGCTCGCCTCCCACGCCTCGATCGCCTCGGCGAAGAGAGTCTTGGCGGCCTCATAGGCGGCGACGTACTCGGCCTTGCTGGTCTGGCCGAGCTTGTAGCGCAGTCGCAGCTCCGAGAAGGCGTGAGCGGCGGTGCCGTCGGTGGCGTAGGCGCTCTCCTCATCGGCCAGCGCCTCTTCGATCCGCGCACTCGGGGTGCAGGTCAGCCAGCGCTCAGCGCTGGACGCGCTCAGGATCGCGTGAGCGCGAGGCACGATCTCGATGTCTACGGGTCGTCCGGTCATGGCTGGTTCTCCAAGAGGTCTGTGTCCTGCCACAGAGTAGCTGGAGCGTCCGACACTGGCTCGCCCATCACTGCTCCGCCGAAGGCGCTCGTGGCGATCTCCAGTAGGAGGTCAAGGACGGGGTCGCCCGCCTGGGCGGGGTCGGTGTCGAGAGCGACACCGGAGTTGGTCAAGACCAGCATGGTCGAGTCCTTTCTAGATAAAAGATATACGGATATAGTAAGGGAAGCCTAGGAGACTGTCAAGTCTTCGCGCGATCGGTAGCGATCTGCTGCTGATAGCTGGTTTCCGAAACCAGCGGAAGGCCCCGACGCCACGAGTAGCCGCCGTAGACCATCTTGTCGGCGTAGACCGACTGGGTGAACCCGAACGCTGCGCAGACCTCCAGAAGCGGGCAAGGCTGATCGGTACCGCGCCCGCACAGCGCGGCGGCATCGTCCGGGCTCTGCTCGACCTCCGTGTAGGGGACGGGGCGATCCTGGCAGGCCGTGGTCTTGCCGGTTGCGTTGAGGCTCTGGAGTCCTTCGCGCATGGCGCGACGGGCGTCGGGGATTGAATCTGGCCGTCGCACCATGCGCTTAGGGTAATGCCTCTCTACTGCTTCTTGCTCTTAGGGCTGGGCTGTGTCGCTGCGGACTTGTCAGCTTCGACCTCAGACATCAGCCGGGTCAGGTACGCCGCGCTGGAGCGGTTCTCCCGCGCGTCGATGCGCTTCTCCCGACTCCGACGAGGCGGCTTGCCGGACTTGACGCGACCCATCAGAGCTTGACGGCCTTCGCGAAGAGCACGTTGGCGACGCCCTTGCTGGTCAGCACGAAGAACACGGCCACCGCGAGGCGAATGCCGATGCCGACCCACATATCGACGTTGAGCCAGTCGTAGTTGTAGAGGTCGAGGACGTGGTAGACGCTCAGCGCCACCGTGAGGCCCGCCGCCGCGATCATCGCGACGAACCACTGGGCGCTCTTGACGCGGTTGCCGTCGTAGTCCACTCGGCTGCCGAGGACGTAGTACATGAGCATGAACGCCAGGATCGCGACCTCGAACGCACCGAAGAGGATGAATCCGAACGCGGGGAACGCGAAGCGAGCGCTCTCGGCGGCACCGATGGTGCCGTCGGCAGTGAGGATCGCCGTAGTGAGGAAGGTGATGATCGCGAGGGCTCCGAGGACGTAGAGCGTCCCACGCTGGTCGATCTGGAGCTGCGGGGCGCGCGCCTTCTCCTGGGCGTCGTAGAGGTCGAACTTGCGCGTCTGCGCAGCCTCGCGGCGCAGCTCGATCTCGGCGGCGATCTTGTCGCGCGCGGCCTGCGCCTGTGCCTCGATCTCGGCCTGCCGCACGAGCCTGGCGTTCTCGATGCGCGCGATCTTCTCGCGGGCGGTCTTGCCGTTCCCGCGGCTGCCCTTGGGGCGACCGCCTCGGTTGACGGGCGGCTTGGACTCCGGCTGGACGACGATGGTCATGTGTTCTTCCTGCTTTCTGGTTTGACGGGGTGGATCAGGTGGTGGTTCCGGGAGAGGCGGGAAGGTCAGTAGCGGCACGCCGCTCTCCTCTCATGCCGGGTTTCCGGAAACGGTTGGAGTCGAAGCTCTCACCGTTCGCGTGGGCTCGCCAGCCCTCCTCCCAGCTCAGCGCGTTCGCCTCCATCTCCATGTTGTAGGCGCGCACGCTGAGGTCTTGGGAGGAGTTGAGCTTGGCGAGCTTCCACGCCTCGTAGTCGGCGACCTCGTCAGGATCAAGCATGACGGGATCGCTTGGGCTTCTCGACGCTGTCGGGCCCGTTGGGGTCGATGTAGCGACCCCACAGGTCGGTGAAGTTGGGCTTGTACTTGGAGGCGACCTCCGGATCGAAGGGCTTGCGCGTGGCGAACTCGAACCTCTCCAGCTCCTCACCGCGGAAGAGCTTGTTGTCGCCGCGGCGGAGTTGCTGCGGGGTCGAGGCCGAGACGTTCTCCACGATCTTCACCCACGAACCCGCGTGGTCGATCATCGCCTTCTTTGCGCCCGCCCAGTCGATCGGCGTGGCGCGGTTCGTGCGACCCGGAGGCAGCTCGTCCTTGACTTCGTACTTCATGGTGTTACTCCTTTATGGGGTGTGTTGGCTTCTCAGTCTAATGCTAACTAACCGATTCTGCGGAATCGGGCTCGTCGGCGACCTTGCGGTAGAGGGCCTGATAGGCGGGGAACTCGGCTTCGGTCAGGCAGCGCTCGGCATCCAGGAGCGCCCTCGCGTTCTCCTCGGTCGGGTCCATGTCGTAGCGCCGCCGCAGTAGCACGACGTGATCGATCGGATAGCGCAGCACGCCCTCGGGGCCAACGACGCGGAAGTTGCCGGGGGTGTTGCGCATGTCCTCGATCATCGCCTGCATCACGCGCTCGCCCAGGCCGGGTCGCGGCCACGCCCGCTGGGTGGCGGCGATCGAGCCGTTGGAGTTCATGATCTTGTTGCCGTCAGCGTCCAGCACGATCTGGAGATAGCTCGCCTCGTTGATCCCCTCCACGGTGATGAGGTTCGGGTCGATGCCCTCTGAGATCAGAAGCTCGACCGTCCTGGGGTAGGGCGTGCTCATAAGGTCAGCCTCGTCCCGCTGGTGGTTTCGGAAACCGCCCGGCTCGGCGTGGCCTCGTCCTCGTAGGCGTGCATCGTGCGGAGGACCTCCTCCATGAGCTTGTCGATACGGCGGCGCGCGTGGAGCTCGGTGCCGATCATGTCCTCGGGGTATGAGTTGTCGATCCACGCGGAGAGCGTGCGGATCTTCTCGCTCGCGCTCATGTCGTGCTCCTCTCGGTGAGTGCCCACACCGTCGAACACGGCCACAGAGCTTCCAAATAGACCGCGCTCTCGCTCTCGCCCTGCGACTCGCGCATCTCGATAGACCCGCAGTGAGAGCAGATCGTGAACGTCTCCGGACTCCGGGTCTCGTCATCCCACTCAGCAAGCGGCACCGACCATTCGCCCGACCCGTCGTGGGCGCGCTCCTCCGGCGCGTGCAGCGCGAGCACGGCCTCCCGCTGCGCCTCCAACTCCCGCACCCGTGCGCGAAGGCGATCCACCTCGGGGCCACTCCTCTCGGAATCGGACGATCTGCCGTCCTGGGTCAGGGCGGGCAGGGCAGCGACGAGAGCAGAGGCGGTTCCCTCCGAGTCCACGTACTCCCACGCGCTCCCCGCGACGAGTCTCCGGTTCTCCACCAACCACCGTGTGAGCCTCTCCACGTCGAGCACCGGCAACGAGAACCGGGCAAGGAGGGCGTCGGCCTTGCGCTCGCACATCCGATACGGCTGACCGTGCAAAGCACCACCCGTGTAGGTTCCGTGGTCGCACTCGTCGGAGTCGAACTCTGCGCGTGCATGAATGTGCGCTACCAGCTCATCCCGCACCTCGGGGCTGACCGGGGGACGCTGAGTACGATCCTCACGAATGGCCGCTGCGATGAGACCCCGAACGTGGATCACCGTGTCCGGGTCGGAACCGTCGAACGGGGCATACTCGGCTGCGATATCTTCCGGGGACTTCGCAAGCTCGACCGGGGGACGCTGGGCGGCTTCGAGAGCGTCAGCCATGTCGCGGAGCAAGACGGCGATGCCGTGATCTTCGCGCGCCTCGAAGTCGGCACGCTTGCGCGCCTCGTCCACGAGCTTCTGTGTTGCGTCGTCCATCATTCGTCACCTTCCAGCGCCCACCCGATACCGTGCAGACCGCCAGCGACGAACGTCCCGTTCCCAGGCGCGCCGTCACCGATGAGCGCAACCTCAAGAACCTGCGTGTTGAAGGCTTCGGTTGCGGCGTCTGCTCGGGCCTTCGCAGCCACAATCAGCTCACGAGACAGGCTCATTCGTTCGTCTCCTCTCGGGTCAGTTCCCCGCTCTGCAAAGCAGCAACGAGAGCAGCGGCGTCCGCTCTATGTTCATCCCTTTCGGCACTCGTTCCAACCCGCCAGCATGACCCGTCAACCCGAGCACAGGATTGTGAGCACAGCCATTTCGCGATGGCCTCCTCGTCGTAGACGGGCTGCGACGGGAACGAGAACCTGGCGAGGAGGGCGTCGGCCACCGGGTACCCCAGATCGACCATGCGCGTTCCGCCCGGATAGATGATGGGCACCTTCGTCGTTGCCAGCTCCTCCCGCACCTCAGGGCTAACCGGGGGACGCTGGGCGGCTTCGAGGGCGCGCTGAGCGCCGTACCGAATCGCGGCCTCGATGGTCGCATCCATCGCAGCCTGCTGATCGCGAGCGAGTTCAGGCCAGATGCCGGGGTTGCGGAATCCCGTGCTCCAGCCGTCGGCGGCCTCGTCCACGGGGTTCTGTGTTACGTCGTCCATCACTGCATTGCTCCTCTCAGCGCCGCATACGCAGCACGGGCGACGCCCGAGGGCCAGTCGTAGACCAAAATTTCCAGGGCGTGAGGGTCGATCGCCTTCGCCATCGCTTCGATCACGGCGGGGTCAGGGGTCTCGGGGAGAGCGGCCTTCCAGCCTTCGAGGAAGGCCTGTCGGAGCGTTGCCTTGACCGCGATTTCGGTCACGAACGTGCGATCTTCGATGTGGCGATACCGCTCCTCGGCGGCCTGCTGTGCCTTGCTCCTCGCCTGCGGCGAGATAGAGCTTCGCTCTAGCATCACTCGACTCCCTTCCTGATTCGGATAGCGACATCAGCCGCCCCGTGGTGCATCCCGTGGTACTGCATCCCGATCCACGACTCGGGGTCGAGGGAATCGTTACACAGCGCCATAGCCTCCTCGCTGTACCCCTCCGCGATCCGCGCGTCGGCTTCGGCCTGATCCAGACGACCCTGGATGTAGGCGGCACGCTCGCGAGCGCGCACATAGCTCTTGCCCCCTTCGAACCGATGTTCCGGGTACTTCTCCTCGGCGGCGGCTTCCAACCGCTCCTTACCGTCCATGCATCAACCTCTCATGTCTCTTGATCGATTCCCTATGCATTGACTTCCCGCATTCGATGCAGACCACCGGCTGATTTCGGCAGGTCCGGCATTGCCGATACCCCTCTCGGGTCCCGCGCCACCCTCTCTGCGCTCGGGGCCAGCGGGTACTCACCGATGACCTTGGCGTATTCGCCGACTTGCGCCAGCACCATGTCGGCGGCCTCGGCCACCTTGGACGGCGCGGCGATGGTGCGCCCGAAGGCCAGCGCGGTCGAGAGCGCGCGACGCCCGGCGACAGCTTCCTCCATGAGGGTGATCTTGATGGGGTTCTTCTGGACGTTCTTGACCAGTTCGACCTTCCACCACCGCCCTGCGCCGGGGTCGGGCAGGGCCGCGGCCATTTCTGCGTTGCTCATAATGTTCCTTTCTTTGGATATGGCTTGATATTACTAGGGTTATCTATCTCTGTCCAGCTACGCTGTCCATCGTATGTGCCTTGTGCGCTCGGTTCTTCGTCAGGATGCCCTCAGCGATCGTGCCGCGCTGGACGATCTTCACGCTCTCGTACTCGTCCAGATCAACTCCGTCACGCCAGATGCGATTGGAGCCCTGGATGTTGTTGACGTTGTTCTCGTCCTCGCTCAGCCACAGCACCTTCGCGCAGTTCGCCTGGAGCCCGTCGGTTGCGGTGCCGACAGCGCTGATGACGGCGACGAGATACTGGATCGAGTTGGTTTCCGAAACCGGCAGCATGAAGCGCGCCTTCTGGTCATCCCAGTCCTTCGGCTTAGTGTCGCCCGTCTTCAACGCGACGCTGTACTTCTGCCCGATTCGGCGTGCAGCCTCGATCGCGAACGGCTTGGAGTGCGTCAGGATCAGCGCCTTCTTCCCTACCCAGCTCGGGCGATGCAACACGTCATACGCGGCTCGCAGCGTGCTGGAGGGCGTTCCGGGGGCGAAGGTGATCGAGTCGGGGTCGTCCTCATCCTTGCCGGGCACCAGCGTCATGCCGCCGAGTGCCGCCGTGCGCAGCCGGATGCGCTGGGTGATCGGCAGGTCAGCGACCAGCGGCTCTTCTCGCTCGCGGGTTGAAGGAATCCAGGTGAGGCTCTGGCTCTCCATCTCCTCGTACTGGCGCTGCTGCTCGGGATGCAGATCGATCTTGACGATCTCCGGCTCTGGCACGTCTCCGATCGGTGTCGCGATGAAGACGTAGCACGGCAGCGACTCTACGAACTCGCCAGGCTCACGCTCGCCAGTGATCTTCGACAGCGGGAACCCGTTGCGAGAGGTGAGTTGCTTCTTGCCGTCCTTGCTCATGACCGGCGTCTTGATCGCCCAGCGCGCCTCCCACGCGCCCTTACTGCCGACGACCTCCTTGCCCCACAGCCACACCGTGAGAGACCAGGCGTTCTCGAACTTGTTGCCGAAGAACGTGCCGCTCAGGGCGACCTTGGCGCGAGTCGGGATAGTGCGGATGGTCTGGATGGATGCGCTCTTCTGGTTGGAGTGCTTGTGGCTCTCGTCGGAGATCAGCAAGTCCAGCTCGGGCATATTCGCGTAGGTGCGGAGCTGGCGCTTGGTCTTGATCTCGATCTCGTCTTCGATGTCGTCGCCGAGGATCGCCTTCAGCGCGGGGTCTGTCTTGACGGTTTCCGAAACCGTCTCCCAGTCCTGGGCTCGCAGCATCTCCAGGCCCACGTAGTAGATGCCGGGATCGCCGTTCACCAGATGCGCCAGGTTCTTCATCCCGTCGGCGGTCTTGTCGATGCGATGCAGCTTTCGCTTCTGGCCGAAGGCCGCCCCAGGGCCGGTGAGGTTGCCCGCGTGCTGCTGGTCGCGCAGCGCCTCGGCCCACTGCTTGTAGGCGTCGCGCACGCCCACGATCAGGCACCGCTCGGGAGCGGTGTGCAGGATGACCTCGACGGACACAACGGTCTTGCCGGAGCCCATGCCCGCACCCACGAGAGCCGAGTGATAGGGCTCCTTGATCCCTGGAACCTTGACACCGTCGGCGACGGCGCGCTTGATCTTGTAGATCGCCTCCAACTGGTCGAGCCGCAGCACGGGCCAGGGCTTGCCGTTGGGCTGGAGTCCTGCGGGGATGTCGGGGTGGCCGGGGTAGAAGATTCTCACAGCTCTCGCTCTCGCTCTCGCTCTCGCTCTCGCTCTCGCTGCTCACGCTTCCAGGCTTCGGTCTTGATCTCGTCGTCGGTCATATCGCGAATGCTCCACTCCCCGGTATCGGGTGAGTAGGTTCCGCAGCGGAGCCCGTCTGCGGTGTAGAACCAATAGACGCGCGGACGAGTCTTGCGCCTCATGTGGTGGCTGTTGAGGCAGACGCGGTCCAGCTTCTCGCCGACGATCGCTTCGATGCGGGCGAGCTTCTTGGGGCCGAGGAGGTTGACGCTCATCAGTCGCACCCCGGCGCGTCGCACACGATCCAGGTCGGCGTGTCGTGGCCGACGCCGAACCAGGACCTCGATTCGTCGGTCTCGGAGTGGTGATTGGCGACCGGGTGCCCACAGAAGCACCGAGCCGCCCCCGCATCCCAGGCGTGCTGTCCGGGCTTGCGCTCGGCAAGCTCGATCTCGCTGTAGTCCATGATCTAAGTATAGCCCTTTCTGGGGAATGTATGTATTGCTGTATATGAGGTTGTGGTTTCGGAAACCCCTAGAGCTTCGGCGGGGGCGGCACCTCTTCGATCACGCCCATCACCTGCGCCAGTCGGAAGATCGGATCACGGTCGGCGAGCCGGTCGTACCAGCCGCGGCAGACCGCGTTCTCCTTCGGCGCGCCCTCGGGCTCGTAGAGCGTGGAGTGGCAGACCACCGTGGAACCGTCGGTGCTCATCGTGTCGCGCACCATGCCTGCCACGCGGGCTCCGGCGACCGGGCGCGTGTGCGGATTGAAGATGCAGGTCTTGCACTCCTCGCTCAGCACATGCACCTTCCCGTCGCGGAAGATGTTGTGCGGCGCGCGGCGCTTGCGACCCATCACAACCACCCCATCGGCTCGGCGATCAGAGCCCACACGACCGCCGCGCCCACGCTGCCCGCCGTGACCAGGCTCGCGACCCACAGCCCGCGATCGAGTCGGTCGAGCCGAGTACCACGACGCAGCTCCCTAGGGTTGGGGAGTCCCGTTTCACGTGAAACATCGGCGGCGAGGACGCGGGCACCCTCGACCCTCGGCCCGACGTTCGGGTAGTGGGCCGTCGCCTTGCTCGGAGTTTGGATCAGGGCGATCGGCTCAGTGCGCGGGCTCGCCGGGTCGGCCTCTTCTGAGTCCTGCGAAACGGCCCACGGGCACGTCTCGGGGTAGGCCGTCGCGTAGTAGCGATCGAAATCACAGGTCGGGCAGACCTCGCTGTTGAGGTGGCTGCACGTTGTCGAAGTGCGCCAGGTGGGCTCGGTCATTCGCTCTCTCCTCGGACCGGCCCGGATGGGGCTCGGAACGCTCGCTCGCGGTAGTAGGCCAGCTCTCGGATCGACTCGCGGATGTCCACCATCGCGGTGTGGTCGGAGCGCTTCTCGATCCGCTCGATCTCGGGGTACCAGCGGTGCGCCAGCCCGGCGACGGTGCTCACGTCGATCATGTGGTAGTCGAGGTGGTTGTAGGTCTTCGGCAGGAACTCCTCCACGAAGTTGAAGTCGAGCCGGACGCTGTTGCCGCCCAGCGGCATCGTGCGGGTGCGACCGAACTGGCGCAGGTACTTGAACAGCTCGGCGTCGATCTGGGTGAGCGGCTTCGCCTCCTTGCGGCTCAGCTCCGCCCAGAGCCCGGTCTTGTCGTGCATCTGCTGAACGAAGGGGTCAGCGCGCTCTCGGATGAGGCGCACGGTCGGCTCGGCGTAGTGGACGATGGCCTCGTAGCCAGCCTCGTCCAAGATGTTGAGGTCGGGGTCGGTGACCAGGCACGCGACCTCCAGAAGGTGACCGCCGCGGGTCTTCAACCCGTCGGTCTCAACGTCTATCCAGGCGATGTTGCCCAACGTCTTCGACATGATGAAGTCCTCTCGTGATAAAGCCAGAGGGGGCGGGAGGCCGGTCCCGCCCCCTCTGGGGTCTAGATGGATACTACTGGTGCTGCTTGCGCCGCGCCGCGAAGGCGACGAAGCCGCCACCGACGACCAGAAGGCTCAGCGCGAGGGCGGTGAACAGCCCGCTGTCACCACTGGCTCCGGTGTAGGCCAGCTTGTCGCTCGGGGGTGCGGTTTCGGAAACCGGCTCCTCCGGCTCCTCGACCGGCTCCTCCGGCTCCTCGACCGGCGTCAGTTCGCAGTCGCCGTCGTGCTCGACAACGAGGGTCTCCTCGTCCGCCTCCGTCACGGTGACGGCGTTCTCCACGTCGAGCACCTGCGACCACCCGCTGTGGGGGTCGCCGACCACGATGTACGGGGTGGTGACGGTGGTGCGCTCGCGCGTCCATGTCACTTCGGGCGTCTCGCAGGTGGGCTCGGCTCCGCCGAACTCGCCGTAGGTGACGACGACATCCGGCTCGAACGGCGCGGGCGCACACTCGCCACCGTCAACGAGCAGCCACTCCTTCACGACCCCCGAGTCCTCTGGGGGATTGCCGTCGAGCTTGTCGTCGGCGAGGATCGCGTCGATCACCTCACGGCTGCCGACGTAGCGATCCTGCTGAACCTGCTGGTCGCAGACGGGCGCGATCTTGCCGAACCCGATGAACGACTGCGGCCAGGTGACATCCTGGTCGTTCTTCGGGTTGTCAACGAGGAACGTCGTCTCCCACGTCACCCAGACCTCGCAGTGCTCGCCCGTCTGCACCTGGATCGTCGGCTCGCCGACGGCAGGCTGGTAGGGCACGTCGATGACGACGACCTCCTCGGTCACGGCGGGCTGGTAGGGCACGTCGATCACCGTCTTGGTGTCGCCGGTCTTCACCCACCACGTTCCGGGGTTGCTCACCGACCATCGGTAGTCGAACTTGAACGTGTCCCAGTTCCAGCTCTTCCACAGGTACTCGGTGTGGCTGACCTCCGGCACCTCCGGGGTGATGACGACCGTCTCGACGTGCGAGACCTCCGGCACCTCGGGGATGTAGTCCGGGTTCGGCTGCGTCTCGTAGACGGGCGCGCAGAACTCTGCGGGCACGGTTGCTGCGCTCGCGGGCAGCGCGGTGGCGAGCACGAGCCCGCTACCGAGGAGCGCAGCCGTGAGGCTCGCGCTGATGATCTTCTTCATATGGATTGTTTCCTTTCTGTTTTATGGATATGTGGCTTGATTATCTTACTGCGTTGTAACGGTTTCTGAAACCCCCGACCACCCCCCTCTCAGGCGCTCCTCCGTTTCATTCCACGACTCTTTCCGTTCGACGCTCTCGCGCCTCCGCGTTCCGCTTGTCTCGACAGCGAATGGCGGAACGCTCGCTTCGGAACCGCCACGCCCCACCGGTCATGGAGTTAGACACGACCAGAGAACTTCCCTGGGCTCGCACTTCCCACCAGCGCTTATCGCCCTTCGTCACTTCAACAACCTGCCAATTCAACGGCTCAAACGGATCGTGCTCCATCACTTACCTCCTCGATACGTGGCCACATGCCAATGGCCTAGGTTTCCGAAACCCCGGCTCCGCTCACTCTCCCTTCTCTCTCTTGCGCGCTTCGTCGGCCTTCTCGGCGAGGCGGTCGAAGTAGTCCTCGGCGTCCTGATCCTTCTTGGCGGCGTAGGCTCGATCGACCTCGTCCAAGAATCGATCCTGATCGCTGTAGTGGGGCTCGTAGTCGTAGTCGTCGCCGTACATCACGCCTGCCCCTTCGCGTCCTCGCGGGCCGCCTCGGCCAGCGTCAGCAGCTTCTCGAACAGCTCGACCGGCAGAACGATGGTCTTGTCGTTCACCCAGCGCTGGTCTGCGGCCTCCTTGACCTGCTTCTTGCTCAGGCCGATCTTCAAGTCGGCGATGCGCTGGATCGCGATGGTCTTGCGGAGGCGGTTGGCGTCACGCTCCTCCTGCTCCTTCGCCCGCCTCAGCGCGCGAGCGCCGATCGCGGCCTCCAGCCGCTCCTGGTACTCGGCCCAGAGCATCCGGATCGTGCTCGTGCGCACCATCTTGACCTCCCACCGCTCGGGGAGCGGCTTCAACTCGGCCAGCGCCGCCTCGCGCTCCTCTCGCTGCTCGTCGTTCAGCGGCCAGTGGGAGAACCGGCGCAGAACCTCCTGACGCGCCTCGTAGTCGGCCAGGCTGTAGTCGAGGGCGTCGAGAACGGTGGCCTGCGGCTTGCGACCGTAGTTGTCACCCTTGGCGTAGCGGGAGTCGGGGTGCTTCTCCGCCACCAGGATGAGGGCGTGGCCCGACTCCTTCACGTCCAGCACGTAGGCAGGGACGTAGGTCTTGGCCTTCCAGTTGTCCAGGTCGGCGAAAACGTCCGGCGTCGTCGGGGTGGCGGTGCCGTAGGCGTAGATCGTGCTCTTCTTGGGGGTCGTGATGATGATGTCCTGCTTGCGCATGGTGTTAGTCCTTTCTAGATATCTGGATATATGGGTATGTTACCCGATGCCGGGGTTACCGGCGGGCCCTGGTTTCCGAAACCGGGTTCTCGATGATCGCCTTGATCGCCAGGCGCGTCGTGTTGTCAGAGAGCCCGAGATTCAGCACCGCCGTGATTGCGGTGATCTGTTGCTTGCGATCGCGGTGCTCGGTGATCTTGTCGCGAATCGCGAGGGCCGCGGCGACCAGGATGATCCCGACCGCCACGACGTAGCCTGCGTACTCCATTAGATGCCCTCGCCCCCCTCCTCGTCGTCCTCGTCGCCGTCGATAATGATCTCGTCGGGAACCTCTTCACCGAGACTCGCCACCGCCGTGTCGCGGGCGTCCTCCAGGTGGTCGAAGTCCGGCTGGTCGGTGTAGCCGTGGCTGCGATCGGCCTCCTGTTTCATGGCCGTGTCGTTGTCGTACCAGGCCATCTTGTTGCTGGGCTTGGTCAGGCTCACCCGCGGCGCGGGCTTGGTCGCGGGCCGCTCGGTGCGCGGGTCTTCGCCGGGCACGTTCCGCGTCTGCTCGAAGACGCCCTCAGCCTGGTCGCGAGCCACCCGGATGCGCTCGCGCGCGTCCCGAAGTTCCTCGGGGGTGCGATTGCGAAGTTCGGCCAGAGTGGGGCTGACAACCTCACCCGAACCGCGCCCGGCCTTGATCTCCTCCCACGCGCTGCACGGAGCGAGGCCGGGGTGGTTGGGGTGCCACGGGCACTCGGGAGTGGTGGCCGGATCGACCGGCCCGGAGTAGAGCGCGCGCTTGGTGGCCGGATCGAATCCGATCTGCACGCCCCCCGTCATCAGGAACTCGTGCATCTTCACACGCCTGCGAAGCGCGTTTTCCTTCGTCTCGCCGGGGAAGGTCTGGTTGTCCGGCCAGCGCTCGCGAAGCCTCGTGCTCGGGGTGCTCGGCGCGGCGCTCACAGGCTCTTCTCCAGGGCTTCGATCTCGGCGACGATCTCCGAGAGCTGCGCCTGCGCCTCGGGCGATTGGGCCCGCAGCTCCTTGTACTCAGCCAGGAGCTGATCGAGTCGGGCGCGGAGCTGCGTCACCTTGGCGATCTTCTGCTCACGGGTGAGGGTTTCCGAAACCCGGTTCGCCGGGTTGCCCTTGGCCGTCTCCGGCCTGCCGTCCCAGTCCTCGTCGCCGGTTCCGTCGCACGCGCCATCCTCGTCCAGGCCGCCGCCGCAGGCGAGGCAGTATCCCGCCTCCCGGTTCAGCTCGCGAGCGCGCTCGACCCCGGCACGGTAGTTCGGATCGTTCATCAGCATCTCGCGGACGATCTTCATGAGGTCAGCCGCGTCGGGCACGCTCGTGCCGTCGCCGAACACCTTGTCCAGCACGTCGGCCAGCGAACTGCCCGCCGGGATCGAGACCACGGAGATCGAAACCTCCGGGCTCCCAGTGCCGAAGCTGCCGCCGCCGAGCCCGTTCGGGTGCGCCTTGATCCAGGCGCGCTGGAACTTGCCGACCGTGTGCATGTAGGCGCGAACCTCGCGCGGCTTGGAGGTGTCCACGTCGTCGCCGAGAGAGGTGAAGAACCGCTTCGCCACGTCGAACGGCGGGTTGTCGTTGTGCTCGGCGAAGAACGCCTTC
>Ga0180223_1000399_pt1 | contig 58116 bp, 45 predicted proteins | sample eDN5th30CKraftOP_FD_151337 | JGI IMG/M metagenome (GOLD analysis project Ga0180223, IMG submission 151337) | Enriched Organic Plus compost microbial communities from Emeryville, California, USA - eDNA 5th pass 30_C Kraft OP (version 2) (version 2) ... | reverse complement strand
ACCGCATCAACGCGCAGATCAAGTTCCGCGAGCGCTGGCGGCCCTTCTGCCCGTCGATGCTGGATACCGTCGGCCCGCAGATGTTCAAGATCGACCACCCGGCGCCGTTCATGACCTTCACCTTCGAAGTCAACGAAGAGTGGAAGACCCGCGTGCCGGAAGTCGTCCACGAGGACGGCACCTCCCGCGCCCAGGTGCTCAAGCGCGAGTTCAACCCGCGCTACTACGACCTGATGAAGGAGCTGGAGAAACTCACCGGCAACGGCGTGGCGCTGAACACCTCGCTGAACCGCCGCGGCGAGCCGATGATCTGCTCGCCGACCGACGCGCTGAACATGTTCTACGGTTCGGACCTGCAATACCTGATCATGCAGGACATCCTGGTGGTCAAGGAAGGTGATAACAGGGCGCTTGTCTGAGTCGAGGATGGCGGTAGTGGAACTTTCACCTGTGCCGGCAGTCCGCGGTCTGAGCAGCAGGTCCTCTCTGTCGTGCCTTTTTCTGATCTGTTCGCCATGTGCTGTGTGCTGGAGTGGGCCAACGTCTATCGAGGTTTTTCTAATTGCAGCATTTCATGTAGACGTTGCGGAAGGTTGGGGAGCTCATGTCTAGTCGCCCTGCTCATTTGAAACCAATTATTGCCTGTGTATGTTTGCGGCAGGGCGGTGTGCTGTAGTGCTTTTCAGTCCGGTAGCCCGCCGCAAACTCTGGCTGTCATTGTCGTAGAAGTTCAGCTCCGAGGTATTCATGTCCCTCAACAATCCCTGGGCCGCCAAAGCCAGAGACTTGGACCGCTATCGCTGGTTGATGCTGCGTGAGCGTCATGGCTGGCTGGGCAGTGCGGTGCGCTATGTGCGAGATTGGCTGGGTGACTGGTGGTTCGGTGTTCGCGCCAAATCTCGCCTGGCTAACTCGGTGGCGACCGAGCCCTGTGATTTCCTGCTGTTGCAGTCGGCGCCCAAGGTCATCAAGTTCCAGCGCAAGAAACGCCTGGTCGAGGCGCTGCGCGCACGTGGTCATAGTCTGGTGGACACTGCCCTGCCGGCACCCGCGAATATCCTGAGCGAGCGCTTGCTGAGGCCTCCCCTGTACGACGTCCCTACTCGTTACTTCGGTATGGCCGCCTATGCGCAGTGGCTGGTCGATCGTTATCAGCCACGGATACTGCTCAACGACCGCAATGGCAGTTTCTATGCACCTTTCCTACGTCTGGCGCTGAATGCCCGTCAGAGCCTGCTGGTGCATCTGGCCCATGCCACCACGGTGGAGAGCTCGCGTCGGCTGGGCATGAACGACTACGACTACTATTTTCTGTTCGGACAGAGTTCGCTGGATGCGTTACGGGCGCGTCACCTGCGCTTCGGTAGCTCGACCGTGATTCTGTCCGGTTCCTATCTGATTGATCAGTCCTATCGGATGTCGCCTGCCGACCCGCATAGCCGCGTGCTATTGGTATTGGGGGTGGGGCCGGACAAGGAGAAGGAAATCGGTTACCAGCGGACCTATAGAATGCTGAGTGACTGGAGCAGGGGTAATCCGAGCTACCAGGTACTGATCAAGGCTCACCCACGAAGCGATGCTTCGTTTTGGCGCGAAGTAGCTGGATCTTCAGACAATGTCCGTCTGCTGCCGTCGGACTGTGCTCTTGCCGATGCGTTGAGGCAAGCATCGGTGGTGGTCAACATCATGTCCAACGCGGTGATCGAGGCGGCCTTGGCTCGGCGTCCGGTGATTTTTGCCAATGCCAGTGGTGAGCATGACATCTTTGAGCAGGAGCGCTTCTTCGGCGCTGGGATTACCGAGTCGCCCGCGCTGAGCGAACGAATCTGCCAGATCGAGGACGATTACCCGGCGGCTGTGCAGGCAGCCGAGCGTTTCACTGAGTTTCATCTTGCCCAGGGTGCGGATGGCCTGACCCATGTCTTGGAGTGTCTCGAACAACTGCTTGCTGGGGATGAATGCGTAGGGATAATGCTGTCTTCCAGTGGGGTGGCGTGCCGTGAGCATGATACTGCTCGCCGCGGCGAGTGACCTTCTCACTCGCCGTTGATGGATGAGAGGTTCGCATGAATAGGTTTTTGTTCTTTTCTCTAGCCAAACACCAGACTCTCTACTTTCAGCGCCTGCTTGACGAGAACAAGCTGAGTGGTCGGGTAGTGACATCCCAGCAATTGCCGATTCCGTCTCTGCATGGAGTGCGCCGCATACTGTCCGATATTGATTGGGGGCGTCTGGTCGATGAAAAGTGCCGGGAGAGGGTGGTCAAGAAAAAGTACAACGGTTTCCTCTATCGCCTGCTTCTACGTCTGGAAATACTTCTGGTTGCCCTTCGTGTGCAAACCCTGGTGGATAGGGAACGCCCCGATGTAGTGGTGGTCTGGAATGGCGCGAATCGCTACTGCCAAGTTTTGTTGTGCCTGGTTCCACAGGGAACGCGTACGTTCTTCGTAGAAAATGGCCTGTTGCCCAATACCACCACGATCGATGCTCGTGGTGTGAACTATCACAATTCGGTGCCACGTAATGCGGCTTTCTATCGTTCCTATGCCGAGGGCAAGGACATCGAGGCCGAAAAGGATGTCGCTCTGATCCCCCGCAAACCTCGTGTGGCCGATCAGGAGGTGGTGAGTTTGCCCGAGAGCTTCATATTCATTCCATTCCAGGACGACCGTGATACACAGGTTCGTCTGTTCTCCCCTTGGATAAGGGATATGCGTGACCTGTTTGCTCTGGGCGAGAAAATTGTCAGGGAAACAGGTATGACTGTCGTGTTCAAGGAGCACCCCTCCAGCCGGGAGTCCTATTCGGACTTGCACGAACGTACCCATGAACGTCTGCGTTTCGCCAACGGTAACCCGACACAGGAACTGATAGAGAAATCCCTGTTCGTAGTCACCCTGAACTCCACCGTTGGCCTGGAAAGTCTGTTGCTGGGCAAGCCGCTACTTACCCTTGGACAAGCCTTCTTCAATATCGAGGGCGTAGTCATGCATGCCGACTCCAGCAATGAGGCGGTCGAGGTAGTGAAGCGCTTCCCGGACTGGCCGCTAGAGGACTCTTTGAGGTTGGGCTTCCTGCACTTCCTGCGTAACGAATATTGCGTACCCGGTCGCTGGCAGGACTCCTCCCCCGAGCATTTGCGGGAAGTCGCACGGCGCATGCAGGCATGATGACAGAAGGTGGATATTGAATCTCAACGGCAGTCTTGATCGCTTTTTCCGCTACTGGCTGGCCTTGGGGCTCTTCCTGCAACTCGCCGGACTCTGTTTCATAGCGGATGGTAGTCGCTACACCACCATCACCAACCTTTCACTGTTCCTTCCGGCGTTGTTGTCGCTGCCGTTGTTCCAACCCTGGAAGCGATGGTCGCATGTCCCGACATGGCTTCTGCTGGCGCTTCTGCTCTGGGTGCTGGGCGTGGCGATATTCAACAAAGGTAGCGATGGTGGCTTGCTACGTTGGTTGAGAGTCACGCTTTACGCTTGGCTGTATGTATGTGCGATCAGCGTGGTCATGCAGGACCGTCTGCTATGGAATAGGCTGCTGGTGGCGGTGGTCTTGGTCTGCGGACTGTTCGCCGCGCTCAGTCTGGTTCAGGCTCTGTTCATCGAAGAGCGTGGCTGGGCCTTCCGGGCTTTCCGTCTAAAGTCCTGGGGGGGGTATGCGATTGCTGATTTCCGCAACGCGATAGTTTCCGCCTTGTATTTCGGCATGTTCATGCTGGTGGCCTTGCATTTGGCGATCAGGGCCATTGGGATGGCGCGCTGGGTATACTTCTTCGCTTCGGCCGTGATGTTGGTTTACCTGTACTTCACCTACAGTCGGGGGGTGTGGGCGGCAGGTGTAGTCGGCATTCTCATGCTGTTCTGGTCTTCAGCGGACTGGGGAAAAACACTCAAATGGCTGCTTGCCGTCGCAGCGCTGGCACTGCTCACCCTGTTGTGGCTGGGCTGGAACCAGGCCTTGGATATGAGTTTCCGCGACAAGATCTTTTATGGTTGGTGGTATCAGGTCCGGGGGGGGTTGGCTGCTGGGTGGGGGGCTGGCGCTGAAATGAATATCTGCGTCAGCGAGTTGAACCGTTGCTTTAACCAGGCTCATAGTCTCTACCTGCAGTTCACATTTGAATACGGTGTACCCGGGTTGTTGCTGTTGCTGGCATTCGTAGGGGGGGGGGCTTGCAACGGTCTGCGACTGTGTGAACTGGACGATATGGCAAAATTGGGCTTGGCATTGGTCGCGTTCATGCTAGTTTCGGCAGTCGCTGATTACTATGCGGTCTTCCTGCGTCCTGGGGTATTCTGGGTGGTATTCTGGCTTCCTGTTGGAATGCTGATGGCGATATCTGCCAATCTTAATGTGTCGAGAGAGTAGAACGTGAGTTTGCTATCTGCGGTGCGCCAACTGAAACGTTATTGGTGTATCGAGATCCTCGGTGACGAAAACCGGCCATTTTCCTGGCGGCGAGTGCGGCAGAAGTGCAAGCGCAGCAACAGGTATGCCTACGTTTTCTGGTTTCGTATTGCCTACGTGATGAACCAGAGCCGTAGCGACTTCTGGCGTCGTCGGGCCAAGTTGCTGAATGAGCGACTCAGTCGCCGCTATAATGTAGAAATTATGCTGGGAGCAGAGGTCGGCGAAGGACTATGGATTGGTCATCCTACAGGGATCGTGATCAGTGGTTACTCGCGCATTGGCACCAATTTCCGCATCTGGCAGAACTGTACTGTCGACATCAAGGGTGGCGAGGGTAGGAAAAATATTCAGGTCGGTAACAACGTTCACCTGGCTGCGCACTCGTGCATTATCGGCGACGTGATCCGCGTCGGTGATAACGTCACTATCGGAGCCATGTCCTTCGTCAATCGTGATATTCCCGACAATTGCCTGTTCTATACCTGCAAGACAGGCGAGGTCGTATGCCGACGCACCGAGCCACCCACTATGGCATAGCTCGGTTGGAAGACCCCTCAGGCGTTTCTCGACAGTTGCCACAGGGCGGCGCAATCGAAGCTCAGGTGGCTTTTCTTCACATAGTGTTCGAAATGAGCGCGATTCCTGCGAACCAGGGGCGCGCGTAGTGGGCCGCGCAGGAAGCGCATGTCGGAAATATCGATCAAGGCGAATCGGCCATCCGGCTGGAGGATGATGTTGCCCAGGTGCAGGGAGCGAAAGTACACGCCCTTTTCGTGGAGATAGTCGATGAATGTCGCCAGAGCCGAACGTAGGTGTGCCTCCGCAGCAGGGTCCCGGTCTGTCAGTTGTCGCAGGCTTTCGCCTGGGACTGGTCGATAAAGCACCGACAGGACTCCATCGTCTAGGCGCCAGGCCTGTTTCACCGTGACCGTCGGAATGCCCAACTGCTGCAGGCGATAGGCGTTACGGGCAAACTTGATGGCCGCCGGGTACAGCCGGGAAAGGCTGAGCCCTTTGCGCGGATAGAACAGCTTGAGGATATCCTGGTTGGCCAGGCGGAGCACTTTCGGGCCGTTGGCGTCGCGCTCCAGGCATTGACTTTCATGGCTGAGCGCCTGCAATTCCTTCGGTGACAGATAGGGCAGGCTGAATTGCGTGAACACGCCGGAACCTCGGAATGTTAGGAACGGTTATGATGCCCGATGACCGCGCACCCACCAATAGGTCATGATGCGCATAGCTGGTACAATTCGGCATTTGGCTCAGAGCGTCAGAACTTGATGACCGATGTAAGCGCAAAAAATGCCTCAGTTTCCAGCCTGAAGCTTTACTTCCGCCTGCTCACCTACGTGCGGCCCTATTGGGGCATGTTCGCCCTGAGCATCGTCGGCTTCCTGATCTTCGCCGCCACCCAGCCGATGCTGGCCGGCATCCTCAAGTATTTCGTCGACGGCCTGACGCACCCGGACGCCAAGCTGTTCCCCAACGCGCCCTGGCCCTGGCTGCGCGACCTCTCGCTGCTCTACGCGGTGCCGCTGCTGGTGGTGATGATCGCGGTGTGGCAGGGCATCGGCTCCTTCCTCGGCAACTACTACATCGCCCGCGTCTCCCTGGGCCTGGTGCACGACCTGCGGGTGGCGCTGTTCAACAATCTGCTGACGCTGCCCAACCGCTACTTCGACAGCCACAACTCCGGGCACCTGATCTCGCGCATCACCTTCAACGTGACCATGGTCACCGGCGCCGCCACCGACGCCATCAAGGTGGTGATCCGCGAAGGCATGACCGTGGTCTTCCTGTTCCTCTCGCTGCTGTACATGAACTGGAAGCTGACCCTGGTGATGGTCGCCATCCTGCCGGTCATCGCCCTGATGGTGACCAGCGCCAGCCGCAAGTTCCGCAAGCAGAGCAAGAAGATCCAGGTGGCCATGGGCGACGTGACCCACGTTTCCTCCGAGACCATCCAGGGCTACCGCGTGGTGCGCAGCTTCGGCGGCGAGGCCTACGAGCGCGAGCGCTTCCTGCAGGTGAGCCAGGAGAACACCAGCAAGAACCTGCGCATGAACAAGACCTCGGCGATCTACACGCCGATGCTGCAACTGGTGATCTACAGCGCCATGGCGGTGCTGCTGTACCTGGTGCTGCTGCTGCGCGGCGATGCCACCGTCGGCGACCTGGTGGCCTACATCTCCATGGCCGGCCTGCTGCCCAAGCCGATCCGCCAGCTCTCCGAGGTCAGCTCCACCATCCAGAAGGGCGTGGCCGGCGCCGAGAGCATCTTCGAGCAGCTCGACGAGCAGCCCGAGGTGGACCGCGGCAGCGTGGAGAAGGAGCGCGTGCTGGGCCGCCTGGAAGTGAAGAACCTCAGCTTCAGCTACCCGGGCAGCGACAAACGCGTGCTCAACGACCTCAACTTCAGCGTCGAGCCGGGGCAGATGGTCGCCCTGGTCGGCCGCTCCGGCAGCGGCAAGTCGACCCTGGCCAACCTCATCCCGCGCTTCTACGACCACAGTCAGGGCAAGATCCTCCTCGATGGCGTGGACGTGGAGGACTACCGCCTGCGCAACCTGCGCAAGCACATCTCGCTGGTCACCCAGCAGGTCAACCTGTTCAACGACAGCGTGCTCAACAACATCGCCTACGGCGACCTCGCCAGCAAGCCGCGCAGCGCGGTGGAGAAAGCCGCCGAGGATGCCTTCGCCCGCGAGTTCATCGACCGCCTGGCCGAAGGCTTCGACACCGAGGTCGGCGAGAACGGCGTGATGCTCTCCGGCGGCCAGCGCCAGCGCCTGGCCATCGCCCGCGCGCTGCTCAAGGACGCCCCGGTACTGATCCTCGACGAGGCCACCTCGGCGCTGGACACCGAGTCCGAGCGGCACATCCAGGCCGCCCTGGAGAAGGTCATGGAGGGCCGCACCACCCTGGTGATCGCCCACCGCCTGAGCACCATCGAGCGCGCCGACCTGATCCTGGTGATGGACCAGGGCCACATCGTCGAACGTGGCACCCACGACGAGCTGATCGCCCTCAACGGCTACTACGCGCGCCTGCACGCCAGGCAGTTCGCCGACGAGCCGGCCGAGGACGGCGTCGGCGAGTCGGTCTGAATGGCCTTGCTAGATCGCCTGCGCTGCTTCCGCGAGCGCGGCTGGACACCCATCGACGCCGCGGCCTACGCCGAGGCCTGGCAACGCTTCGGCGGCAGCGTGGCCACCCACCCGCAGGTGGTGGAGCGCCTGGCCGGCCTGGCCGGCATCCCGGTGCGCTACCTGGGCTGGGTTGCCGACGGCCAGTTGCGCGCCGCCATCCCTACCTGGGGCCGGCACCTGGCGCTGTCCAAGGACGTGCTCAAGCGCGAAGGCAAGAAGGCGCTGTTCGACCTGGGCAACGCCGAGGTCATCCTGCCGGTTGCCGAGGACGCGCGCATCGCCCTGCGCCACCGGGTGCGCTACCTGTCCGAGTTGAACCAGCAGCAGGTGACCGACGCCCGCCGGCAAGACGAGGAGCTGGCGCTGAACCGCGCGCCGGCGGACTTCTCGAAGAAATTCCGCTACAACCAGCGCCGCGAGCTGCGCCTGCTGGAAGAGGCGGGCGGCGTGCTGCAACCGATGGACGAACTGAGTCCGGCCGAGCAGGCGCACATCTACGCCGAACTGTTCCAGCGCCGCTGGGGCTTCGAGGTGCCGGGCAAGGCGCGCCTGGCCGAGGTGCTGGAACTGATGCGCGAATTCATGCGCGGCTCGCTGGTGCGCCTGGACGGCGAGCCGGTGGCGATCCAGATCCTCTACCGCGTCGAGTCGCCGAAGTGGATCAGCGTCGAATACATCAACGGCGGCGTGGCCCCGGAGAACCGCGAGTTCAGTCCTGGCAGCGTGCTCACCCACGTCAACACCCAGCAGGCCTGGGCCGAGGCCGAGGCGCTGGGCAAGCCGCTACGCTATTCCTTCGGCCGCGCCGACCGCGAATACAAGGACCGCTGGTGCCACCGGGTGCCGGTGTTCCAGGTGTAAATGCTCGAAATGCTCTTCGTAGGAGCGAGCTTGCTCGCGAACAGATTCCGCCGCGGGCTCATTCGCGAGCAAGCTCGCTCCTACACCTACCGTTGCCTTCCGTAGAAGCAGACTCCGGAGAACTCCCATGAGCGCCCGCAAGCAGCAACTGCTCAAGGCCCATCGCCGCAAGAAGCGCCTGGTGCTGCTGGTCGCGCTGCTGGCGCTGGCCGCCCTCGGCGTGTTCGCCCCCTGGTGGAGCGTGCCGCTGGCCGTGCTGCTGGGCTGGCTGGCCCACGAGGCCTGGTTCGCCGACCACCTGTTCTACTCGCCGCGCGACGACTACCGCTACGACTTCCCGGAAGGTCAGCTGAGCCTGCCGGCCTCCCTCGGCCCGCATGGCCTGCACGTCGCCACCGATGCGCTGCCCGAGGGCTACGAGACGCTGCTGTTGCAGATCCGCGTCAAGGCCAACTGGCTGGGGCGCTGGCTCGACCCGCAGGTGCTGATCGAAGGCGCCGATGGCATCGACCGCCAGGACTTCGAGCGCGGCGTGAACGGCGTGCGCTACCTCAACCTGTCCGGCCAGGGCGCGGCCCTGCGCGGCGGGCACCTGCGCATCCGCGGCCGCCATTGCCGCCTGGACAGCCAGGGCACCCTGCACGCCTTCCACAACCCGGACTACGCCGAATGCCGGCTGATGGTGATCGCACCCCACGCCGACGACGCCGAACTGGCCGCCTTCGGCCTGTACAGCCACGCCGCCGAGGCCAGCATCGTCACCCTCACCCAGGGCGAGATCGAGGCCGGGCACTACCAGCGCCTGGGCCTGGACCAGGCCGCCGCGGCACGCCTGAAGGGCCGCCTGCGTACCTGGGACAGCCTGGCCGTGCCGCTGTGGGGCGGGGTGCCGGCCAGCCGCTGCGTGCAACTGGGCTACTACTGCCTGCAACTGCCGGCGATGTGCGGCGAACCGGACAAGGGCTTCGGCTCGCGGGAGTCCGGCGAGAGCGACATCCGCGGCCTGCGCCGGCACAACCCGCTGCAGTTGCCGGCCGACGCCGACGGCGTGCCCAGCTGGAACAACCTGGTGGCTGACCTCGCGGCGCTGCTGGAGCACTTCCGCCCCGAGGTGCTGGTCACCCCGCACCCGCAGCTGGACCCCCACGCCGACCACGTGCACGCCACGCGCGCGCTGTGCGAGGCGATCGAGCGCAGCGCCTGGAAGCCGCAGACCCTGCTGTTCTACGCCAACCACCTGCACGACAACGACCGCTGGCCCATGGGCCCGGCCGAAGGCGGGGTGGCGCTGCCGCCGTGCATCGAACCGCTGCCGGCCGACGCCTTGTGGAGTCCGACGCTGGACGCCGCCACGCGCCTCGACAAGGCCCAGGCCCTGGCCATGCAGCACGACCTGACAGTCCCGCTGCCGGCCAAGAAGCGCCTGCGCCGGCTGATCCAGCGGGCCCTGGCCGGGCGCCGCTGGCCGGCCTTCGGCGAGGACGAATTCTTCCGCAAGGCGGTGCGTCGCCACGAGCTGTTCTGGGTCCGTCCGCTGCGCTGAACGACCGGCGCCCGGCGCGAGGCCGGGCGAGCGGCTATGGTATTATCCGCGGCGATTTCGACCTGCGGAGTTCCCATGAAACTGACCATGCCCCGTTTCGATCAGGCCCCTGTGCTGGTGGTCGGCGACGTGATGCTCGACCGCTACTGGCACGGCGCGACCTCGCGCATCTCGCCCGAGGCTCCGGTGCCGGTGGTGCGGGTCGAGCAGCATGAGGACCGCCCCGGCGGCGCGGCCAACGTCGCGCTGAACCTGGCCGCCCTGGGCGCCCCGGCCTTCCTGGTCGGCGTCACCGGCGAGGACGAGGCCGCCGCCAGCCTGGCCGACAGCCTCGGCGCGGTGGGCGTGACCACCCGCTTCCAGCGCATCGCCGGGCAGCCGACCATTGTCAAGCTGCGCGTCATGAGCCGGCATCAACAGTTGTTGCGGGTGGACTTCGAGGAACCCTTCAGGACCGACGCCGAGGCCCTGGCCCGCGAGACCGAAGCGCTGCTGGACCAGGTCCGCGTGCTGGTGCTGTCGGACTACGGCAAGGGCGCGCTGAAGAACCACCAGGCGCTGATCCAGGCCGCGCGCAAGCGCAACATCCCGGTGCTGGCCGACCCCAAGGGCAAGGACTTCTCCATCTACCGCGGCGCCAGCCTGATCACCCCGAACCTCTCCGAATTCGAGGCCATCGTCGGCCGCTGCCAGGATGAGAACGAGCTGGTGGCCAAGGGCCTGAAGCTGCTCGGCAACCTGGACCTGGGCGCCCTGCTGGTGACCCGCGGCGAGCACGGCATGACCCTGCTGCGCCCCGGCCACTCGGCGCTGCACCTGCCGGCCCGCGCCCGCGAGGTGTTCGACGTCACCGGCGCCGGCGACACCGTGATCTCCACCCTGGCCGGCGCCCTGGCCGCCGGCGAGGACCTGCCGCAGGCCGTGGCCCTCGCCAACCTGGCCGCCGGCATCGTCGTCGGCAAGCTCGGCACCGCGGCCATCAGCGCCCCCGAACTGCGCCGCGCTGTGCAGCGCGAGCAGGGCTCCGAGCGCGGCGTGCTGGGCCTGGAGCAACTGCTGCTGGCCATCGAGGACGCCCGCGCCCACGGCGAGAAGATCGTCTTCACCAACGGCTGCTTCGACATCCTCCACGCCGGCCACGTCAGCTACCTGGAACAGGCCCGCGCCCAGGGCGACCGGCTGATCGTGGCGGTCAACGACGACGCCTCGGTGTGCCGCCTGAAAGGCCCGGGCCGGCCGATCAACAGCGTCGACCGGCGCATGGCGGTGCTCGCCGGCCTCGGCGCGGTGGACTGGGTGGTGAGCTTCAGCGAGGACACCCCCGAACGCCTGCTCGCCCAGGTGCGCCCGGACGTGCTGGTCAAGGGCGGCGACTACTCCGTCGACCAGGTGGTCGGCGCCGACATAGTCGCCGGCTACGGCGGCGAAGTGCGCGTGCTCGGCCTGGTGCCGAACAGCTCCACCACCGCCATCGTCGAAAAGATACGTCGTAAGAATTAGCTGGAAGCTGGAAGCTGGAAGCTGAAAGCGAGAGCCGCACACTTCCAGCTTCTAGCTTCTAGCTTCTAGCTTCTAGCTTCTAGCTTCTAGCTTCTAGCTTCTAGCTTCTAGCTTCTAGCTTCTAGCTTCTAGCTTCTAGCTTCTAGCTTCTAGCTTCTAGCTTCTAGCTTCTAGCTTCCAGCTTCCAGCTTCCAGCTTCCAGCTTCCCACCCACTGACCGCCGCGCCAGCGCGTCCCGGCAAAGCGGTCATGGTCCCCCCGCCGCTTCCCGGCGCATGATCCCGGCATCCCATCCCCGCGTGGAGCGAGATGCCATGACCACCGACGTGCAGGGCCGCGCCCTGGCCGTGCTCAACCGGGTGGCCCAGGCCGACTGGCCGGACCGCCTGAAATTGCGCAAACCCTTCGAGAAACTGCTCTACACCGGCAGCCGCACCGGCTTCCGCATGGCCAGCCAGCGCGCTGCCAAGCAGCTCAAGACGCCGCGCAAGGTCGACCCGGACGGGCTCTTCGACCTGTCGCTGTCCGACGAACAACAGATGCTGGTGGAAATGCTCGAAGGCTTCGCCGCCGAGGTGCTGCGCCCGGCCGCCCACGATGCCGACGCCAACGCCGGGGTGCCCGCCGAACTGCTCAACCAGGCCCTGGAACTGGGCCTGGCCTACTACGGCGTGAACGAAGTGCACGGCGGCATGGCCGGCGAACGCACCGTACTGACCAACGCGCTGATCGCCGAAGCCCTGGCCCGCGGCGACCTGAGCCTGGCCGCGGCGCTGCTGGTGCCGTTGTCGGCGGCCAACTGCATCCGCCGCTGGGCCAGCCCGCAGCAGCAGGCGCAGTGGCTGCCGGCGTTCGTCGGCGAGGATGGCCCGCCGCTGATCGGCATCGCCGTGGGCGAGCCGCAGCTGCTGGCCGACGCCGCGCAACTGAAGACCCAGGCGCGCAAGCGCGGTCGCCATTACCTGCTGTCCGGCGAGAAGTGCCTGGTGGTGCGCGGCCTGGACGCCAGCCAGTTGCTGGTCGCCGCACAGACCGCCGACGGCCCGGCGCTGTTCCTGGTCGATGCCGCCGCCAGGGGCGTGGAACGCCGCCCCGAACCGGCCATGGGCCTGAAGGCCGCCGGCACCGCGCGCATCCGCCTGAAGAGCGTGAAGGTGGCCGCCGAACGGCGCCTGGCCGCGGAGAAATTCGACTACCGGGCCTTCCTCGACCTCAGCGGCCTGGCCTGGTGCGCCCTGGCCCTGGGCACCGCGCAGGCGGCGCTGGACTACGTGATTGGCTACTGCAACGAGCGCGAGGCCTTCGGCGAACCCATCAGCCACCGCCAGGGCGTGGCCTTCATGGTCGCCGACATCGCCATCGAACTGGACGCCATGCGCCTGATGACCTGGCGCGCCTGCGCCCTGGCCGAGCGTAGCCAGCCGTTCCATCGCGAGGCCTACCTGGCGCGCCTGCTCTGCGCGGAAAAGGCCATGAAGATCGGCACCGACGCCGTGCAGCTGCTCGGCGGCCACGGCTTCACCAAGGAACACCCAGCCGAGCGCTGGTACCGCGACCTGCGCGCCGTGGCCGTGATGGCCGGCGGCCTGCACCTCTGAGGAGCGCCTGCATGTACCTGGAAACCCCGAAGAAATTCCGTGGCCTGGTCAACCAGGCGCACCAGGTGGCGGAAAACTACCTGCGGCCGATCTCGCGCAAGTACGACAAGGCCGAGCACGCCTACCCCAAGGAGCTGGACCTGCTGGCCGCGCTGCTGGACGGCATGAACGCCGGCTCGCCGGATGCGGTGGGCGCCACCTCGGCCAGCAAGCGCAAGGGCGCGGCGGCGGAGGAGGGCGTGAAGAACGGCGGCAACCTCTCGGCCTGCCTGGGCGTGATGGAAATGTGCTGGGGCGACGTCGGCCTGCTGCTGGCCATGCCGCGCCAGGGCCTGGGCAACGCCGCCATCGCCGCGGTGGCCAACGACGAACAACTGAAACGCTTCGGCGGCACCTGGGCGGCCATGGCCATCACCGAACCGGGCTGCGGCTCGGACTCGGCGGCGATCCGCACCACGGCGAGCAAGGACGGCGACCACTACGTGCTCAACGGCGAGAAGATCTTCGTCACCTCCGGCGCCCGCGCCGACGCCGTGGTGGTCTGGGCCACCCTGGACCGCGGCCTGGGCCGCGCGGCGATCAAGTCCTTCGTGGTGGAGAAGGGCACCCCGGGCATGACCGTCACCCGCCTGGAGAAGAAGCTCGGGATCAAGGCCTCGGACACCGCCTCCATCAGCTTCAGCGACTGCCGGGTGCCGGCGGCGAACCTGCTGGGCAACGCCGAGATCGACGTGCAGAAGGGCTTCGCCGGCGTAATGGAGACCTTCGACAACACCCGCCCGTTGGTGGCCGCCATGGCCGTGGGCGTGGCCAAGGCCTCGCTGGACCGCGCCCGCGAATTGCTGAAGAAGGCCGGCTGCCGTTTCGACTACGCCAAGCCGCTGCTCTCCGTCAGCCATGCCGAGGCGACCCTGTACCGCCTGGAGGCCGAATGGGAAGCGGCGCGCCTGCTGACGCTGAAGGCCGCGTGGATGGCCGACAACCGCCAGCCCAACTCCAAGGAGGCCTCCATCGCCAAGGCCAAGGCCGGGCGCGTGGCCAACGAGGTTACCCTGAAATGCGTGGAACTGGCCGGCGCCCTGGGTTACGGCGAGGACGAACTGCTGGAGAAATGGGCGCGGGACTCGAAGATCCTCGACATCTTCGAAGGCACCCAGCAGATCCAGCTGCTGATCGTGGCGCGCCGCCTGTTGGGCAAGACCTCCAGCCAATTGAAGTGATCATTCACATGTAGGAGCGCGCCCTGCGCGCGATTCGCAGGCAGGGCCTGCTCCTACAGGGCACGCGTAGTGCTTTTCGTAGGATGGGTTGAGCTTGCGAAACCCATGCGGTCATCGGTGATGGGTATCGCTTCGCTCAACCCATCCTACGGGAGACCGGAGGGCGTAGGAGCGGGGCTCAGGCCGTGCGCCGGCCCTTACCGGAATTGCCGTTGGCCGGCGGCAGGCTGTCGAGCCAGTCGCGGAAGCGGATGCGTTCGTCGCGCACCAGCCAGCCGTCCTGCTCGGCGAAGCTTTCCGAGAGCCAGATGCCGCGGGTCGCGGCCTTCACCAGCTCGCCCTTGCGCAGGGTGAAGAGCGCGTCGGTGGGCTGGCCGTGTTCCAGCGGCAGCAGGTACAGGTCCGGGCGGCGGCGGTCCAGGCGGGCGACCAGGGGGCCGCTTTCCAGGCGCTCGTCGACGTGGAACAGGCTGACGTCGCGCACGTCCCTGGGCAGCTCCATGCGCAGGTCGTAGACCAGCTGCAGCGAGGCGGTGGGCAGGTGCACGTAGGCCTGCGGGCGCTCGAGTAGACGCAGGGCGCCGGCCTGCACCGGGCGCGCGGCGCCGGACAGCGGCGTCAGCGAGAAGTGGCTGGCCTCGCGGTAGCGCAGGGTGCCCTGGTAGGGCGTCGGCAGCCAGGTGTCGCCGAAGCGCCCGCCGAGCCAGCCGTCGGCGGTTTCCACCAGGCACTCCTCGGCCACTTCCTGAATGGCGGTGAGCAGCGGCAGGTTCAGTTCATGGGATGGCACATAGCCGGAAATCAGCTTGAGCACGGTGTCGCCGCGGTCGGCGCGCTGCTGGCGTACCAGCACCCAGTAGTCGCGGCCCTGCCAGTTGAGCGTCAGGCGCACCGACACGCCCAGGTTGGCCAGTTCGGCGGTGAAGCGCTGGGCATCGGCTACCTCGACCGGGCGGCGGCGCTCCAGGACCTGGGAGAAATTCAGCGGCAGGCCGAGGCCCTGGTAGACCAGGCTGTCGGGGTTGGCCTCGACCAGCAACGGCAGGGTCTTGAAGGCGGTCGGGTCCTTGCGGGCGAGCGTACGGGGCATGGGCGGTCCTCGTCGTACAGGGCGCATCGGGCCGCCTTCAGGGGTGGGCGGCCTGGCCGATCGTTCCGGGTTGCCAGTGGCTAGGGCGTTGACGGCGAACTTCGAAAACCCTCGATTATTTCGAGGTTAGCCCTGAAAGGCGCCTGGTTTTCGGATGTTTTTCCTGTCAGCGAGCTTTTGGCGGCAATTTTACGTGCCGCGGTTTTTCACCGCGGAGTCTGAGCATGGCACAGGAATGCGCCCTTTGTGTCAACCTTGGGTGACTGCCGATCAACGGTCGTGGCGCCGCCGGATTCGGCCGCCAGCGCTCAGCCGCCGAGGACTTCGGCCGCCAGCGCGACGTTGTGCCGCAGGTGCTGCGGGTTGATGGTGCCGACGATGGCCGCGCCCACCCCGGGGTGGCCGAACACCAGCTCGAAGCTGGCGCGCACGGGGTCCTGGCCCTCGCCCAGGCAGGCATGGCCGCTGGCCAGGGCCTTCTTCACCAGGATGCCGCGGTGGTGCGCCAGGGCATGGTCGATCACCGCTTTCTCGGCCTGTTCGTTGAGGTTGTAGGTGACCATGGCGCAGTCGCCGCGCTGCAGCGCCAGCAGGCCGCCATCGACGGTCTTGCCGGAGAAGCCGAAGCCGCGGATCAGGCCTTCCTGCTTGAGCCGTTCGAGGGTCTCGTAGACCTCGGTGTGCTGCAGGACGTGCAGGTCGTTGCCGTCGGAGTGCACCAGCACCAGGTCGATGTAGTCGGTCTCCAGGCGGCGCAGGCTGCGCTCCACCGACAGGCGGGTGTGGGCGGCGCTGAAGTCGAAGCGCGACTGGCCGTTTTCGAATTCCTCGCCGGTCTTGCTGACGATCACCCAGTCCTGGCGCTGGCCGCGCAGCAGCGGGCCGAGGCGCTCCTCGCTGCGGCCATAGGCCGGCGCGGTGTCGATCAGGTTGATGCCCAGCTCGCGGGCCAGCGCCAGCAGGTCGGCGGCCTCGCGGTCGTCGGGAATGCGGAAGCCGCTGGGGTATTTCACGCCCTGGTCGCGGCCAAGCTTGACGGTGCCCAGGCCCAGCGGTGAGACGTTCAGGCCGGTGCGGCCCAGCGGGCGATGCAGTGCGTGCAGGCCGCTCATGGCAGCAGCTCCTCCCACACCGGGCGGGCCAGGGGCGGGCGCGGCAGTTCCGGCAGCGTCTGCCCGGCGGCGGGGCGGATGCCGTCGCGGTCCAGGGCCTCGAAGACGCGGTCGGCGAAGTTCGGCGCCAGCGCCAGCTTGGTCGGCCAGCCCACCAGCAGGCGGCCCTGGTCGGCGAGGAAGGCGCTGTCCGGGCGCAGCAGGCCGGATTGCGCCGGCTCGGCGCGGTCCACCCGCAGGGTGGCCCAGCGCGCCGCGGAGAGGTCGACCCAGGGCAGCAGCTTGCGCAGCTCGCGCTGGGCCTCGGCGATCTGCTCGGCTTCGCTGCGGGCTACGCCCTCGGCTTCGGCGATGTCGCCGCCCAGGTACCACACCCACTGGCCGTCGGCCGCCGGGTGGGTGGTCACGGTGACCCGTGGCTTGGGCCCGCCGCCGACGCAGTGGGCGTACAGCGGCTTCAGCGTCGGCGCCTTGAGCAGCACCATGTGCAGCGGGCGACGCTGCATGGCCGGCTGCTCCAGGCCGAGTTCGCGCAGCAGCGCCTCGTTGCCGGCGCCGGCGGCCAGCACCACGCGCTGGGCGCGGATGTCGCGGCCGTCGACGCGCAGGCCGACCAGCTCGTCGCCTTCACGCAGCGGCTCGATGCGTTCGCCGGCCAGCAGGCCGTCGCCGCCCAGCACCGCCAGGTGGGCGATGAGGCTGGGCACGTCCAGCACCAGTTCGGAGAGGCGGTAGGCCTTGCCCTTGAAGGCCTTGTCCTGCAGCGCCGGCGGCAATTCGTCGCCCTTCACCTGGGCGACGCGGCTGCGCACCGCCTTGCTGGCGAAGAAGCTGGTGAGGTTGCCGGCCAGGCCGCCCGGCGACCACAGGTAGTGGGCGTCGGAGAGCACGCGCACGCCGCGCAGGTCCAGCTCGCCGTCGCCGGCCAGGCACTGGCGCCACAGCGAGGGCATGTCGGCAATGGCTTCCGAGGCGCCGGTCAGCGCGCCGTGCAGGGCGTACTTGGTGCCGCCGTGGATGATCCCCTGCGAGCGCATGCTCTGCACGCCGCCGAGCGCGCTGTTCTCCACCAGCACGCTGGAATAGCCGGCACGGCGCAGGCGGGCATTCAGCCAGAGGCCGGCGATGCCGCCGCCGACGACCAGGATGTCGGTGCTCAGGGGTTGGGTCATGGAAGGGCGCGCCTCGCGTGAAACGAAGCGCGCAGTATAACCGAGGGGGCTGTGGCTCAGTGGCCGACGCTACCGGAGAACAGCTGGATCACCACCACGCCGCTGACGATCAGGCCCATGCCCAGCAGCGCCGGGGCATCGAGTTTCTGCTGGTAGAGCACCAGCGCGGCGACGCTGACCAGCACGATGCCCAGGCCGGCCCAGATGGCGTAGGCGATGCCCACCGGGATGCTGCGCACCACCAGGGTGAGCATCCAGAAGGAGATGGCGTAGCCGACGATCACCAGCAGCAGGGGCAGGGGCGTGGACAGGCCTTTCACCGACTTCAGCGAAGCGGTGGCGATGACTTCGGCGACGATGGCGATGGCGAGATAGAGATAGCCGGGCATGTTCAGTCCTCCCCAGGGGTGGCCGGGCGGGCGGCCGATGTTGCGAATAGCGACATTCTAGTGTTCCTGGCGATGGGATAAAGTCATTACCTATCTGCAAAGGAGATAGGCTATGCAGTGGAACCTGGACCAGTTGCGACTCTTCGTCAGCGTCGCCGATCAATCCTCCTTCTCGGCGGCGGCGCGCCAGCTCCAGCGCGTGCAGTCGGCGGTCAGCTCGTCCATCGCGCTGCTGGAAAGCGACCTGGGCGTGAGCCTGTTCGACCGCAGCAGCGGCCGCCAGCCGGTGCTGACCCAGGAGGGCAGGGCGCTGCTCGACGAGGCCCGCGAGGTGCTGCGCCAGTGCCAGCGCCTGGAAAGCCGGGCGATGGCACTGGTGCGCGGCGAGGAAGCGCGCCTGCGCCTGGCCCAGGACGAGGCCATGCCCTACCAGCCGGTGCTTTCCGGCCTGCAGGCGCTGGCCCGGGCCTTCCCCACCCTGGAGGTGCAACTGGCCAGCGGCGCCCAGGGCGACGTGGCGCGCAAGCTGCTGGAGCGCCGCGCCGACCTCGGCCTGCTGTTCCACCACGAGGGCATGCCGGACGAACTGGAGCGCCAGCACCTGGGCACCATCGAGATGGTTACCGTGTGCGGCGCCGGCCACGCCCTGGCTGGCCTGGACTATGCCGACCGCCGCGAACTGGCGCGGCACCGCCAATTGCTGATGGCGCCGCAGGACAGCCACTACCCCGGCGGCGAGCAGATCAGCCCGCTGGTGTGGCGCGCCGACAGCTTCTACGCCATGGCCGAACTGCTGATGCGCGACCTCGGCTGGGCCTGGCTGCCGCGCCACGTGGCGCAGTACCCGGCCTACCAGCCGCTGCTGGTGGAACTGGCCAGCGACTGGACGCCGCCGCCGCTGGTGGTGGAGCTGGTCTGGCGCCGCGACGAGCCCCTGGGCCCGGCGGCGCAGTGGCTGGGCGAATGCTTCGCCGAGCACCTGAAGGAATAGGAGGCACGACTGTAGGAGCAACTGTCTTGCCGGTAGCGCGAGGTGCTTTTCGTAGGATGGGTTGAGCTTGCGATACCCATCGGACCCTGGTGATGGGTATCGCTTCGCTCAACACCATCCTACGAAGAGCCTGTCGGCAAGCTGGGCGCCGCGCGAACCCCCGGCGTTATTTGCTACTCTCCGCCGCCATGAACCGGACTCTCTATACCCTGCTGTTCCACCTGGGCCTGCCGCTGGTCGCGCTGCGCCTGTTCCTGCGTTCGCGCAAGGCGCCGGCCTATGCCCGGCGCATCGGCGAGCGCTTTGCCTTCGGCCTGCCGGCGATGCAGCCGGGCGGCATCTGGGTGCATGCCGTGTCGGTGGGCGAAAGCATCGCCGCGGCACCGATGATCCGCGCCCTGCAGCAGCGTTATCCACAGCTGCCGATCACCGTCACCTGCATGACGCCGACCGGCTCCGAGCGCATCCGCGCGCTGTTCGGCGACAGCGTGCAGCACTGCTACCTGCCCTACGACCTGCCCTGGGCCGCGGCGCGCTTCCTGAACCGGGTGAAGCCGCGCCTGGCGGTGATCATGGAAACCGAGCTGTGGCCCAATCACATCCACCAGTGCGCCCGCCGCGGCATCCCGGTGGCGCTGGCCAATGCGCGCCTGTCCGAGCGCTCGGCCCGCGGCTACGCGCGCTTCGAGGGGCTGACGCGGCCGATGCTCGGCGAGATGAGCTGGCTGGCGGTGCAGACCGAGGCCGAGGCCGAGCGCTTCCGCCGCCTGGGCGCGCGCCCGGAGTGCGTGAGCGTGACCGGCTCGATCAAGTTCGACCTGAGCATCGACGCCGAACTGCTCGCCCGCGCCGCGGCCCTGCGCCACGACTGGCAGGCCGAGGCCCGGCCGGTGTGGATCGCCGCCAGCACCCATGCCGGGGAGGACGAGATCGTCCTCGCCGCCCACCGCAAGCTGCTGGAAACGCATCCAGACGCCTTGCTGATCCTGGTGCCGCGCCACCCGGAACGCTTCGACGGCATGTTCGAACTGTGCCGCCGCGAGGGCTTCGCCACGCTGCGTCGTTCCAGCGGCGAGCCGGTGCAGGCCGCCACCCAGGTGCTGCTCGGCGACACCATGGGTGAGCTACTGTTCCTCTACGCCCTGGCCGACGTCGCCTTCGTCGGCGGCAGCCTGGTGCCCAACGGCGGGCACAACCTGCTGGAGCCGGCGGCGCTGGGCAAGCCGGTGCTGTCCGGGCCGCAGCTGTTCAACTTCCTCGAGATCGCCGCGCAACTGCGCGAGGTCGGCGCCCTGCGCGAGGTGCTGGATGCGCCGACGCTGGCGGTGGCGGTGGGGCAGTTGTGGGATGAGCCAGCGGTGGCGCAGCGCATGGCTGAGGCTGGGTTGGGGGTGCTGAAGGCCAATCAGGGGGCGTTGCGGCGGCTGCTCGACGGTCTGGCGCGGTTGTTGGGCTGAGGGCCGGATCTCCCTGCTGTTGTGGTGCGTGGGGTTGGCTCCGGCCCCTCTCCCCAGCCCTCGGCTGCGCGCCCCGCCCTGAAGGGAGAGGGGGCTTGTTCGTGCCGAGAGAAGGAATGGTTTCAATCGGAAATCACGGTGCTAACCGGCTGACTCCAGAGCATCAAACCCTGCCCAACGGTCCCCTCTCCCTTCAGGGAGAGGGTTAGGGAGAGGGCGCTCTCAACCCCAGCACCCACGACTCCCGGCGAACTCCGTTCGCGAGCAAGCTCGCTCCTACACAATGAACGCGGTGTCAGAACGTCGGCGGCGTAATCACCCAGAGCACCACCGCATCCACGTCCCCGGGGTTGCCGTAGCGGTGCGGCTCCTGGCTGGAGTAGCTGAAGCTGTCGCCTTCGTTGAGCAGGAAATACCGCTCGCCCACCCACAGCTCGAAGGTGCCGCTGAGCAGGTAGCCGGCTTCCTCGCCCTCGTGGCTGTAGCTCTGTTGGCTGTAGGTGCCGGGCGGGAAGCGCGAGTGGAGGATTTCCAGCTGGCGGGTGGGCTGCGGGCTGAGCAGTTCGTCGACGATGCCGTCCTCGTAGTGCACGCTGGTGCGTGCGTTGCGCCGCACCACGTAGCCGGCGTCGGCCGGGTCGGCCTGCACCTCGCTGGCGAAGAACCACTGGATGGTCACCCCCAGGCTGCGGGCGATGTTGAACAGCGCCGGGATCGACGGGTAGGCCAGGTTGCGTTCCAACTGGCTGATGTAGCCGGCGGTGAGCTTGCTCTGCTCGGCCAGCTCGGCCAGAGTCATGCCGCGCCGCTTGCGCAGGCCGCGAATGCGCGTGCCGAGGAACTGCGCTTCGGCGCTGGCGGGGGCTTGCTGCGGGGCTTTCGGGCTCATGCGGCGCGGGTCCTGGCGAGTCGGTCGTGGGGCATTCTAAACAATGCGCCGCGCCTGTGGGTCGCGTAGGGCGTACAACCGTTCGCGGTTGTACGCCGCTACACCTCGCTTGCCGCGGACGCTGTTGTTGGACTTGGCGTGGGACGGGGCGGCTTCGGGTTCGGCTCCGAGCGCGCGACGGTCAAGGTCAGGCGGCGGATAACCGCGAACGGTTATCCGCCCTACGCCCGACCCAGCGGCTCAGATTGCCCAGGCTGCCTTGAGGCCTTCGTAGATCGCTTCTTCGGCCGTGCGCGGGGCCAGGCAGTCGCCGATGCGGCGGAATTCCACCAGGCCTTCCAGCTCGGCGGCCAGGTCGTCCACCGGCTGGTGGCCCTGGCACAGCACCAGGGTGTCGATGCCTTCGAAGATCATCGGTTCGCCGCTGGCGCTGTGCTGCAGGTAGACGCTGCTGTCGTCGCAGCCGTACAGCCGCGCGTAGGGGGTGATCTCGATGCCCAGGCGGTGCAACTCGCCGGCCAGGTGGTCGCGCACGTAGAGCGGCAGGTTCTCGCCGGCATGGGTGCCGTTCACCGCCAGGCGCACCTGGTGGCCGGCGCGCACCAGCTGTTCGGCGATGCCGGGGGCGATCCAGTCGCAGCGCCAGTCGGTGACCAGCACCGAGCGGCCGACCTGCACCTCGCCGCGCAGCACCTGCCAGGCGTCCACCACCTGCAGTTCGCCGCCGCGCTCGAAGGGCGGCCAGTAGGGCTTGGCGCCGGTGGCGACTATCACCAGGTCGGGCTTCTCGGCTTCCACCAGGGCGCGGTCGACGCGGGTGTTGCGCCGCACTTCCACGCCGGCCAGCTGCATTTCGCGCTGCAGGTTGGTGGAGGCGCCGCCGAATTCGGCGCGGCGCGGCAGCAGTTGCGCCAGGTTGACCTGGCCGCCGAGCTGCGCGCCGGCCTCGCAGAGAATCACCTCATGGCCACGCTGCGCCGCCACCGCCGCGGCCTTCATGCCCGCCGGGCCGCCGCCGGCCACCAGCACGCGCTTGCGTTGCGCGGCCGGTTCTATGCGCCCGTACTGCAGTTCGCGGCCGGTTTCCGGGTGCTGGATGCAGGAGATCGGGTAGCCGCGGTGGAAATGGCCGATGCACGCCTGGTTGCAGGCGATGCAGGCGCGCACGTCCTCGACGTGGCCGGTCTCGGTCTTGTTCGGCATCTGCGGGTCGCAGATCAGCGCGCGGGTCATGCCGCACACGTCGGCCTGGCCGCGGGCGATGATCAGCTCGGCTTCCTGCGGCTGGTTGATGCGCCCGGTGACGAACAGCGGGATGTCCAGGCGCGCCTTGAAGGTCGCGGCGTTGCTGGCCAGGTAGGCGGCCTCGATGGCCATGGGCGGGACGATGTGGATGGCGCCGCCGAGGGAAGCGGAGGTGCCGGCGACTATGTGCACGTAGTCCAGCTCGCCCTGCAGCGCGCGCACGGCCAGCAGCGACTCGTCCTCGGTCAGGCCCTCGGGGTCGCGCTCGTCGGCGGAGATGCGCAGGCCGACGATGAAGTCCTCGGCGGTGGCTGCGCGCACCGCGGCGATCACCTCGCGGGTGAAGCGCAGGCGCGCGTCGAGGTCGCCGTTGTAGCCGTCCGTGCGGCGGTTCACCCGCGGGTTGAGGAACTGCGCCGGCAGGTAGCCGTGGCTGGCCACCACTTCCACGCCGTCCAGCCCGGCCTGGTGCAGGCGCCGCGCGGCGGCGGCGTAGCCGGCGACTATCTCGTCGATCATGCGCTGGTCCAGCTCGCGTGGCATGACGCGGAAGCGCTCATTCGGCGAGGCTGAGGCGGAGTAGGCCACCGCCAGCAGGCCGTCGCTGGACTCCATGATCTCGCGCCCGGGGTGGAAGATCTGCGACAGCACCAGGGTGCCCTCGGCATGGCAGGCCTCGGCGACGCGGCGGTAGCCGGGGATGCAGGCGTCGTCGGTGGCCATCAGCACGTGGGAGGTGTAGCGGGCGCTGTCGTGCACCCCCGCCACCTGCATCACGATCAGCCCTACGCCACCCTTGGCGCGGGCCTGGTGGTAGGCCACCAGTTGGTCGTTGACCAGGTTGTCGGTGGGCATGGAGGTGTCGTGCCCGGTGGACATGATGCGGTTCTTCAGGCGCTTGCCACGGATTTGCAGCGGGCTGAACAGGTGCGGGAAGGCATGGCTCACGGACGTCGTCCTTTCTTGTTGTTCTGTGGGGGGCTCAGGCGTTGCGGGCCTGCCAGTCGACCGGGTAGAGGGCGTAGAACACGCAGGCCTTTTCGCCCTCGTAGGCCAGCGGCGTGCGCTCCGGCACCCAGATCACGTCGCCCGGCGCGGCCTCGATGACGCGCTCGCCCAGGCGCAGGCGGAAGTGGCCTTCCAGCACCACGATGAGTTCGTCGTAGAGCACCGTCCACTCGATGGAGCAGCCGTCGAAGCGGGCCAGGCCGGCGCCCATGGTCTGGCTGTCGGCCGGGCCGATCAGGCGGCAGATGGCGGCGTTCTCCGGCGCCTGGCCGGCATAGGGCTGGAACTGCAGGGCGGACTTCTGGAAGTGGATGACGTCGGACACGGCGGGGCTCCTGGTGGGCGGATGGTCATCTAACGTATTTCCATGGAAATTTACCTTCAGTAAAAAATCAACTTGTTTTTTTAAAAGTGACTGGGTAGTTTCATTTCCACGCTCCGTCGCCGACGGGGTGTGTCCAGCGACGTACTCCACAACAACTACAAGAGGAGATGCGCATGAACCGTGCCCCACGGTATCTACCCGCGCCGGCCGCACCAGGCCGCGGCGCCCCTCCGCCTCTGACAGCCAGATGCTCCCCGCGAGTTGTTCCGGTACGCCCAACCCACCTCCGCCGTGCCACCGCGGTGGCCACGGTTCGTATCCACAGAGGGTCCGCTCGATGATTTCGCGCAAGAACGCTTTGCAACCCCTGCTGCTGCTCCTGGGACTCGGTCTCGGCAGCGCCCAGGCGCAGGATTCCATGGTCGTGGTCGGCTATGGCGGCGCCGGGCAGAAGGCCCAGGACCTGGCTTTCTTCCAGCCCTTCGCCAAGGCCAGCGGGGCGCGCCTGACCCAGGCCGAGTACAACGGCGAGATGGCGCGCATCAAGGTGATGACCGATACCGGCCATGCCGACTGGGACGTGGTGCAGATCGAGGGTCCGGACCTGGCGCGCAACTGCGACCTGGGCATGTTCGTGCCGCTGGACTGGAAGCAACTGGGCGGCGCCGACCAACTGGTGCCCAACGCCGCCAAGGAGTGCGGCTCGGCCGCACTGGTGTGGGGCGTGGCCATCGCCTACGACGCCGACAAGCTGAAGACCGCGCCCAGCGGTTGGCAGGACTTCTGGGACCTGAAGAAATTCCCCGGCAAGCGCGGCCTGCGCAAGCGCGCGGTGTACAACCTGGAGTTCGCCCTGATGGCCGACGGCGTCGCCCCGGCGGACGTCTACAAGGTGCTCTCCACCAAGGCCGGCGTCGACCGCGCCTTCGCCAAGCTCGACCAGATCAAGCCGTCGATCCAGTGGTGGGAAGCCGGCGCCCAGCCGCCGCAGTGGCTCGCCGCCGGCGACGTGGTGATGACCACCAGCTACACCGGACGCATCGCCGATGCCCACAAGAGCGGGCGCAACCTCGACCTGGTCTGGCCGGGCGCGCTGTACGGCATGGACTACTGGGCGATCATCAAGGGCTCGCAGCACGTCGACCTGGCCAAGCGCTTCATCGCCTTCGCCAACCAGGCCGACGCCCAGGTCGAGTACGTGCACAACATCCCCTACGGCCCGACCAACAAGCAGGCCGCCGAACGCCTGCCGCAGGACCTGGCGCGCTGGGTGCCGACCGCGCCGGCGAACATCAAGGTGGGCCTGGCGATGGACGACGAGTTCTGGGCCGACCATGGCGAGGAGCTGGAAGAGCGCTTCAACGCCTGGGCGGCGCAATAGGTCAAGCTATAGGCTGCAAGCTGCAAGCTGCAAGCTGCAAGCTGCAAGCAAGAGCGAAGAGCCCCGCACATGCTCTTCGCCTGTAGCCTGTCGTTCGAACAACAAGAGGAACCCCGGCATGACCATCCCGATGCCTTCCCGTGAAACCTGCTCCGCCGAAGAGTGGAAGCTGCGCGAGGAGTTGGCCGCCTGCTACCGGCTGATCGCCCATTTCCGCATGAGCGACCTGATCTTCACCCACATTTCCCTGCGCCTTCCGGGGCCGGATCACCATTTCCTGATCAACCCCTACGGGCTGATGTTCGACGAGATCAGCGCCTCCAGCCTGGTGAAGATCGACCTGGCCGGCCACCCGGTGGCGCCGACGCGCTACAAGGTCAACCCGGCCGGCTTCGTCATCCACAGCGCCATCCACGCCGCCCGCGAGGACGCCCAGTGCGTGCTGCACACCCACACCCGCGCCGGCTGCGCGGTGGCGGCCCAGGCCGCGGGGCTGCTGCCGCTGAACCAGATGTCCATGGAGTTCTACGGGCGCCTGGGCTACCACGACTACGAGGGCATCGCGCTGTCGTTCGACGAGCAGCAGCGCCTGGTGCGCGACCTCGGCGACCACCTGGGGATGATCCTGCGCAACCACGGCCTGCTGACGGTAGGCGCGAGCGTGAAGCAGGCGTTCCTGCGCATGTACTACCTGGAGAAGGCCTGCGACATCCAGATCGCCGCCCAGGCCGGCGGCGAACTGGTGATCCCGCCGGACGCGGTGTGCCGGCGCACCGAGCGCCAGTTCAACGAACCGCACCAGCCGCAGGCCGAAGGCGAACTGAGCGACCCGGACGGCATCGACCTGGCCTGGGAGGCGCTGCTGCGCATGCTGGAGCGCATTGCACCGGGGTATCGCGACTGAGCGACCGGCCTTGTCTTGCCGGCCGCGCCGGGGTGCTTTTCGTAGGATGGGTTGAGCTTGCGAAACCCATGCGGCGGTGGTGATGGGTATCGCTTCGCTCAACCCATCCTACGATGGCGTTTCTCCTGTTCCTTGTAAGCGCGCCCTGCCCGCGATTTCGCGCGCAGGGCGCGCTCCTACAGGGGAATGGCGTGGGTGGGGCGGCGTAGGCGGATCTCATCCGCGATCCGCGCCGGGACGTCCGGTTATCGCGGACAAGGTCCGCTCCTACGGGGGGAGGAACACCGCGCTTTCCCGGCTACCTGTAGGCGGGCCCTGCCCGCGATTCGCGCGCAGGGCGCGCTCCTACATTGGAATGACGTGGGTGGGGCGGCGTAGGAGCGGATCTCATCCGCGAATCGCGCCGGGACGTCCGGCTATCGCGGACAAGGTCCGCTCCTACAGGGGGAGGAATACCGTGCTTCCCGACAACCTGTAGGAGCGGGCCCTGCCCGCGATTTCGCGCGCAGGGCGCGCTCCTACATGGAAATGGTGTGGGGGTGTTCACTGCTGGGTCCGCGCCTTGCTGCTGCTTTCCAGCTGCTGCTCGGCGGCCTTGGCCAGGTCCGGCGGGAGGAAGTCCTTGTCCGGGTTGTAGTCGGCCTTGAGGTAGGTGCCCAGGGCCTGCAGGTCGGCCGGGCTGAGGGTGCCGGCGGTCTGCTTCAGGCGCAGGTTGTCGAGGATGTAGTCGTAGCGGCTGTTGTTGTAGTCGCGCACCGCGCTGTACAGCTGGCGCTGGGCGTCGAGCACGTCGACGATGTTGCGGGTGCCGACCTGGTAGCCGATCTCGGTGGCTTCCAGCGAGCTCTGGTTGGAGATGATCGCCTGGCGCCGCGCCTTCACCGTTTCCACGTCGGTGTTCACCGCGCGGTGCTGGTTGCGCGCGTCCTGCACCACCTGGCGGCGCTGGCTTTCGCGCAGTTGCTCGCTCTGGCTCAGGCGCTGGTACGACTCGCGCACCTGGGAGCTGGTCAGGCCGCCGCTGTAGATCGGGATGTTCAGCTGCACGCCGACGCTGGTCTGGTCGACCCACTTGCCGTAGTGCGGGAGGCTGCCGTCGGCGTTGGTGAAGCCCAGCGCGTCGTTGTCGCCCTTCTGGTACTGCACCACCGCATCCACGGTCGGCAGGTGCCCGGCCTTGCGCTGGCGCAGGGTTTCCTCGGCGGCGGTGACCGCGAAGTTGCTGGCCTGCAGGGCGATGTTCTGTTGCACCGAGGTATCCACCCAGGCCTTGGCGTCGTTCGGCGTCGGCACCACCACCGGCAGCGAGTGGAGGATGCCCTCGATGCCGCTGTACTCGCGGTTGGTCAGGGTCACCAGGGCCTGGAAGGCGTCTTCCACCGCCTGCTCGGCAACGATCCGGTTGGCCCGCGCGGTGTCGTAGCCGGCCTGGGATTCGAGCACGTCGGTCTTGTCCGACAGGCCGACGTCGAAGCGTTCGTTGGACTGGTCGAGCTGGCGCTTGAAGGCCGCTTCCTCGGCCTTGCTGGCGGCCAGGTTGTCCTGGGCGCGGAGCACGCCGAAGTAGGTCTCGGCGGTCTGCAGGATCAGCCGCTGCTGGGTCGCGGAGAACTCCAGCTGGGCCTGTTCGCTGATGTTTTCCGCGGCCTTGAGCTGGAACCAGCGGTCGGCGCGGAACAGCGGCTGGCTGAGGCTGGCCTGGACCAGCTGGCTGCTGCGGTTGAGGGTGGCGTCCGGGGTGTCCAGCGAGGTGCGGCTGGTGCCCAGGCTGCCGCCGGCGTTGATCTGCGGCAGCAGGCCGGAGCGGGCCTGGGGCACGACTTCCTTGCGCGCCAGGTAGTCGGCCTGGGCGGCGGCGAGGTCGGCGTTGTTGTCTACGGCATCCTTGTAGACGCTGATCAGGTCGGTCTTGGTCGGCAGCGGAGCGACGCTCGACGTGGGCTGTGCTGCCCAGACGAAACCTGTGGAGGCGGCCACGGCGACAGCCAGGGAGAGTCTGCGCAGCATTCGTTCGTCCTAGAAAGTGTGCGGGTGGGGCAAGGCTACGGTCGCCCCGATTGGCGGTCAAGGCGCCATCTTCGGGCAATTCGTTGCAGCATTGTAGTTGCCGGGGCGTGACCGCGAAGTCGCATCCGATACTTTCGGCCCGGCGGCATTGGCCAAGCGTCGAACTCTTGTTTAGACTGCGGACGTTCTTGTCGGGGTGCCCCATTGCGAGGGGCTGAGATCGGATAGTTCCGGATCCCGTTGAACCTGATCGGGTTAGCACCCGCGTAGGGAACAAGAAGTCCGCGTCCCCAGTGCCTTTCCGGCCGGCCCCAGCCCTCCCCGGACGCGTCCTTTCTCCGCAGTGCCTTGCGGCTCCCGCGTCACCCAGGTTCTCCCGACAATCAACCCAGGAGAGCCAGGATGAGCACCCAGAAGAACAACGTAACCCGCCTTGAACAGCTCGATCGCCAGTCGGCGCAGCCCTTCCCCAATTCGCGCAAGGTCTACCTGACCGGCTCGCGCCCGGACATCCGCGTACCGGTGCGGGAAATTTCCCTGGCCGATACCCCCACCGCCTTCGGCGGCGAGAAGAACGCTCCGGTGTTCGTCTACGACACCTCCGGCCCCTACACCGACCCTGAAGTACGCATCGACCTGCGCAAGGGCCTGCCCGACGTGCGCTCGCGCTGGATCGACGAGCGCGGCGACACCGAGATCCTCCCCGGCCTGACCTCCGACTTCGGCCAGGCCCGCCTGGCCGACGCCAGCCTCGACGCCCTGCGCTTCGCCCACGTGCGCACCCCGCGCCGGGCCAAGGCCGGGAAGAACGTCACGCAGATGCACTACGCGCGCCAGGGCATCATTACCCCGGAGATGGAATACATCGCCATCCGCGAGAACATGAAGCTGCAGGAAGCCCGCGCCGCCGGCCTGCTCAGGGACCAGCACCCGGGGCAGAGCTTCGGCGCCAGCATCCCGCAGGAGATCACCGCCGAGTTCGTCCGCGAGGAGATCGCCCGCGGCCGCGCCATCATCCCGGCGAACATCAACCACACGGAACTGGAGCCGATGATCATCGGCCGCAACTTCCTGGTGAAGATCAACGGCAACATCGGCAACAGCGCCCTGGGCTCGTCCATCGAGGAAGAGGTGGAGAAGCTCACCTGGGGCATCCGCTGGGGCGCCGACACGGTGATGGACCTGTCCACCGGCAAGCACATCCACGAGACCCGCGAGTGGATCCTGCGCAACAGCCCGGTGCCGATCGGCACCGTGCCCATCTACCAGGCGCTGGAGAAGGTCGGCGGCATCGCCGAGGATCTGAACTGGGAAATCTTCCGCGACACCCTGATCGAGCAGGCCGAGCAGGGCGTGGACTACTTCACCATCCATGCCGGCGTGCTGCTGCGCTACGTGCCGCTGACCGCCAAGCGCGTCACCGGCATCGTCTCCCGCGGCGGCTCGATCATGGCCAAGTGGTGCCTGGCGCACCACCAGGAGAACTTCCTCTATACGCATTTCGAGGAAATCTGCGAAATCATGAAGGCCTACGACGTCAGCTTCTCGCTGGGCGACGGCCTGCGCCCGGGCTCGGTGGCCGACGCCAACGACGCCGCCCAGTTCGGCGAGCTGGAAACCCTCGGCGAGCTGACCAAGATCGCCTGGAAGCACGACGTGCAGGTGATGATCGAAGGCCCCGGCCACGTGCCCATGCAGCTGATCAAGGAGAACATGGACAAGCAGCTGGAATGCTGCGACGAGGCGCCGTTCTACACCCTCGGCCCGCTGACCACCGACATCGCCCCCGGCTACGACCACATCACCTCGGGCATCGGCGCGGCGATGATCGGCTGGTTCGGCTGCGCCATGCTCTGCTATGTCACGCCCAAGGAGCACCTGGGCCTGCCGAACAAGGACGACGTGAAGACCGGCATCATCACCTACAAGATCGCCGCGCATGCTGCCGATCTCGCAAAAGGTCATCCGGGCGCGCAGATCCGCGACAACGCGTTGTCCAAGGCGCGCTTCGAGTTCCGCTGGGAAGACCAGTTCAACCTCGGCCTGGACCCGGACACCGCCCGCGCCTTCCATGACGAGACGCTGCCGAAGGACTCGGCCAAGGTCGCGCACTTCTGCTCCATGTGCGGGCCGAAGTTCTGCTCCATGAAGATCACCCAGGAAGTCCGCGACTACGCCAAGGAAAACGGCCTGACCGACGAGCAGAAGGCCATCGAGGCCGGCTTCCAGGAACAGGCCGCGCGCTTCAAGGACGAAGGCTCGGTGATCTACAAGCAGGTCTGATCGCTACACCGCGGCACCTGTAGGAGCGAGCTTGCTCGCGAACAGCCCGGGCTCGGGGCCGGTTCGCGAGCAAGCTCGCTCCTACGAAAAGAAGACACATCCCAATAACCCCAGAGCCTTGCGCACATCGTGACCACTCTCACCGCAACCAACTATTCCCCGGCCATCGCCGTCGGCGCCGCCCAGCGCGTGCTCGGCCTGCGCGACCTGTTCTCCCTGTGGTTCTCCCTCGGCATCGGCCTGATGGTGCTGCAGACCGGCGCGCTGCTGGCGCCCGGCCTGGGCCTGGCCGGCTCGCTGCTGGCGATCTTCCTCGGCACCCTGGTCGGGGTGCTGCTGCTGGCCGCCGCCGGGGTGATCGGCAGCGACACCGGGCTGGCCGCCATGGCCTCGCTCAAGCTCAGCCTGGGCGGCCACGGCGCGGCGCTGCCGGCCGTGCTCAACCTGCTGCAACTGGTGGGCTGGGGCGCCTTCGAGGTGATCGTCATGCGCGACGCCGCCAGCCTGCTGGCCGCGCGCGCCTTCGGCGAGGGCAGCGCCTGGACCAGCCCGGCGCTGTGGACCCTGGTGTTCGGCGCCCTGGCCACCCTGCTGGCGGTCAGCGGGCCGCTGGCCTTCGTCCGCCGCGTGCTGCGCAAGTGGGGCATCTGGCTGCTGCTGGCGGCCTGCATCTGGCTGACCTGGGACCTGCTGCACCGCGCGGACCTCGCGGCCATCTGGGCCCGCGGCGGCGACGGCTCGCTGCCGCTGGCGGTGGGCTTCGACATCGCCATCGCCATGCCGCTGTCATGGCTGCCGCTGATCGCCGACTACTCGCGCTTCGGCAAGCACGCCGGGCAAGTGTTCGGCGGCGCCGCGCTGGGCTTCTTCATCGGCTGCTTCTGGCTGATGGGCCTGGGCGTGGCCTACACCCTGGCATTCGCCCAGGGCAGCGACGCCAACGCCCTGCTGCTGGCCCTGGCCGGCGCCGGCATGGGCATCCCGCTGCTGCTGATCCTGCTCGACGAGTCGGAAAAGGCCTTCGCCGACATCCACTCGGCGGCGGTTTCCAGCGGCATCCTGGTGCCGCTGAAGGTCGAGCACCTGGCGCTGGTCATCGGCGTGCTCTGCACCCTGATCGCCTGGTTCGCGCCGCTGGCGCAGTACCAGAACTTCCTGCTGCTGATCGGCTCGGTGTTCGCCCCGCTGTTCGGCGTGGTGCTGGTCGACCACTTCCTGCTGCGCCGCCGCGCCGCCGCCGAAGTCCGCCCCGGCCTGCGCTGGGGCTCGCTGCTGGCCTGGGCCGGCGGCGTGGTCACCTACCACCTGCTGGCCAACTACGCCCCGGACCTGGGCGCCACCCTGCCGGCGCTGCTGGTGGCCGGTGTGCTGCAGCTTGCGCTGGGGCGTATCGGCGCGAAGGGCTGAGCGCCTGGCGGAGTGCGGGAGAAACTCAAGCGTAGGATGGGTTGAGCGAAGCGATACCCATCACCATGGCAGCATGGGTTTCGCAAGCTCGACCCATCCTACGAAGAGCACTTCGGTGCAGCCTGTAAGACTGTTGCTCCTACAGGTCGATGCCGAACTTCCCGTCCATGCCGGACAGCCCCCTCTCCCGCTTGCGGGAGAGGGTTGGGGAGAGGGAACGGAGTCAGTCTGATGCACCGTTGCCGCCGGTGAACACCGTTCGCGGACAAGGTCCGCTCCTACCGCATGAGCGAGCATGGCTTTCGTAGGATGGCGTTGAGCGAAGCGATACCCATCACCGCAACCGCATGGGTTTCGCCAAGGCTCAACCCATCCTACAAAAAGCGTCTCGGCGCGGCCGGCAAGACAGTTGCTCCTACGTGCAGCGCCATGCCTCACGGTGATCCGTAGGAGCGGGCCCTGCCCGCGAATCGCGCGCAGGGCGCGCTCCCTACTGCGCCCCACGCCCCGGGAAGTAATACGGCTTGACGATGCCGTTGAGCCGCGGATACGGAATCTTCAGCTCCGGGTGCCCGACCGAGTGCGGGGCGATGCTGTCGATGTCGTACTTCAGCGTCAGCGCGCCGAAGGTCAGGGCGAAGTGCGGGGTCTTCTGGAACGGCCAGTCCCTGAGGAAGTTCGCGTCCTGCTCCACCAGCTTGTTCTGCACTACCCAGGCCTGGTGGGCCAGGCGCGCGTTGTCCCAGAAGGCCTGCTCCTGGCCGGGCAGCAGCACGTCCTGCAGCGTCAGCACCTTGTGCAGGCGGCGGTCGTAGTTGATGAAGGCGCGCCCCGGCTGGCCGTACTCGCCGCCGGTGAAGACGTAGCTGGACAGCTCGACGATCACCAGGCCGTCATGCTGCTCGCGTATCTTCGCCTGCAGGTAGCTGCTCCAGCCCGGCTTGGCGCTGGCCAGGAAATCCCGCTCGTAGCCGGCGAGGCTGGCCGGGCGCGGGTCGTCCGGGGTGTTGCGGGTGAGGTCGAGCAACTGCGCCTCGATGGCGGCGTCCAGCGCGGGTTCCCCGTCGAAGCTCAGGGTGTCCAGGTTGAACAGCGGGCACTGCTCGCCCTGGCAGCCCGGCTGCAGGTGTTCGAAGGCGGTGTGGCGGGCGCTCAGCGGGTCGCCCAGGCCGGGGCCGAAGAGGCTCTGGCAGCCGCCGAGCATCAGCAGCAGGCCGGTGGCGGCAAGGGTTTTCAGAAAATCCATGGGTGTCCTTCTTTGCGTGTCCGGCGGCGGTCGGCCGCGCGGCTTGGACCGGCGAAGCCGCGCCGGGTTCGCCGCGCCGCCGAGTGTAGCAGTGTCGCGCGGCTCCCCGCCGGGCGGTGGCGGAAAGAGGCTGCGCGGGGCACGGCGTCGCGATAGGATGGCGCGAAGTTCAACCGATCGATGAGTGTGTGGGATGGCGGATATCTTCAAGGCGGGTCCGGACGATGTGGAGATCACTCGACGCGAGGAGTGCTTCCGCGGCTTCTATCGCATCGAGCGTCTGCACCTGCGTCATCGCCAGTTCGCCGGCGACATGGGGCCGCTGATCAGCCGCGAGCTGTTCGTCCGCCACGATGCCGTCTGCGTGCTGCCCTACGACCCGCAGCGCGACGAAGTGGTACTGATCGAGCAGTTCCGCGTCGGCGCCCTGGAGGCCGGGGTCAACCCCTGGCTGCTGGAGCTGGTCGCCGGGCTGATCGACAAGGACGAAGAACCTGAAGAGGTCGCCCGCCGCGAAGCCGTGGAAGAAGCCGGCCTGAACCTCGGCGCGCTCTGGCCGATCAGCCAGTACCTGCCGTCGCCCGGCGGCAGCAACGAACTGGTGCACCTGTTCGTCGGCCGTTGCGACAGCAGCCTGGCCTCGGGCATCCATGGCCTGGAGGAGGAGGGCGAGGACATCCGCGTCCACGTGCTGGCCCTCGAGGATGCCCTGCAGGCCGTGCGCGACGGGCGCGTCAACAACGCCGCGAGCATGCTCGCCCTGCAATGGCTGGCGCTGAACCGCGCCGAGGTTCGTGGCCTATGGGTGTGAACCTGCTGCGTGAACGCTACCGCGTCGACCTGGCCGGGCTGCAAGCCACCTGCGAGGCCAACTACCTGCGCCTGATGCGGCTGCTGCCGGACATGCGCGAAGTGCAGTCGCAGCGCCGCGTGGCGCTGAGCGAGGGCGAACGCCTGCTCGGCGTGCTGGCCCTGGAAGTGATCGAGGCCTGCCCCTACACCACCACCCTGCAGGTGCGCCAGGAGCTGGGCCTGCCCTGGCTGCCCGCGCCGCGCCTGGAAGTGCGCGTCTACCATGACGCGCGCATGGCCGAAGTGGTCGGCGCCGAGCAGGCGCGCCGCCTGCTGGCCATCTACCCTTACCCGAACCAGGCCATGCACCAGCCGGACGAGAAGAGCCAGCTCAACCTCTTCCTCGGCGAATGGCTGAGCCACTGCCTGGCCTGCGGCCACGAGCTGGAACCGGTCCTGCAACGCTGAAAGCGCGGGTGATGGCGTTGCGCCATGATAGGATGTCGTTCGTCCGGCCGACGGCGAGCATACTGTGAACTGTGACTCTTTCCCGGTTTGCCCGGCACCGGGGCTGTCACCATACTTCCTTCAACGACGACGCCTCGCCTGACAGGAGAAGGCGCATTGCCTGCGAAAGAATTTTCCTCAAATGAGCCGGTGCTGCTGGTGCAGCTCACTGACAGCCATCTGTTCGCCGAGCACGATGGCCGGCTTCTCGGCATGGATACCGCGGACAGCCTGCAACAAGTGGTGAAGCGCGTCCTCGAGGAGCAGCCGCAGATCGACCTGGTCCTGGCGACGGGTGATATCTCGCAGGACGGTTCCCCAGAGTCGTACAGACGTTTCCTGGATATCTGTTCCAGCATTCAGGCACCGGTCCGCTGGTTCCCCGGCAACCACGACGAGCTGGCGCCCATGCGCGAAGTCTGCGCCGGCAGCGACCTCCTCGACCCGGTGCTCGACCTGGGCGCCTGGCGCATCGTCCTGCTCGATTCCACCATCCCCGGCGCGGTGCCCGGGCAGGTGTCCGCCGAGCAACTGGCGCTGCTGGACCAAGCCCTGCACGACGCGTGCGATCGCCACGTGCTGGTGGCCTTCCACCACCACCCGGTGAACATCGGCAGCCAGTGGATGGACCGCATCGGCATCCGCAACCCGGACGACCTGTTCGCCGTGCTCGACCGCCACCGGCACGTGCGCTGCCTGCTCTGGGGCCACGTGCACCAGGAAATCGACCGCCTGCGCGGCGACGTGCGCCTGTTGGCGTCCCCTTCCACCTGCGTGCAGTTCGCCCCGGGCAGCGAGGACTTCGGCGTGGACACCCTGGCGCCGGGCTACCGCTGGCTGCGCCTGCTGCCCGATGGCGGCGTGCAGACCGGCGTGTCGCGGGTCACCGGCATCGATTTCCAGGTGGACTACAGCGTCCAGGGCTACTGACGCGTGCGGCTTGCAGGCAGCGGCTCGCTGCTTGTAGCCTCCCGCACCATGACCGATATCCTCTATATCCACGGCTTCAACAGCTCCCCCGCCTCGCAGAAGGCGCGCCAGCTCGCGGCCGTCATGGAGCGCCTGGGCTTGCAGGCGCACCTGCGGGTGCCCGAACTGCACCACCACCCGCGGCAGGCCATGGCCCAGCTGCAGGCGGCCATCGGCGAACTCGACCGGCCCTTGCTGGTCGGCAGTTCCCTGGGCGGCTACTATGCGACCCATCTCGCCGAGCGGCACGGCCTCAAGGCCCTGCTGATCAACCCGGCGGTGCTGCCCCACGGCCGTTTCGACGGCTACCTGGGGCCGCAGAAGAACCATTACAGCGGCGAGGAATGGGTGCTGACCCAGGACCACGTCGACACCCTGGCGGAACTCGAAGTGCCGCCGCCGGTCGATGCGGCGCGCTACCAGGTGTGGCTGCAGACCGGCGATGAAACCCTCGACTACAAGGTCGCCGCGGTCTTCTACCGGGCCTGCGCCTTGCGCGTCGAGGCCGGCGGCGACCACGGCTTCCAGGGCTTCGCCCGCTGGCTGCCGGCGCTGCTGGCCTTCGCCGGGGTGCCGGCGGGCCTGTGGCGCGACCTCGATTTCACAACTCTTTGAAAAGGGACCCCATGGCCCAGCAGAACGCCTATACCGCAGAAGCCATCGAAGTCCTCTCCGGCCTCGATCCGGTGCGCAAGCGCCCGGGCATGTACACCGACACCACGCGGCCCAACCACCTGGCCCAGGAAGTCATCGACAACTCCGTGGACGAGGCCCTGGCCGGCCACGCCAGGAGCGTGCAGGTGATCCTCCACGAGGACAACTCGCTGGAAGTGATCGACGACGGCCGCGGCATGCCGGTGGACATCCACCCCGAAGAGGGCGTGCCGGGGGTCGAGCTGATCCTCACCAAGCTGCACGCCGGCGGCAAGTTCTCCAACAAGAACTACCAGTTCTCCGGCGGCCTGCACGGCGTGGGCATCTCGGTGGTGAACGCGCTTTCCACCCAGGTGGAAGTGCGCGTCAAGCGCGACGCCAACGAATACCGCATGACCTTCGCCGACGGCTTCAAGGCCAGCGACCTGGAGGTCATCGGCAGCGTCGGCCGGCGCAACACCGGCACCACCGTGCGCTTCTGGCCCGACCCGAAGTATTTCGATTCGCCGAAGTTCTCCGTCAGCCGCCTCAAGCACGTGCTCAAGGCCAAGGCCGTGCTCTGCCCGGGGCTGCTGGTCACTTTCGAGGACAAGAGCAGCGGCGAGCGCGTCGAATGGCACTACGAGGACGGCCTGCGTTCCTACCTGGCCGACTCGGTGTCCGAGCTGCCGCGCCTGCCGGAAGAGCCCTTCTGCGGCACCCTGGCCGGCAGCAAGGAGGCGGTGGACTGGGCCCTGCTGTGGCTGCCCGAGGGCGGCGAATCGCTGCAGGAAAGCTACGTCAACCTGATCCCCACGGCCCAGGGCGGCACCCACGTCAACGGCCTGCGTCAGGGCCTGCTGGATGCCATGCGCGAGTTCTGCGAGTTCCGCAACCTGCTGCCGCGCGGCGTCAAGCTGGCCCCGGAAGACGTCTGGGAACGCATCGCCTTCGTCCTCTCGATGAAGCTGCAGGAGCCGCAGTTCTCCGGGCAGACCAAGGAGCGCCTGTCGTCTCGCGAGGCGGCGGCCTTCGTCTCCGGCGTCGTGAAGGACGCCTTCAGCCTCTGGCTCAACGCCAACCCCGAGCTGGGCCTGCAACTGGCGGAGCTGGCCATCAGCAACGCCGGCCGCCGCCTGAAGGCGGGCAAGAAGGTCGAGCGCAAGAAGATTACCCAGGGCCCGGCGCTGCCCGGCAAGCTGGCCGACTGCGCCGGCCAGGACCCGATGCGCGCCGAGCTGTTCCTGGTGGAGGGCGACTCCGCCGGCGGCTCGGCCAAGCAGGCGCGGGACAAGGAATTCCAGGCGATCATGCCGCTGCGCGGGAAGATCCTGAACACCTGGGAAGTGGATGGTGGCGAAGTCCTGGCCAGCCAGGAAGTGCACGACATCGCCGTGGCCATCGGAGTCGACCCGGGCGCCGCCGACCTGAGCCAGCTGCGCTACGGCAAGATCTGCATCCTCGCCGACGCCGACTCCGACGGCCTGCACATCGCCACCCTGCTGTGCGCCCTGTTCGTCCGTCACTTCCGCCCGCTGGTGGAAGCCGGGCACGTCTACGTGGCCATGCCGCCGCTGTACCGCATCGACCTGGGCAAGGAAGTCTTCTACGCCCTGGACGACGCCGAGCGCGACGGCATCCTCGACCGGCTGCTGGCCGAGAAGCGCCGCGGCAAGCCGCAGGTCACCCGCTTCAAGGGCCTGGGCGAGATGAACCCGCCGCAGCTGCGCGAAACCACCATGGACCCGAATACCCGGCGCCTGGTGCAGCTGACCCTGGAAGACGCCGAGGGCACCGTCGAGATCATGGACATGCTGCTGGCCAAGAAACGCGCCGGCGACCGCAAGTCCTGGCTGGAGACCAAGGGCAACCTGGCCGAGGTCCTGGCCTGATGCGCCGCGCGCTGGCCGCCCTGGCGGCCGTGCTCGGCTGCGCCCAGGCCCTGGCGGACGCACCCGCGGTAGGGCAGGGGCCGGCCCTGCAGTTCCTCTCCGAGCACGCCGTGGAAGGCATGCCCGCGGGCAACCTGTCGGGGCTGGCGCTGTGCGGCGGCGAGCTGTGGACGGTGTCCGACCGCGACGACGACCGCCTCTACGGCCTGCGCCCGGACGAAACCCCGGGCAGCGTCTGGCAGGCTCGCGCCGAGACTTTCAGCGTGCCCGGGCTGCCCGACAGCGGCCTGTCCTGGGGCGCCCGCGCGCGTACCTGGCTGTACGGCCTGGTGCGTGGCGGGGCCATGGACTTCGAAGGCCTCAGCTGCGACGGCAAGGGCAACCGCTACCTGGTCAGCGAGGCCTATGCCGGCGTGCTGCGGGTGCCGGAGGCCGGCGCCGCGCAATGGCTGGAGCTGCCGCCGACGCTGCTGCGCCAGGCGCGCGCCAGCGGCCTGCTGATGGTCAACAACGCCTACTACGAAGGCCTGGCCATCGACGCCGACGGCAAGCGCCTGTGGCTCGCCGCCGAACGCCAGCGCCGCGGCCTGCTGCGCCTGCGCAACGACAACGGCAGCTGGAAATGCGACGGCGCCTGCGTGCTGCTCAGTGAGGCCGGGACGGCGCTGCCGCCGCCGCAGCTGGAAAGCGACAAGCCGCTGGCCCTGGACTTCTCCGACCTGGCGCTGTACCAGGGCAAGCTGTTCACCCTGGAGCGCCTGGTGCACCAGGTCTGCCGGCGCAACGCCGACAGCGGCGCCGCCGAGCGCTGCTGGTCGTTCGCCGACGGCGCCCTGGCCCCGGAGCGCCGCTACGCCTTGCCCTACGGTGTGGCTGAGGCCCTGGTGATCGACGACAAGGGCGCCTGGATCGGCCTGGACAATGGCGACGCGGCCCGCGCCGACGGCGATGCGCGACCCTACGTGCTGCGCTTCGCCGCCCCGGCGGAGGGCTGGCTGGGTGGCAAATGAACGACGCGCAACCCGGACGCCGCCTCGGCAAGGCCATGATGCTGCTCGCCTGGCTGGCCGGCATCGGCCTGGCCACGCACTTCTTCGGCCTGTGGGAAAAGCGCCAGCACAACCCCAACGTGCAGCCGCAGTCGCTGCACGGCGACGGCTACGTGGAACTGCGCCTGCTGGGCAACCGCCAGGGCCACTACGTGTTCGACGGCCTGATCGACGGTGCGCCGGCGACCTTCCTGCTGGACACTGGCGCCAGCGCCGTGGCCGTGCCGGAAGCCCTGGCCCTGCGCCTGCAACTGCAGCGTGGCGCGCCCATCGACCTGGACACCGCCAACGGCCGCACCCGGGGCTGGCGCACGCGCCTGCAGCGCCTGGAGCTGGGCGACATCCTCTTGAAGGACGTGCCGGCGATCATCGCCCCGGGCATGGGCGGCAACGAGGTGCTGCTCGGCATGAGCGCCCTCAGACAACTCGAATTCTCCCAGCGCGACGGCACCCTGGTGCTGCGCCAGAACACTTCCCCGTGAGGCACGCATGAGCGAAACCCTCGATCTGAGCCTGGAAGGCGTGGAGCGTCGCTCCCTCGCCGAGTTCACCGAACAGGCCTACCTGAACTACTCCATGTACGTGATCATGGACCGCGCCCTGCCGCACATCGGCGACGGCCTGAAGCCCGTGCAGCGGCGCATCGTCTATGCCATGAGCGAACTGGGCCTGGACGCCGACTCCAAGCACAAGAAGTCGGCGCGCACCGTCGGCGACGTACTCGGCAAGTACCACCCCCATGGCGACTCGGCCTGCTACGAAGCCATGGTGCTGATGGCCCAGCCGTTCTCCTACCGCTACCCGCTGGTGGACGGCCAGGGCAACTGGGGTGCGCCGGACGATCCCAAGTCCTTCGCCGCCATGCGCTACACCGAGGCGCGCCTGTCGCGCTACGCCGAGACGCTGCTCTCCGAGCTGGGCCAGGGCACTGCCGACTGGGTGCCGAACTTCGACGGCACCATGCAGGAGCCGGCAGTGCTGCCGGCGCGCCTGCCCAACCTGCTGCTCAACGGCACCACCGGCATCGCCGTGGGCATGGCCACCGACGTGCCGCCGCACAACCTGCGCGAAGTGGCCGCGGCCTGCGTGCGCCTGCTCGACCAGCCGGACGCCGGCGTCGGCGAGCTGCTCGAACACGTGCAGGGCCCGGACTTCCCCACCGAGGCGGAAATCATCACCCCGCGCGCCGACCTGCAGAAAATCTACGAGACCGGCCGCGGCTCGGTGCGCATGCGTGCGGTGTACCGCGTCGAAGACGGCGACATCGTGGTCACCGCGCTGCCGCACCAGATCTCCGGGGCCAAGGTGCTGGAGCAGATCGCCGCGCAGATGCAGGCCAAGAAGCTGCCGATGGTCGCCGACCTGCGCGACGAGTCGGACCACGAGCACCCCACCCGTATCGTCATCATCCCGCGTTCCAACCGCGTGGACGCCGACGAGCTGATGACCCACCTGTTCGCCACCACCGACCTGGAAAGCTCGTACCGGGTGAACCTCAACGTCATCGGCCTGGACGGCAAGCCGCAGGTCAAGGACCTGCGCCAGCTGCTCAGCGAATGGCTGACCTACCGCACCGACACCGTGCGCCGCCGCCTGCAGTTCCGCCTGGACAAGGTGGAGAAGCGCCTGCACCTGTTGGAAGGCCTGCTGATCGCCTTCCTCAACCTCGACGAGGTGATCCACATCATCCGCACCGAGGACCAGCCCAAGCCGGTGCTGATGGAGCGCTTCGCCCTCACCGACGTGCAGGCCGACTACATCCTCGACACCCGCCTGCGCCAGCTGGCGCGCCTGGAAGAGATGAAGATCCGCGGCGAGCAGGACGAGCTGGCCAAGGAGCGCGCCAAGCTGCTGGCGATCCTCGGTTCCAACGCCAAGCTGCGCAAGCTGGTGCGCGACGAGCTGATCGCCGACGCCGAGACCTATGGCGACGACCGCCGCTCGCCGATCGTCGAGCGCGCCGAGGCCAAGGCCCTCTCGGAAACCGAGCTGATGCCCACCGAGCCGGTCACCGTGGTGCTTTCCGACAAGGGCTGGGTGCGTTGCGCCAAGGGCCACGACATCGACGCCGAAGGGCTTTCGTACAAGGCCGGCGACACCTTCAAGGCCGCAGCGCCGGGGCGCTCGAACCAATACGCGGTGTTCATCGACTCCACCGGGCGCAGCTACTCGCTGGCGGCCCACAGCCTGCCGTCGGCGCGTGGCCAGGGCGAGCCGCTGACCGGCCGCCTGACGCCGCCGCCGGGCGCCAGCTTCGAGCGCGTGCTGCTGCCCGAGGACAACGCCCTGTACGTGCTGGCCTCGGACGCCGGCTACGGCTTCGTGGTCAAGGGCGAGGACATGCAGGCCAAGAACAAGGCCGGCAAGGCCCTGCTCAGCCTGCCCAATGGCGCCCAGGTCATGGCCCCGCGGCCGGTGGCCGACGTCGAGCAGGATTGGCTGGCGGCGGTGACCACCGAGGGCCGCCTGCTGCTGTTCAAGGTCTCCGACCTGCCGCAGCTGGCCAAAGGCAAGGGCAACAAGATCATCAGCGTGCCGGGCGAGCGCGTGGCCAGCCGCGAGGAATACCTGACCGACCTGGCAGTTCTGCCGCCGGGGGCGACCCTGGTGCTGCAGGCCGGCAAGCGCACCCTGTCGCTGCGCGGCGACGACCTGGAGCACTACAAGGGCGAGCGCGGGCGGCGCGGCAACAAGCTGCCGCGTGGCTTCCAGAGGGTCGATGCGCTGCTGGTCGAGTCACTGTCTCAGGACTGAAACGCTCTGCGATACACTCTGCCTCTGGAGCTATGGCGCCGGTTAAGGGATGATAGGTCCCTTTGACGCTGGCGCCATGGCTCCATTGTCGTTTTGGTTTGTGGTTTTTTGTAGCAAGTGACGCCGATCTTCGGCGAATTAACGGTGATTGCACGATGAGCGCCCTGCGCGTCCTCGCATGTCTTTCCCTCGTCGGCCTCCTCGGGCTGGCGGGCTGTACGGTGAATCGGCCGACGCAACTGTACCAACTGGATGCCGGTGCGACCCCGCTGCCGACCCGCGACAACGGTATCGCCGTACTGCTCGGTCCGGTGCAGCTGGCCGACTACCTGCAACGTGAGTCCATGGTCCAGCGCCAGGCCGATGGCATCCTCAACCTGTCCACCGAGGCGCGCTGGGCCGGCAGCCTGGAAACCAACGTCAGCCAACTGCTGGTGCGCCAGCTGTCCAGTAGCCTGGACACCACCCGCCTGGCGCTGTTCCCGGAACAGCCGGGGTTCACCCCGCAGGTGCAGGTGATGCTGACCATCACCCGCCTGGATTCCGGCCCGAAGGAGCCGGCGGTGCTGGATGCGCGCTGGCGCCTGCTCGACCAGAAGGGCACGCTGCGCGACAGCCGCGTGTTCCACGAAGAGGAAAAGCACGACGGCAGCCTGCAGGACCAGGTCCGTGCGCAGAGCGAACTGCTGCGCCGCCTCGCCGGGCAACTGGCCCAGGATGTGCGCCCGGTGGCGGTGGCCGCCGAGCAGCCGGCCGCTCCGCGCAAGCCGGCGGCGAACACCGAGCAGGCCGCCAAGCCCAAGGAAGAAGGGCCGAAGATGCCGCTGGTGGTGCCCATCCACAACAACGTCGAAGTCTTCCGCTTCTGATCGGCCGTGGCCCGCGAGCATTCTCCTCCGCGGGCCGTTTTCGTTGACGATTTCTTGACCGCGACGGTGCTAACAAGGCAGCGGTTCTGCCGGCACCGTTGATCGGAATCCCTTCGATCGGCGCCCGGCGGGGGTAAGCCCTTGCCAGCCTCCCTCTCCCCGTCGTCCTCCAGGCTGGCCAGCCTGGGCCCGGCCGTCCGCGCCTGGCTGCTGGGCGCGCTCGCCCTGCTGCTGTTCTGCGCCCAGGCCAAGGGGCGGGCGATCATCGGCTTCGACTCGCGTTTCGTGCTGTTCGCCCAGGAAATGCTGCGCCACGGGCCGAGCCTGTTTCCCAGCACCTATGGCGAACCCTACCCGGACTACCCGGGCACCTCGACGCTGTTCATCTACCTGCTGTCGCTGCCGTTCGGCCGCGTCGACAGCCTGGCCGCCTGGCTGCCCTCGGCGCTGGCCGCGGCGGCGCTGGTGGCCCTGGTGTACCGCCTGCTGGAGCCGATCTCGCCGCGTTGGGCGCTGCTCGCCGTGGCGCTGTTGCTGCTCACCGCGACCTTCGTCAGCGAGACCCGCGCGGTCTCGCTGGACCAGATGGTCGCGGCGCTGGCCCTGGCCGGCCTGAAGCCGCTGGTGGCCGCCGACTTCGATCACGAGGCCCATGTGCTGCTGTACCTGCCCTGAGACCGCTCGATAGCAGGTTGCAGAAGGAGGCCGCCCGCCCGATGGGCGGCCGGCAGCGCGGTCAGGAAGTGCGCAGGGCGCGCATGCGGGTGAGCTGGCGTTCCAGCATCGACGGGTAGGGTTCCTTCAGCCATTCCACGCAACTGGCCTCGGCCGGGTTGGCGATGGCGCGGACGCGGGCGCGCTGGCGCACCTGCTCGTCCTCGGCGATGGCGCGCTCGATCAGCAGCAGGTTGCGGCTGTGCTGGCTGAGGTTCAGGGCATTCTGCACGGCGCCCTCCTGCAGCAGCTCGGCCTGGGCCAGTTCCGCCAGCTCGTCGCCCTGGGTCAGGCCCAGTTGCAGCTGCAGGGTAATGCCGCTGTCCACCACTTCGATCTGCAGGGCGTGGCCGAGGGCGCGCATCAGCTCGCCGCAGCACAGGGCGTGGGTGAGGTAGTCGTCGTCGTCGCGGGCGTGGAAGAGGATCAGGCTGCCGCCGTCGCTGAGGGTGAACAGCTGGCCCTTGTACAGCCGTGCGGCCTGTTCCAGGCAGTCGCGGTAGCGCTCCAGCAGGTCCACCAGGCGGCTACGCGGCAGGCGCCGCAGCTGTTCCTGGTTGCCCAGTTGCACGGCCAGCACGGCGCAGGGGTTGGGCAGCTGTGGCTCGGGTTCTTCCTCGGGCTCTTCGGCGATTTCGGCGGCCTCTTCGGAGAAGTCCTCGGCGAACGCCTCAGCGGCCACGGGCGTTTCGTCGTGCAGTTCGTCCTCGGCGAAGATGTTCTCGTCGAATTCGTGCTCGTCGCGCGGCAGGTCGAGGCGGGGTTCGCGTTCGTCGTCCGGCTCGCTGGCGATGTCGTCGGCGACGGGCTTGGCCGGCTTCTCCGCGGCTTTCGCCAGGGTCGGCGCGGCCGCCTTGGGCGCGGGCTTGCGCGGCGCGGGAGCGGGCTCGGGGGCTGGCGGCTTCTCCGGCACCAGGCGTGCCTGGAGCTGGCGGGCCAGGTCGCCGATCTCGTTCTGCAGGCCGGCGCCGGGGGCGGGATCGTCCGGGTCGCGCAGCCACACGCGCAGCTGCAGCAGCGGGGTGGAGATGTGGCGGCCCAGGCGCAGGCTGAGGGTCAGGGTGAGCAGCAGCAGGATCAGGCTGATCAGGCCCATGCTCTGCAGGCTGACCATCATCGGCTGCTGGAACTGTTCCATGTCCAGGCTGATGCGCAGCTGGCCGGCCATGACCTCCTGGAAGGTGATCTGCGTCGAGTAGACGCCCTCGCTGTCGCCCAGCAGGCCCTGCTTGGGCCGCGAGCCGGCCTCGGCCAGGGTGCGGCCGTCGGCGCTGTAGATGGCGGCGTGGGCCACCAGCGGGTTCTTGGTCAGGTTGCCCAGCAGCACGTTGAGGCTGAGGATGTCGTTGGACACCAGCAGCTCGGTGGCCGAGGCCGCGGTCTGGGTGGTCAGGCTCTGGCCCACGGCGTCGGCCTGCTGGTGCATGGCCTGCTTGAACTGCATGCCCATCACCCAGGCGTAGATCAGCAGCGCCGCCGCCACCAGCACCAGGCTGTGGATGGCGATGCGCAGGGCGATGGGCACCCGGCGCTGGCGCAGGGCGTGATACAGCAACAGGAAGAAATTATCGGGCTTGACGGACGTGGGCCGGGTCACAGCGGGCTCGGTCTTCTATGAAGGACAGTCCCGGCAGTATAACGGCGCCCCGGAAGCGGGCAAAGCGCCGGTCCGTCCGTGATCCGGACGGCACGGACGATCCGATCGGCGGTTGTGCCGCCGGCGGGCGAGGCGGCGGCCGAGAAAGGCGCTAGAATGTGCGCTTTTTCCATGGCGGAGACTGCGCCTTGCGCGAAATCGTCCTGATCAACATCACCGGGGAAGACCGCCCCGGTCTCACCGCCGCCATCACCGGCGTGCTGGCCCAGGGCGGGGTGAACATCCTCGACATCGGCCAGGCGGTGATCCACGACACCCTGTCCTTCGGCATCCTGGTGGAGATTCCCGACACCGAGCGGGCCTCCGCAGTCCTCAAGGACGTGCTCTTCACCGCCTACGAGCTCGACCAGCAGGTGCGCTTCACCCCCGTTTCCGAGGCCGACTACCAGCAATGGGTCGGCGGCCAGGGCAAGCCGCGCCAGATCGTCACCCTGCTGACGCGCCGGGTGACCGCCGAGCAGTTGCAGCGGGTCAGCTCGATCACCGCCAAATACGGGCTGAACATCGACCACATCGACCGCCTGTCCGGGCGCATGCCGCTGGACATGCCGGCCGAGCGCGGCAAGGGCTGCATCGAGTTCTCCGTGCGCGGCGAGCCAGCCGACCCGGTGGCCCTGCGCGCCGAATTCCTCAGCGTGGCCCAGGAGCTGAACGTCGACATCGCCTTCCAGCGCGACTCGCTGTACCGCCGCAACCGCCGCCTGGCGGTGTTCGACATGGACTCGACGCTGATCGAGGCCGAGGTCATCGACGAGCTGGCCAAGGCCGCCGGCGTCGGCGAGCAGGTGTCGGAAATCACCGAGCGGGCGATGCGCGGCGAGCTGGACTTCCGCGCCAGCTTCAAGGAGCGCCTGGCGCTGCTCAAGGGCCTGTCCGAGGACGTGCTCGAGGAAATCGGCGCCTCGCTGCGCCTGACCGAGGGCGCCGAGACGCTGTTCGCCGAGCTCAAGCGCCTGGGCTACAAGACCGCCATCCTCTCCGGCGGCTTCACCTATTTCGCCCGCCAGCTGCAGGCGAAGCTGGGTATCGACTACGTCTTCGCCAACGAGCTGGAGATCGTCGACGGCAAGGTCACCGGCGTGGCCATCGAGCCGATCGTCGACGCCCAGCGCAAGGCCGACCTGCTGCGCGAACTGGCGGCGAAGGAAGGCCTGCAACTGGAGCAGACCATCGCCGTGGGCGACGGCGCCAACGACCTGCCGATGCTCGGCCTGGCCGGCCTGGGCGTGGCCTTCCGCGCCAAGCCGCTGGTCAAGCAGTCGGCCAAGCAGGCCATCTCCACCCTGGGCCTGGACGGCATCCTCTACCTGCTGGGCTTCCGCGACCGCGAGGGCGTGGACGGGCGCTGAGGCGGTGTGGGAATACCGGCCTGTCGGCCGGATCACGGATGAATCCGCTCCTACGGGAAATGCCGTGCCCATGGCGGTGTCCGCCGCTTCCGGCGGCTCCGGGGTTGTTGGTGTATCGGCGGATAACCGCGAACGGTTATGCGCCCACCGAGCCCCGCCACGGAGCTCGGTGTCGACCTGTAGGAGCGCGCCCTGCGCGCGATTCGCGGGCAGGGCCCGCTACAAATGAATCCGTGCGCCGACGTGTCTTTCGTAGGATGGGTTGAGTTTACGAAACCCATGCGGCCGTGGTGATGGGTATCGCTTCGCTCAACCCATCCTACGTTTGCCGGAAGGCACAGGAGTATCGGCGGATAACCGCGAACGTTATGCGCCCTACCGATCACCCGCCACGGAGCTCGGTATTGACCTGTAGGAGCGCGCCCTGCGCGCGATTCGCGGGCAGGGCCCGCTCCTACAAGTGAATCCGTGCGCCGAGGTGCCTTTCGTAGGATGGGTTGAGTTTACGAAACCCATGCGGCCGTGGTGATGGGTATCGCTTCGCTCAACCCATCCTACGTTTGCCGGAAGGCACAGGAGTATCGGATAACCGCGAACGGTTATGCGCCCTACCGATCACCCACCACGGAGCTCGGTGTCGACCTGTAGGAGCGCGCCCTGCGCGCGATTCGCGGGCAGGGCCCGCTCCTACAAATGAATCCGTGCGCCGAGGTGCCTTTCGTAGAATGGGTTGAGTTTACGAAACCCATGCGGCCGTGGTGATGGGTATCGCTTCGCTCAACCCATCCTACGTTTGCCGGAAGGCACAGGAGTATCGGCGGATAACCGCGAACGTTATGCACCCTACCGATCATCCGCTACGGAGCTTGGTGTCGACCTGTGGGAGCGCGCCCTGCGCGCGATTCGCGGGCAGGGCCCGCTCCTACAAATGAATCCGTGCGCCGAGGCGCCTTTCGTAGGATGGGTTGAGTTTACGAAACCCATGCGGCCGTGGTGATGGGTATCGCTTCGCTCAACCCATCCTACGTTTGCCGGAAGGCACAGGAGTATCGGCGGATAACCGCGAACGGTTATGCGCCCACCGAGCCCCGCCACGGAGCTCGGTGTCGACCTGTAGGAGCGCGCCCTGCGCGCGATTTGCGGGCAAGGCCCGCTACAAATGAATCCGTGCGCCGAGGTGCCTTTCGTAGAATGGGTTGAGTTTACGAAACCCATGCGGCCGTGGTGATGGGTATCGCTTCGCTCAACCCATCCTACGTTTGCCGGAAGGCGCGGGAGCGGATTACTCCTCCGAAGAGAAGTCGTAATCCATCGCCTGGCTCGGGCCCTGCAGGTAGCGGCCCTGGATGTAGTTGGCGCCGGCCTGCCAGAGGGTGGCCAGGGCCGTGGCGCTTTCCACCATGGGCACTATGGTCAGCTTGGCCTGGGCGTGCAGGCTGGCCATCAGGGTGCGCAGGTTTTCCTGGTTCTCCGGACGGCTGAGGTCCTGCACGTAGGAGCCGTCGATCTTCACGAAGTCGACGTTCATGTGCTTGAGCGTGTTGAACGGGTTCAGCGCGCAGCCGAACTGGCCGAGGGCGACCTGGCAGTGCAGCTCGGCCAGGCCCTGGCTCAGCGCCTTGGCCTGCTTGAGGTGGGCCACGGCGTCGGTTTCGCTGACCTGCAGGATCAGCGAGTCGGCCGGCAGGCGCGCGGCTTTCAGCGCCACCGCCAGCCAGGGCAGCAGCCCGGCGTCCTGCAGGCTGGGGCCGGACAGGTGCACGAAGAGCTTGGTGTTGTGGCCCTTGGCGCGGTGTTCGGCGAGCAGCTTGATGGAGTTGAGCAGCACCCAGCGGTCGATGCGCTCGGCCAGGCCGCCGGCCTTGGCCGCGCCGAAGAAGTCGGCGGCGGGCACTTCCTCGCCCTGCGGGTTGAGCAGGCGCAGCAGCACTTCGTACAGCTCGTGGCTGTCGCCGCGCAGGCTGATGATCGGCTGGAACAGCAGGCGGAAGGCATTCTTCTCCAGCGCCTGCTGGATGATCGCCAGCAGGTCGCCGCGGCTGGCGGCGGCGGCCAGTTCGTCGGCCGGGTCGTAGAGCTTGATGCCGTTGCCCTCGGCCTGGGCGATTTCGTCGGCGCAGCGATGGGCGCGGTCGATGACGTCCTGGGCGCGGCTGGTCTTTTCGTCGAGCCCGGCGCAGCCGATCGACAGGGTGACCTGGGCGGTGCGCCCGTGGATGTCGAACAGGTGGCCCTCGACCTTCTTCAGCAGGCCGGCGAACAGGGCCTTGCTCTGTTCCGGCGTCTGGCCGTCGAGCAGCACGCTGAAGGCGTCGTCGCTGAAGCGGGCCAACTGCACGCTCTCGGGGAAGTGCTCGCGCAGCAGGTGGGCGAGGTCGGCCAGCAGCAGGTCGATGCTGGCGATGCCCAGGCTCAGCTGCAGGTGCTGCGCGCGGTCGAGCAGCAGGTAGGCGAGGGTGGCCGGCTGGCCGGCGGTGACGGCGCGCTCCACGGCGGCATCCATCAGGTCGAGGAAGTGGGCGCGGTTGAACAGGCCGGTGACCAGGTCCTGGCTGCTGACCTCGCGCAGCTTCTCCTGCAGTTCGCTGTTGTCCTGCTCGGCGCGGATCACCACCTGGATGCACGGTTCGCCGTCGTAGGTGGCCGGCGAGAAGCCCATGCGCGCGCGGAACCTCTGGCCGTCGACGCGCACGCCGTCGCACAGCAGTTCGTTGTCGCCCTCGCCGTGCTGGTAGCCCTTGAGGAAGTCCTTGAAGGTGGCCTGGTCGGCGGCGGCGATCAGGTCGATCATCGGCAGGCCTTCCAGTTCCTCGGCGTCCTCGTAGCCGAACATCGCGACGTAGGCGCGGTTGGCGTAGATGTGCATGCCGTCGTGGACGTAGGTGATGGCGTCCACCGAGCTGTCCAGCAGCAGCTGGCAGCGCTTTTCCGCCTCGCGCAGGGCGACCTCGGCGGTGCGCCGGGCGCGGCGTTCCTCCAGGGCGGCGAGTTCGCGGTTGGCCACCAGCACCAGGCGCTCGTCCTCGCCCTGGGGCAGGGCGTCCTGGGCGCCGAGGGCCAGGGCCTCGGTGATGCTGTCGGAATCGTTGCCTTCGACCAACTGGATGAAGGGGATGTCCTTGGCCTGGCGGCGCAGGTTGGCCAGGGCCTCCTCCGGCGCCAGCGCACTGCTTTGCGGGGCGGCGATCAGCAGGTCCCAGGTCTGTTGCAGGGCTTCGCCGAGGTCTTCGCTGGAGGTCACGCGGTGGACGCGGGTCGCACGCCCGGCGTTGCGGAACAGGCTGACCAGACGTTCGGCCTCGTTCTGCGAGTCTTCCAGGATCAGCAGGCGGACGGTTTTCTTTTCATTGGCCATGAAGAGCTGCTTATGGCGCGCCGGACGGCAGCCAGGAGGCGACGAATGGAGTGCGGCCGAATCTACAGCGACTTCCAGAGTGAGTCAAAGTCTTCCTCCCCGTGCCCCGTGTGGCCGTTCGCTCCTGTGACGGGCTTATCGTCGGCGCCCTTCGGACGCTCCTGGGTACTGTACTCGAACTGGCTGAAACTGCCGGTGGCGGTGAGCTTGCGTGTCAGGGTGGCGCGGCGTTCCTCGCCATGCAGGTTGATCTGCACGCGGCTGCCTTCCTGGAACGGCAGCCGCGGCGAGATCAGCGTCGCCGGCCGCGAGATGGCGGCGATTTCCGGCAGCAGCAGGGCGCGCAGGTAGTGGCTGCTCTGCTCCGACTTGCGCAGCAGTTGCAGGCCGCAGGGCTGGGCGATGGGGGCGATCAGCTCGATGCCCATCTGCGTGCCGCCGCCGCGGACCTGGCGGATCCAGCGCACCACTGCGATGCTCCAGCCCTGGCCGGGAACGTCCTGGATGCCGAGCAGTTCGCCGGCCTGCAACTGGCTGGGGATTTCCTTCGGCCAGGTCAGGCAGTAGCCGCCGGGGCTGTGGTTGACGATGGGCAGGGCGAAGACCGGGTACTCGTCGCAGGTCGCCGATTCGGCGGCGTCGGCCGAGCCCTGTTCCGCCGGCCGCAGCGGCTGGTATTCGATTTCCTCCAGCGGCATGCCCGGTTGCCAGTCGGTGACCTTCTGCGCGTCGAAGGCATTGGCCCAGGCGTCGTTCACTTCCGCCTGGAAGGTCGCCTGCACCGGTTCGGGCAGCTTGAGCAGGTCGGCGAACGGGCGCCGGCCGGACAGGTAGTAGTGCAGCGCGCTCATGCCGATGCAGAGGGTCAGCTGGCCCTGGCCGGAGGTGCGCTGGAAGCTGCGCTCGGCGATGTCGCCCCAGGCGCTGGCCAGGTGCTGCAGCAGGTCGACGCTGATGCGCTCGCCCCCCTTGAGCGGCAGCTTGTCGCGTTGCTCGGCGGGGGCGTTCATGTACTCCTTGATCGCCGCCACCAGGCGCTGCGGGTCCATGCCCAGGCCGTTGTGCAGGTCGCCGGCCTTGTATAGCGAGCGGTAGCGCGGCGGGCCGTCCACCTGCGGGGCGACCACGAACAGGCTGGACGGCAGGTCGGCTTCCTGCAGGCGCACCAATGAACCCCAGGCCTCCAGGGCATCGGCCAATTGGGCGATGCCGGCCTGGCGCATCTGGTTGCAGCGGGCGCAGCCCAGCAGCAGGGCCACCAGGTAGGCCTGCTCCACGGTCAGGGTGTTGCCCTGCTTGGCCAGGTCGTCGCGGACCGCCAGGGCCTGCACGCCCTTGCTGCGCGCCAGTTGGTAGAGCTGGTGCAGCTCCAGCCACAGGCTTTCCGGCACCGGGCAGTAGAGCTGCTGGGCGCGGATCAGCGGGCCGCACAGGCTGCGGATCGCCCGTTGCAGGGCGAGGGTGAGGATTTGCGCGCGTTCGCGGGTGAAGCGCGGCGCCTCGCGCACCACCACCAGCTTGTAGCCGACGGCCAGGTGGTTCTGCAGGGCCTGGCAGAGGTTGGCGACCTTGCGCGGGCGCTCGTCGAGGACGATGGAGTGGTTGAGGAAGTGGCGTTCGAGGTTGTGGCAGACCGACTGGACTTCCGGGCGGAACAGCTCCAGCAGCTGCAGGCGGGCCTCCACCGGGAGCTTCAGCTGGTTCAGCTCGATCAGGCCCTGGTAGAGCTGGCGCGCGGTCTCGCCGAGGTTGGCCTTGGGCAGGTGGTCCAGCCAGTATTTGATGTCGCGCGCAGTGACGTTGCAGAAGCTCAGGCTTTCCTGCGTCGGGGTGGGAACGCGCAGCAATTGCTGGGGACTCGTATTGTCCATGGTCGGATGAGGTGCTCCACGATCTGGGCCGTTCGCTGGACCGTTGTGCCGGTCTTGGGCGCCGGTTTTTTCCAAACTCTAGCAGTATCCACCTGAGAAGACAGCCCGTTCCCTGGTTGGGGAGCGGGCCTGCCGTTGGCTTTCGGGTAACAGGCCGGATACAGGCTACCCGGCCTGCGCCGGCTCACGCCTGGCTGGCGTTGCCCAGCAGCTGGCCCATGCGCACCGGGCTGCCGGCGGCCAGTTGTTCGGCCCAGGCGACCTGCTCGGGGCCGAACAGCACGATGGCGGTGGAGCCCAGTTTGAAGCGCCCCAGTTCCGCGCCTTTTTCCAGGTGGATGGGCTGGCGGGCCGCTTCGTCGTAGGCGAAGGCCTTCAGCTCGCGCTTCGGCGGCGTGACCAGGCCGGCCCACACGGTTTCCACCGAGGCGACGATCATCGCGCCCACCAGCACCACGGCCATGGGCCCGCGTTCGGTGTCGAACAGGCAGACCACCCGCTCGTTGCGGGCGAAGAGTTCCGGCACCTGCTCGGCGGTGAGCTGGTTCACCGAGAACAGCCGGCCGGGCACGTAGACCATCTCGCGCAGGGTGCCGGCCAGCGGCATGTGCACGCGGTGGTAGTCCTTGGGCGAGAGGTAGACGGTGGCGAAGCTGCCGCCCATGAAGGGCGCGGCGCGCTCGGCGTCGCCGCCCAGCAGCGCGGTCAGGCTGAAGCTGTGGCCCTTGGCCTGGAAGATACGGCCGTGCTCGATCGGGCCGAGCTGGCTGATGGCGCCGTCGGCCGGGCAGAGCACGCCGCCGGGCGTTTCGTCCAGCGGCCGCGCGCCGTCCTTCAGGGCGCGGGTGAAGAAGGCGTTGAAGTGCTCGTAGGCCTGCAGGTCTTCCACCAGCGCCTCGCGCATGTCGACCTGGTAGCGGCGGGCGAACCAGCCGATCAGGCGGTTCTTGAACCAGGCGGCGCGGCATTCGGCCGCGCAGCCGATCAGGCGCGACAGCAGGTGATGCGGCAGCAGGTACTGGCCGAGGATGAACAGACGATCTTTGAACGACATTCCTTAAACCTCTACGGGGGTGTCGGGGTGGTTGCCCCATTCCGACCAGGAGCCGGCGTAGCCCTTGACCCGCGGATAGCCGAGGGCCTTGGCCACCAGGTAGGTGAAGCCGGAACGGTGGTGGGTCTGGCAGTGGGTGATCACTTCCTTGTCCGGGGTGATGCCCAGGCTTTGGAGGATCTGCGCCATGTCGGTGCGGATGCGCAGGGCGCGGGCCGCGTCCATGCCGGCGGTCCACTCGAAGTTGACCGCGCCGGGGATGTGCCCGGCCTTGGCCGCCAGCACCTTCTGGCCGCTGTATTCACTGGGGTTGCGCGCGTCCCAGACGGCCAGGTCGGCGGCGCCCAGGCGGCTCTGCAGGTATTCGCGGGTGGCGGTGGGTTCGTCGTGCAGCGTCAGCGGCAACGGGCCGCCGGCCGGCGCCGGAACCGCCTGGCTCAGCTCGCGGCCCTCGGCCAGCCAGGCGCGCAGGCCGCCGTCCAGGTAGTGGTAGCGCTGGTGGCCGATGACGTCCAGCAGCCAGATGAAGCGCCCGGCCCAGCCGCCGCCTTCGTCGTCGTAGACCACGTACACGGCGTCCGGGTTGTGCCCCAGTTCGCCGAACAGCGCTTCCAGGTCGGCCTTGGCCGGCAGCAGGCCGGGCGCCGGCGGCTGGCCCCACTGGGTGCGCGCGGGGGCGACGAAGCGGGCGCCGGGCAGGTGGCCTTCGGCATAGCGCTCCAGGCTGGTCAGGTCGACCAGGATCAGCTCGGGAGCGTCGAGGCGGGCGGCCAGCTCGGCCGGTTCTATCACCAGGGGCAGGTCGGAAAAGGCGGACATGTCGGCATCTCCCTGAGGGCGGGTGCGGGGGACGGGATGGCGTGAGCTGGCGCCCTGGGCTACCCGCGAAACCCCGCAGTTTAACGAAAAAGCGCGGGGCGCTGGCGGGCAATCGCTTCAGGGCGTGTCACTGGGCCGCAGGTGCGCCGAATTGCTGCAGGGCGCGCTCGATGCACTGGCAGGTCTTGTCGAAGGCCTGGCCCTGGACCTCGCCGATGGGGTGGCCGTTGCGGTCGGCTACCACCAGCATCACCACGCGCTGGCCGCGGGCCAGGGAACGCAGCAGCAGGTGGTTGCCGGGCAACGCCGCCTTCAGGCGGCCGGGCAGCAGCGCGGAGTACTCGGCCATGTTGGCCGGGGTGAGGTGCAGGCGCGCCGGGCGTTCCAGCAGGCGGCGCAGCAACTGGCTGTCGGCCACCGGCAGTTGCAGGTTCTGCTCCGCGGGGGCCAGGCCGAAGCTGCGGCGGGCCTGCAGCAGGTTTTGCTGGCGGTCGGCGAGCAACAACACGGCGCGGCCCAGGCCGCAGGCGTGCAGGGCTTCGCTGGCGCATTCCAGCAGCGGCACCAGGTTGCCGAACGGGCTGGGCGTGCGCAGCAGCTCGGCGCACAGCCGGCGCCATTGCTCGGGGTTGCCGGCGGCGGGGGCGGGGGCGTTCGCCGCCGTGGGCTCGGACGCGGGCGCGTGGCGCGGCAGCCAGCGTTGGCTGTCCCAGGGCCAGAGTAGCGCCTGGGCCGGGTGCCAGTAGCGGGCGTCGGCGTCCTTGCGGGCACTTTCCACGGCCAGGGCGTGGACCTGTTGCTGCAGCGCCTCCAGCGGCTCCTGCAGGTAGAGCGCGGTGAGTCGCTGCCAGCGCAGCATGTGCGGCCCGCCCCAGGACTGATGCGCGGCCATCGCCAGGCTGTTGGCCAGGAGGATGGTGTTGGCCGGGCGCGTCAGCCAGCGCGCCAGCTCGGGATCGGCGTCCAGGCGCTGTTGCTGGGCCAGCGGCTCGCTTTCGGCGTGGGCCAGGTGCAGGGCGCGGACCAGCAGTTCGTGGTCCTCGCCGAGCAGGCGCAGGCCCTGGCCGATCCACTCCGGCAGGCGCCAGCGCTCGGCCAGGGCCGCGCACAGCGGCAGCAGGCGCATGCCCAGCAGTTCCTGCTCCACCTCGGCGCTGGCGCGGCCTTCGCCGAGCACCTGCTGCTGCCATTCTTCGAGCAGGTCCGGGCGCGCCGTGGCCAGGGCCCAGACCGGCGCCAGGATGAACAGGCTGCCCCAGTGGATTTCCTGCCACAGGCGCGCCAGGCGACTGGCGAACAGGCCGCTGGCCTGTTGCATGGCGTGGCGGCTGATCAGCAGCATCTGCCCCAGGGCCGGCGGCATCTGCGCGGCGGGCACGCTGGGCAGGCCTTCCAGCAGGGCCGCGGCGCGCGCCAGGCCGAGGCGGCTGAGGGCCACTTCCAGGCTTTCCGCCGGGTTGTCCCGGGCCATGCGCGCGCGGTTGGCCTCGCGCAGGATGGCCAGGGCCAGGGTGGGGCTGTCCTGCAGCAGGTCGACGATGTCGCGCAGGGACCGGCGGTTGTCCGCCAGGGCGCGGCGCACGCGTTCGTGCTGTTCGGCGGGTACCGGCAGCGGCAACTCCTCCAGCAACTGGAGCCAGGAGGCGAGGCGCTGCGGGTCGGGTGTCTGGATGGGCATGCTGGGGCCGCCGAACTGGTTTTTACAATTTGCAGCCTATAGTCTTGCGCGGTTTCTCCGATAACAAGAGGGTGGCGCATATTGGCGCTCCCGTCCCGTCCACCGTTCCAGTCGACTCTTCAATGGCAAAAATCATCGGCATCATTGTCCTGCTGGGCAGCGTCCTCGGCGGCTACCTGCTCTCCGGCGGCAAGATCATGGCCATCGTGCAGCCCTTCGAAGTGCTGATCATCGGTGGCGCCGCGCTGGGCGCCTTCCTCCAGGCGAACCCCGGCAGCACCTTCATGACGGTGCTGAAGAAGGCGCCGAAGATGTTCAGCAACCGCTTCACCCACGTCTTCTACCTGGAAGTGCTGGGGATGCTCTACGAAATCCTCAACAAGAGCCGCCGCGAAGGCATGATGGCCATCGAGGCCGACCTCGAGGAACCCGCTTCCAGCCCCATCTTCAGCAAGTACCCGGCGGTGCTGAAGGACGAGCGCATGACCGCCTACATCTGCGACTACCTGCGCATCATGTCCTCCGGCAACATGGCGCCCCACGAGCTGGAAGGCCTGTTCGACATGGAACTGGGCAGCCTCAAGGAAGACCTGGAGCACCCGTCCCACGCCGTGACCCGCGTCGCCGACGCGCTGCCCGGCTTCGGTATCGTCGCCGCGGTGCTCGGCATCGTGATCACCATGGCCCTGCTCGGCCAGGGCAGCCAGGCGGAGATCGGCCACCACGTCGCCGCGGCGCTGGTCGGCACCTTCCTCGGTATCCTCGCCGCCTACGGCTTCGTCGGCCCGCTGTCCAACGCCCTGGAGCACGACGCCAAGGAAGAGCTGAACCTCTACGAGGCGATCAAGGCCTGCCTGGTGGCCTCGGCCTCGGGCATGCCGCCGTCGCTGGCGGTGGAGTTCGGCCGCAAGGTGCTGCTGCCGGCGCACCGTCCGAGCTTCAGCGAGCTGGAACAGGCGGTGCGCGGGAGGTAGTGTCTGATGGCGTTTCGACACGGCCGCGACGGAGCCGCATTTTGCGCAGGGCAAGGCGCGAGGAGAGAGGTTTGGTGATTCCAAATGAACGACGAGTAACGCGGCACTGCGCAAAATGCGGCCCGTCCCTTCGGGTTGTGCGGCAAATCACGCCATGCGTCGTTGCGGGACTTGCCAAGGGGGCGACCATTGCCTGCGTCCCGCGCCTAGCCTGGCGTGATTTGACGCGGCAACGCGGCTCGCGTCGAAACACCATCAGACACTAATCGCATGGACAACAACCAGCCGATCATCGTCAAGCGCGTCAAGCGCTACGCCGCCGGCCACCACGGCGGCTCCTGGAAGATCGCCTTCGCCGACTTCGCCACGGCGATGATGGCGTTCTTCCTGGTGCTGTGGCTGCTGTCCTCGGCCACCCCCGAGCAGAAGAAGGCGATTTCCGGCTACTTCCAGGACCCCATCGGCTTCACCGAGAGCGCCAGCCCCTACGTGATCGACCTCGGCGGCACGCCGACGCCGGCCCCGGACAAGACCCTCAACCCGCAGATCCAGGCGCAGCCGGAGGCGGACGAGACACGCATCAGCCCGGAGTCGGAGAAGGAGGTCAACCCCGCCGAGGCCGAGCGCCAGGCCGAGCAGATCGAGCACGAGCGCCTGGAGCTGCTGCTGCAGGAGTTGCAGAACAAGGTCGACGAGAACCCCACGCTGCGCCGCTTCAAGGAGCAGATCCTGTTCGAGATCACCCGCGACGGCCTGCGCATCCAGATCGTCGACGCCGAGAACCGGCCGATGTTCGACCTGGGCAGCGCGCGCCTGCAGCCGTACTTCGAGGACATCCTGCTGGCCATGGCCGAGACCATCAAGCAGGTGCCGAACAAGATCAGCATCAGCGGCCACACCGACGCCAAGCCCTACGCCGGCGACGAGTTCGGCAACTGGGAGCTGTCGGCCAACCGCGCCAACGCCGCGCGCCGCGCCCTGGTGGCCGGCGGCTATCCGGAAGAGCAGATCGCCCGGGTGGTGGGCTATGCCTCGTCGCAGTTGTTCGACCGCAAGAACCCGCTGAACCCGGTGAACCGGCGCATCGACATCATCGTCCTGACCAAGCGCGCGCAACGCGCCATCGAGGGCCAGGACGGCACCGCCGAGGAGCCGGCGGCCAGCCAGCCGGCCACTTCTCCTGCCGGGGCGGCAACGCCAGCCGGGGCCGCGCCGACGCCGCCCCAGGGCGCCGCGCCCGCGCCCGCGTCCCAGCCGCTGCCCGCCGAACAGGTGCGCGAGAAGCTCAACCTGTTCGATGACGGCAAGCTGAAGCTGGACGAGCTGAAGAAGCAGTGAAGGCGTAATGCTGTTCACTTAAGAAAGGATGCCTGGGGGAAACGGTATTTTTTATTTGGGGTTATGGCTTGGCTCGCGAGGCTTGCCCACTCCGGTCTTAACCTCGTCATTGCCGCGAACAATACTTGCGCTGGCCAGAAGGGGAATAACCCAGAGACGTCTTGTTTGGGTGTAGCGCGCCGCACCGAGTGCGTTGATGTTTCTCGTTTCGCCCCCTCGGGCGAGTCCCTTTTGTCAAACGGTGGAAGGCCACCCCCGCAAAAAGGAACCAAAAAGGCTTGCCCCGACATACGGGCCCGATGGAGCCGGGCTACCCTCGCGAACTCCCCCGCCACGGAGGCCCGCCCCGAGGGTACGTCCCTGTAGCCCATCGGGGCTCTCGCGACATCCATGTCGCATGACCTCCTGAGCGCCGGTTTCGCTCGGCCTGCTGAAGGGGCGTTTCGGAGTGCGCGGATGTTTCTCTGGACGTCTCAAGAGCAAAAGCCAGAGCGAATGCGCTTTGGCTTTTCGTAGGAGCGCGCTTGCTCGCGAACCCAGGGTTCGCGTTCTCGGGAATGACGAGAGGAGGCAGGCGTTCCGGGATGACTCCGAACTCCCCGCACGCTCCGAACAGCCCCCTCTCCCTTTGGGAGAGGGCTGGGGTGAG
>Ga0180223_1000398_pt1 | contig 58127 bp, 50 predicted proteins | sample eDN5th30CKraftOP_FD_151337 | JGI IMG/M metagenome (GOLD analysis project Ga0180223, IMG submission 151337) | Enriched Organic Plus compost microbial communities from Emeryville, California, USA - eDNA 5th pass 30_C Kraft OP (version 2) (version 2) ... | reverse complement strand
AACATCATCCGATGGGAATGGCTCAGCGCCGGCGGCGTCCTGGCCGCGATCCCGATCCTGATCGGCTTCATGTTCGCCCAGAAAGCCCTCATTTCCGGACTCTCATCCGGCGCCGTCAAAGGATAGGAGCCCGCATGCGTTGGGGTCTGATCGGAACCGGTCCATGGGCACGCTCCGTGCATGCGCCGTCGCTGCACGCGCACCCGACCGCCGAGTTCGTCGCGGTGTGGGGGAGAGACGGCCGCAAGGCCGCCGAGCTCGCGGCCGAGCACGGTGCGCGTGCGGTGGACGGGATCGACGACCTCTTCGACGAAGTGGACGCCGTCAGCTTCGCGATCGCGCCGTCCGCCCAGGCGCCGCTCGCCCGCGCAGCCATCGAGCGGGGCCGTCACGTGCTGCTCGAGAAGCCCGTCTCCACCGACCCGGTGGTGGTGGCCGAGCTCGCGGACCGGGTCCCCGATGACGTGCGCGCCGCGGTGTTCCTGACCCGGCTCTTCGAGCCGTCGCGTGCCGAGTGGCTGCGCGGGGCGATGGACGGCGGATATACCGAGGCGCACGTGGAATGGGTGTCGTCGGCGCTCACTCCCGGCAGCGCGTACGCCGATTCGGCCTGGCGGCACGGGGCCGACGGGGCGATCTGGGATCTCATGCCGCACGTGCTCTCCCAGGTGGTCGCGGTGCTGGGTGACGTGGTGGAGGCCTCGTCCGAGGCGTGGACCGAGCGTGACGGGGTCCTCGTCCGGCTGGTGCACGCCGGCGGTGGGATCACCCGCGTCCGCCTGACCCTGACCGCGCAGCCCGAGGAGCGCGCCGAGTGGATCCGCTTCGACGGCCCACGTGGCAGCAGCCGGTCGCCGGAAGGCGCCCTGGACTTCCTCGCCGCCCACTCGGCCGCGGTCTCGGCGCTGGACGATGGCCGGACGCTCGCCGAGGATCCGCTCCTGCGGTGGGCGACCGTGCGTGCCGCCGTCGCTCCGACCGGAGTCATGCGCGGGCTCGCCGACGCGTGGCGCGCCGACATCGGCTGATCGGCGACACAGTGCGCAGGGCGGGAATTCCGCCCGGTGCGGGGCGTACGTCCCTACAATCGATTTCATGGTGACCATCTACGACGTCGCGAAGCGCGCCGGTGTGTCACCGGCGACGGTCTCACGGGTGCTGAACGGCATCTCGGTCTCCGAGGCGAAGGCGCTGGCGGTGCGCCGGGCGGCCGACGAACTGGACTTCACCCCCAATCGCACCGCGCGCGGCCTGCGGACGCAGACGTCCGAGGTGATCGGCCTGATCATTCCCGACGTCGAGAACCCGTACTTCACCCAGGTGGCCCGCGGCGTCGAAGACGCCGCGCAGCAGGCGGGGTACTCGGTCGTGCTCTGCAACTCGGACTCGGACCTCGCCAAGGAAGAGAAGTACCTGCGGATCGCGGTCTCGCAGAACATGGCCGGGGTCGTCATCGCCGCTGCCGGCGAAGGCACCGACATCACGCCCATCGTGAACTCGGGTCGGCCGGTCGTGGCGATCGACCGGGTGAATGCGTTCGAGGTCGACGCCGTGGTCATCGCCAACCGTGACGCGGGCTATATGGCGACGCAGAACCTGATCAACGTCGGATTCACCCGCATCGCCTGCGTCGCCGGCCCTGCGGACATCGACACCGCGAGGGAGCGGGTCCGCGGCTGGCGCGAGGCGATGCAGGCCGGGTTCGGCGAGGCTCCCGCTGACGAGCTCCTCGTCGAGTCCAGCTTCCGGGTCGAAGGCGGCCGCGAGGCGATGCGCGCGCTGCTCGCACTCGAGACACCTCCAGACGCCGTCGTGCTGAGTAACAACATGCTCGGCGTGGGCGCGATGCAGGTGCTCTCGGAGGAGGGCATCCAGCCGCCGGCGCTCGGGGTCGCGGTCGTCGGCTCGCTGCCGTTCACGACCCTTGCGCCGTCGGCCGTCTCGGCCGTCCATCTGCCGGCCCGGCGTATGGGAGCCGCGGCGGCGCAGCTGCTGATCGACCGGCTGGCCGGAGACACGCAGCCCCCGCGGACCATCGTCCTGCGGGGCAAGCTCGCGCCCGCTCGGCTGCCCGAGGGAACGGCCGTATAACGATCACCGTGCCGGCTTGAGCTTGAAATCGATTTCGAGTAGCTTGGCATCCGCGCGGCTGATATCGATTTCCGTTCTCGGCGATGTCCACCGCGGTGTGTGCTCGGGTCGCTGACCCGCTTGATGACTCAAAGGAGAGGCTATGTCGCGGTATCGGAGGATGTTCGGTGCGATCGCGGGTGTTGCGGTCGCGGGTGTGGTGCTGGCTGGGTGTGCTGGTGGGTCGTCTGAGCCGGCTGCGTCGGAGGAGGCTTCGGCTGATCTGGCGGGTACGGAGATTGATTACTGGTATTGGCAGGATGACACGTCGGACACGACGATTCAGGATCTTGCTGAGGAGTTCGAGGCTGAGACCGGTGTGGTCGTGAACATCATGGATGACATTGCTCAGCCTGATTTCTTCGACAGTTTGGTGAATGCGGTTGCGGCGGGGAATGCGCCGGATGCGACGCATTTGAACACGAACATGTTGGGTCAGTTGATCGCGGCTGATGTGCTTGAGGACCTCAATGATGAGATTGAGGGTTGGTCGGGTGCTGATGAGGTCACGGACACGTTGTGGCAGTACGTGGAGAATGCTGATGGTTCGGTGAAGTATGCGGTGCCGAACAAGTTCTTGATGTTCTACATGTATTACCGGGCGGATCTGTTCGAGGCGGCCGGGGTCGAGGTGCCGCAGACGCAGGAGGAGTTCGTCGCGGCGTCGAACGCGATGGCGGCGGCTGCGCCTGATCAGTATGGGTTCGACATCCGTGGTGGTGCGAATGGTCAGGATCAGTGGGCGGCGTTCTTGGTTGCCGGTGGTGCGCGGTTCCTGGACAAGTCGGGCGAGGTTGCGTTCGATAGCGAGGATGCGCGTGCGGCGAATGATCTGTACATCGACACGTTCGAGTCGGCTCCTCCTGGGTCGGTGAACAGTGGGTTCGCGCAGATTGTGTCGAACTTCCAGGCTGGTACGGCGACGATGATCATCAACCACCTGGGTTCGTGGAAGTCGCTGGTGGATTCGCTGGGTGAGGACAAGGTCGGTGTGGCGTTGATTCCGTCGACGACTGGTGACCCGTCGAAGACGGAGTACATGGGCACGATGAACATGAACGGTGTGCTGGCGTCCAGTGAGAAGAAGGATGCGGCGTTCGCGTGGATCTCGTACCTGGCTGAGGCGGATGCGCAGATGGCGATCGCGCAGTCCCCGAATGGGTATCTGCCGGTGGTGACCTCGGTGGCTGAGTCGCCGGAGTTCGCGGACAACAAGTTCTTCCAGGTCTCGATCGAGGCGGCGAAGAACGGCACGGTGGCGTGGCCGGCGATTCCGGGGACCACGCGTGCGACGCAGCAGGTGTGGCAGCCGTTGTTCCAGGGTGCGTTGCTGGGCAATAACGATGCCGATGCTGTGGTGTCCGGGGTTGCTGAGGCCCTTGCCGAGTAGTCGGCGCTGTTGATTGTCTCGTCGTCCTGTCGGCGCCGTTGTGGTGCCGGCAGGACGGCGGGGACCTTGGTTCGATCGTCTGGAGAAGGTTCGTCATGACCGCGACTATGACTGGTCTGCCGCGACAGCGGCAGGCGAAGCGGCGCCGGAGTTCGCTGCGCTCGGGGTGGGTGCCGTGGGTGATGCTCGCGCCGGCGATCATCGTGATCAGTGGGATGATCCTGTATCCGGCGATCAATGCGCTGTGGTTGTCGGTGACGTCGACGAATCTGTTGAACACGGCGCAGCAGCAGTTCATCGGGATCGACAATTTCGTCGAGGCGTTCACGTCTCCTGAGTTCTTCACCGCGTTGCGCAACAGTGCGGTGTGGACGGTCGGGAATGTGTTCTTCCAGGTCGTGCTGGGCATGATCGGTGCGTTGATCTTGAACAGCAAGATCCGGGCGCGGGGCGCGATCCGTGGTCTGGTGCTGGTGCCGTGGGCCACGCCCAGTGTGCTGGTGGCGTTGATGTGGATGTGGATGCTCGACCCGAACCTGGGCATCATCAACCATCTGCTGCAGACGGTCGGGTTGCAGCAGGAGGCGCACGCGTGGTTGGCCGATCCGGCCACGGCGCTGCCGACGCTGATGCTGGTCGATATCTGGCAGGGTGTGCCGTTCTTCGCGGTGATGATCCTCGCGGCGTTGCAGGGTGTCCCGGGTGAGTTGCTCGAGGCGGCGAAGATCGATGGCGCGAATGCGTGGCAGACGTTCTGGCGGGTGGTGTTGCCGCTGATCATGCCGACGCTGCTGATCACGACGATTCTGCGGTTGATCTGGACGGCGAACTACTTCGATCTGATCCTGATCCTGACCAACGGTGGTCCGGCGAACTCGACGCTGACGTTGCCGCTGTTGGCGTACCACACCGCGTACCGCGGCTTCGATTTCGGGTTGGCGGCCGCGTTGGGTGTGGTGCAGGCGTGCATCCTGGCCGTGCTGGTCGTCTTCTACATCCGTCAGATCCGAAAGAGTGAACTCGCATGACCACCACGCTCACGGAGGCGATCGTCACCGAGGACCGCGGGCAGACGACCCGGCAGCGTCCGCCGCGCAAGCCCTGGTTCCGGCCGGTGTACCTGCTGATCCTGGCCTGGCTGGTCGGGGTGCTGGGGCCGTATCTGTGGATGTTCATCACGTCCATCACGCCGCCGGCTGATCTTGCGACCAGTGCTGAGCACATCTGGCCGGAGAGCCCCTCGATCCAGTCCTATATCGACCTGCTGGCCGATACGGCGTTCTTGCAGTACGCGTTGAACAGCCTGCTCGTGGCCGGTGGCACGGTGATCCTGACCACGTTCTTCGCGTTGCTGGCCGGGACGGCGTTGTCGCGGTACCGGTTCCGTGGTCGGACCGCGGTGCTGTACGGGGTGCTGCTGGTGCAGCTGTTCCCCACGATTCTGCTGATCGTGCCGTTGTACATCGAGCTGAAGAGCATCGGGCTGCTGAACTCGAAACTCGGCCTCGTGATCGTGTACACCGCGTTCGCGTTGTCGTTCTCGATCTGGCTGATGAAGGGCTTCATCGATCAGATCCCGGTCGAGATCGAGGAAGCGTCCTACATCGACGGGTGCTCGAAGCTGCAGTCGTTCTTCTACGTCATCCTGCCCCTGGCCCGTCCCGGGATCGCGGCGGCCGGAACGTACGCGTTCATCTACGCCTGGAACGAGTTCTTGTTCGCGTTGACGTTCACCTCGAGCGATGAAGCCAGAACCATCCCGGTCGGGCTGCGCCAATTCATCGGCGAGAACATCATCCGATGGGAATGGCTCAGCGCCGGCGGCGTCCTGGCCGCGATCCCGATCCTGATCGGCTTCATGTTCGCCCAGAAAGCCCTCATTTCCGGACTCTCATCCGGCGCCGTCAAAGGATAGGCCGGACGGGCGGAACACGCTTCCGCGCATGATTCGACGCTTTCACGAAGGAGCACACTGTGTCGCGACGATGCACACTGGGCGTGGACATCGGCACGTCGAGCAGCAAGGGCGTACTCGTCGATCCCGACGGGCGGATCGTCGCATCGAGCACCAGCGCGCACGAGGTCTCGAGGCCGCGTGCGGGCTGGGTCGAGATGGACGGGCGCATCTGGTGGGACGAGTTCGTCGCCCTGGCGCGGGATCTCGTCCGACAGGTCCCCGATGCCGAGATCACGGCGGTCGGCGTGAGCGGGATGGGCCCCTGCGTGCTGCTCGTCGACGAGGATGACGAGCCGGTGCGGCCCGCCATCCTCTACGGGGTGGACACCCGCGCCGATCAGCAGGTCACGCGGATGACCGAGGAGCTCGGCGACGCCGAGATCGTCGCGCTCGGCGGTTCCCGGCTGAGTTCGCAGGCCGCCGGGCCGAAGATCGTCTGGGTCGCGGAGGAGGAGCCCGACGCGTTCGCTCGGAGTCGGCGGCTGTTCATGCCGGCGTCCTGGCTCGCCCGGAAGCTGACCGGCGCCTATGTGCTCGACCACCAGTCGGCCAGCCAGACCACCCCGCTCTATGACATCGAGCGGGAGCGGTGGGACGCCGACATGTGGGCCCGGTACGCGGGCGACGTCGAACCGCCGCGGCTGGCCTGGGCCGGCGACCTCGCCGGTACCGTCACCGGCACGGCCGCGGCGGAGACCGGCATCCCGGCCGGAACGCCGGTCATCGTCGGCACGATCGACGCCTGGACCGAGGCCGTGAGTGTCGGCGCGCACGGTGACGGCGACCTCATGCTCATGTACGGCACGACGATGTTCCTCGTCGCCACCGGCTCTGCGACCCTGCGCACACCCTCGATGTGGACGACGGTGGGTGCGTTCGCCGGCACCAGGAACCTCGCGGGCGGTCTCGCGACCTCGGGTGCGCTCACGGCATGGGTGAAAGACCTCACCGGGGCTGACTTCCCCGAGCTGCTCGCGGGCGCCGAGGCGTCAGGTATCGGCGGACGCGGGTTGCTGATGTTGCCGTACTTCGCCGGTGAACGCACGCCGATCCTCGACCCCGACGCGCGCGGACTCATCGCGGGACTCACCCTCCGCCACACCGCCGGGGACCTCTACCGGGCCGCGCTCGAGGCCACCGCGTTCGGCGTCAGGCACAACGTCGAGACCATGCGCGAAGCCGGCGCGGACATCCGCCGCATCGTCGCCGTGGGCGGCGGCACGCAGGGCCGGCTCTGGCTGCAGATCGTGTCCGATGTCACCGGGCTCGTGCAGGAGGTGCCCGAGATCACGATCGGCGCGAGCTACGGTGCCGCGTTCCTCGCGGCCACCGCCGTCGCCGAGGACACGCCGCCGTCGATCACCGAGTGGAACCCCGTCAGTACGGTCATCGAGCCCGAGGCATCCGTCGCGGCCGCCTATGACGAGCTGTACCGGCTCTATGTCGAGCTGTACCTCAACACGCGCGAGATCACCCATGCGCTGGCCCAAGGTCAGCGCGCCGAAGGAGAACAATGAGCACCACCTACCTCGTCCCCACGCCAGCCGAGCGTCCGGCCGTCCGGCCGAAGACCGCCTACCTCATCGCCTCGGGCGACCTGCGGGAGTCCGCGAACACCGCCGGCTGGCCGACCCAGGTCGCGCTCGAGTCGGCGGTCACCGGCGTGCTGAACCAGCTGGGCTGGGAGGTCATCCGCGCGAACGAGGTCGACCCGGCCACGGGTCACGGGTTCATCTCGAGCCAGCGCATGGGTCTCGAGGTGTTCAAGACGATCCCGGTCGACGCCCCGCTCATCGTGGCCGAGGCCGTGTGGCAGTACTCGCACCACGTCCTGGCCGGGCTGCGCACGCACCGCGGACCCATCCTGACCGTGGCGAACTTCGCGGGTGACTGGCCCGGGCTCGTGGGCCTGCTCGGTCTGAACGCGGGGCTCACGAAGATGGGCAAGGAGTACGCGACGATCTGGTCGGTGGACTTCACCGACGACTGGTTCCGTGACGGGCTGCAGGAATGGACCGAGACCGGCCGCATCACGCACGACGCCTCGCACGTGCGCGAGCTGCCGGCGCTGCCCGCGACGCCCGAGGTCGAGCTCGGCCGCGCGCTCGGCGAGCAGCTGCTCAGCGAGAAGGCCATCATCGGCGTGTTCGATGAGGGCTGCATGGGCATGTACAACGCGATCTTCGACGACGAGCTGCTCAACCAGACCGGCATCTACAAGGAGCGCCTCAGCCAGTCGGCCCTGTATGCCGAGATGCTGAACGTGACCGACGCGGAGGCTGATGAGGCGCAGGCGTGGCTCGTCGAGCGCGGCATGACCTTCCGATTCGGCACCGACGAGGCCACCGAGCTCACCGAGAGCCAGGTCCGCTGGCAGATGAAGATGTACATCGCCGCGCTTCGCATCGCCGACGACTTCGGACTCGACGCCGTCGGCATCCAGTACCAGCAGGGTCTGAAGGATCTGGTCCCGGCGTCCGACCTCGCCGAGGGCGTGCTGAACTCGTCCGAGCGCCCGCCGGTGCGCTCGCGCGACGGTGCGCGTGAGCTGTTCGCAGGTCGCGCCTTCCCGCACTTCAACGAGGCTGACGAAGGCGTCGCCGTGGATGCGCTGGTCACCGATCGCGTGTGGACGGCGATGGGGCTCGTGCCGGACAACACGCTCCACGACGTCCGCTGGGGCGAGGAGTACGACGGCGACTTCGTGTGGGTCTACGAGATCTCCGGCTCGGTGCCGGCCTCGCACCTCGGCGGCTGGGACAAGGCGGAGGGGTGGCGGCAGGATCCGGTGTTCTTCCCCGCGGGCGGTTCGACGATCAACGGGGTGTCGAAGCCGGGTGAGGTGGTCCTGTCGCGCGTCTTCATCGCGGACGGCGTGCTCCAGGCCGACATCTTCCGCGGCACGGTGATCGAGTTGCCTGCCGAGGAGACGCAGCGCCGCAAGGAGGCCACGAATCCCGAATGGCCGATCGCGCACGTGGTGCTGCACGACGTCACGCGTGACCAGTTCATGGCCAGGCACAAGGCCAACCACGTGCAGCTCGCGTACGCGCCCGACGCGGGAAGCGCCGATCGCGCGCTCATCGCGAAGGCCGCGATGTTCGACCGCATGGGGATCAAGGTCAACCTGGTCGGCACGGTCAGGATCTGAGCGGCGGGCGCACTTAGGATCGAAGCCATGGCTGGATTCTGGGGCAGGCGTCGTCGCGAGAACGACCAGCAGGCGCAGGCGCACGACACCGAGCTTGCCGCGCGCGCCGGGTCGGCCCTCGTCGCCGCGGACGAGCGCATCAGGGTCACGTCGGACGAGCTCGTCTTCGCGGAGGCCGAGCTCGGTCCCGACGCGACCGCCGGACTCGCGGAGGCGCTGCGGGCGGTGCGCACGCATATGGGCGAGGCGTTCCGGCTGCATCAGCTCAACCACGACGAGATCCCGGACACGGCTGAGGAGCTGCGCACGCGCAACGCCCGCATCGTGCAGCTCTGCGAGTGGGCCGAGAACGTGCTCGACGAGCAGACGGCGCAGCTCGCCGAGAAGATCGCGCGGGCGCGTCGCGCGCCTGAGATCCTCGCGCAGGTGCGAGCGGATGCCTCGCGGCTGCGCGAACGGCTTCCACACGCACAGGAGACGGTCGCGAGGCTTTCCGCGCGCTACGCACCCGACGCGCTCGCCCAGGTCGCCGCCAACCCCGGCGAGGCCGAGCAGTTGCTCGGGTTCGCCGAGCACAGCGCCGGCGTGGCCGAGCGCCGGCGCGCCGCGGGGCAGCGCGAGCAGGCGAACCTCGCGCTCGAGGCGGCGACCGAGTCGGTGCGCCGCGCCGCGACCTTGCTCGATGCGGTCGAGACGTTCGAGGTCGAGGCGTTGCGCGCCGAGTCCACGCTCGGGGCGATCATCGAGGATTCGCGCGGCGACCTCGTCGCCGCGCTCAAGGAGCCCGCGTCGCCCCAGGTCACGACGGCGATCGAAGCACTGCAGGCGGCACTCGCGGCACTGCCTGCCGGTGGCGTGAACACCGATCCGTTCGCGCATCTCGACCGGTTGCGCGAGGCGAACGCGGGCCTCGACGCGGCGATCGCCGCGGCACGTGAGCGGGCGGCCCGCCCGGTGCCGCCGCTCGACCACGTGCTGCACGCCGTCGACGACGCCGATCGGCAGCTCGCGGTGGCGCGCGACCTCATCGCCGGGCACCGGGGGTGGATCGGCGCCGACGCGCGGACGCGTCTCGCCGAGGCGGAGCGCACCCGCGTCGAGCTCGACCGGTTCCTCGGTGCACCCGCTGCGACCGTGACGGCCGTCGACGAAGACCACCGTGAACCGGCCATGACCATGGCCCGGCGGGCCGCCTACCTCGCGGGCGAGGCGTTGCAGCTCGCACGCCGCGACATCGACGCCTCGCGACCGCAGGACCCGTGGGGCGGAGGCTGGGGCGGCGGTCCGGGCGCCGGGCGACCGCGCGGCGGCGGCGGGGACATGGTCGGTGGCATCCTCGGCGGGCTGGTCATCGGCAGCGTGCTGGACGGCTTCTTCGACTGACGCGCTCGGGCGGCAGACGTCGCCGGCGTCGCCGACGGACGTGCCGCGGGCGGACCTGCCGCCGGCGGATCCGTCGATCGGTGGTGCCGCGGACACGGCACGGGAGTAGCATGCACTCGCGCCGACCGGGGGCGGGGCGGAGTCCACGGAGCGGCGCACGGTGCGAATCGGAACATGTCGGGCGACACGCGGGTGTCGGCCGGGCCGCCCGAGGGGGAATCGGGATGCGACCGCTTCGTCTGATGACGTTCAACGTCCAGTTGCTGCCGGTGGTCGCCGGGGTCGGGGAAGGCACCGTCAGCGTGCCGGCGGGCATCGCCGGGCTCCTTCCCGGCGGAGCATCCGATTCCATCGCGCGCGCGAAGCTCGTCGCGGCCGATCTCGCGGCGATCAACCCCAAGGAGCGGCCGGACGTGCTCGCGCTGAACGAGGTGTTCAGCGAGGACGCCCGGGAGGTGCTGGTCGAGACGCTGAAACCGAAGTGGCCGCACGTGATCGAGTCCGTGCACGAGGGCGACCTCGAAGAGGACGCCGGACTGATGGTGTTCTCCCGGCTTCCGTTCCTCACACTGCCCGGCGGCGGCGACCGGCGCGAGCGCTTCTATGCGGACGATGCGGGCGCCGACAGCTGGGCCTCGAAGGCCGCGGTGCTCGTGCAGGTCGGCCGACCTGCCGAGATCACGACCCTCGTGTTCACGCATCTGCAGGCCGCGTACGACACCGAAGAGCAATATCGCGACATCCGCAAGAGCCAGCTCAGCGAGATCCGGGAGCTCGTCGCCGACGTGCTCGGTCCCTCGCCGAACGGGTGGCAGCACGTGATCGTCGCGGGCGACCTGAACATCCGCGGCGACCTCGACGCCACCAGCAACGAATGGTTCGACGTCTTCGACACGCCGGGCGACCCGTTCGGGTCGCTGTTCGCCGACAGCTGGATCGAGATGCGCCCCCCGGGCGCCACGGAAGATCTCGATCCCGGCCTGACGAACCGCAACCGGCAGACCCAGGCGGAGCAGCGCCTGGACTACATCTGCCGGCTCAAGACCGCGGACGGCGTCGACCTCGTGGCGCATCACGCGCGGATCGGCCACCGCGAGACCAGCGACCATTAGGCGCTCGAAGCGCTGATCCAGGTGCGTGACGACCACTGCCAGCCGACCTCCGCGGTCGACCTGGACGCCATCGGGTCGAGCGCGGGCGGTTCCGGCCCGGCGCAGCCGCAGACCTCGCTCGCGACCTTCGTCCACGCCGACCTCGCGGACGAGGGCGGGCGGTCGTGGGTGTGGCTGCGCCGACCCGGCACCTACACGTTCCACCACAGCCCATCGCTCGTGCTCGACGTCTTCGCGGCGAACGACGTGTCACGGCCGCTCGACCGCCTGGACCGACTCTCGGTGACCGACGTCCCTGACGCCGTGCAGAGCGTGTACCGCGAGTTCGCCGGTCAGATCGGCGACGAGGGCAGCACCTTCGTGAACCGCGCGCCGCTCCTCGTCGCCCTGCGCACCAAGACCGGTGCGCCGGGCAGCGGCGTGCTCGTCGTGCTCGAGCACCTGGGGGACAGCAAGGCGACGGCGATCGCGCTGCCGGCCCACCTGGACGTGCCCGTGCCGTTCCCCGCACATCAGCGCCTCGGCGACGACGATGTGGCCTGGTTCCGGCTGCGGACGCTCGAGACGCTGATGGGCGCCGCGCGCCAGGAGTCGGTTGCCCTCGAGCAGCCGCGCGGGTCGGGCGGCATGGAGGTGCGCGATGCCGCGGGCGGGGTCCTGGCGAGCGACTCGGGTTCGGGAACGCTGCGGCACGACTTCACCGCCGACGCCGAAGACGAGCTCTTCATCACGGTGCGCCGAGACGACGACGGCGACACGGGTCAGTCCATCCGGTGGTCGACCCCGGTGAGCCACCTGCGGCTCGACCGAGGGTTCACGGTGCACGTCACCGATGAGTCCGGACCCGACTGGCCGGGCGCCGACGAACCGGTCTTCGAGATGTGGATGGACGGCGAGCAGCTCGTCAGCACGAGCTGGGACGACGCCGACACGGGGGAGGACTGGCCGGGGCTCGTCGACACCATCCGCTCCGAGGTCGTGCGGCGTGGCGGCACGCCGCCGTCCGTCCCGTTCACCGGGACCCTCGACATCGTGATCGAGGATCCCGACGATCTCGGCGCCGCGCATGGCGTCACGCCCTCGACGATCGCGGGCCTCAGCGCGAACGAGCCGGCCGAGCGCCAGCGCACCATGGCGGTGAGCGTGTTCGACACCATCTCCAACGGCACCTACACGGTGAGCTTCTGGCTGTCCCGGGATGCGTGAGGCGGCGCCGCACTCGGTGCGGCGCCGCCCGGCGTGGTGATCAGCGACCGATGTAGAGGCCGTTCTTCTTCTTCGCGAGGAAGTAGAAGAGGATGCTGAGCGCCGCGAGCCCCGCCGCGTAGCACTGGAACGCACCCGACAGCCCCTGCTGCTGGAACCAGAGCAGCAGGTACGGCGCCGTGCCGCCGAAGAGCGCCACGCCGAACCCGTAGCCGATCGCGATGCCCGTCGACCGGCTGAGGGCCGGCATGAGTGTGGCGATGATGAACGGGAAGAGGGTCTGGTTGAGGGCGACGATGACGCCGCCGCCGAGGACGACACCGGCGAAGACCGCGATGTTCTGGGACGCGTAGAGCAGCGTCAGGAAGAATGTAGGGATCAGAAGCAGGCGGGTCCAGAAGAACACCGTCGACCCCTTCGTGCGGTCAGCGATGGTCCCGATGATCGGGCCCATCACCGTGAGGATGACCGACAGCAGCGTCACGATCGCGAAGACCGCGGTCGGGTCCTCCCCGTACGCCGACTGGGCGAGGTTCGGCAGGCCCGCCGTCCAGATATAGTTGCCGACCTGGGTGCCGCCCACGACGAACACGATGGCGAGCAGCGAGAGCCAGTGTGATCGGACGGACCGCCAGACCGACCCGACGGACACCTGCTCGGTCGCGTTCTCGGCGTTGTGCTCGGCGCCCGTCTCGGGCAGGGACCGACGCAGCACGAGCACGATCAGGCCGAGGATGCCGCCGATGATGAACGGCACGCGCCAGCCCCAGTCGGCCATGACGTCGGCTCCAAGGATGAGGCTGCTGAGGAACGCGATGAGTGACGACAGGAGCACGCCGAACTGGGAGAACGACCCCATGACGAATCCCGCGAACCGGCCCTGCGCGCCCGGGGCCGCGAGCTCCATCGACGCGGCCGTCGCGACCGGGACCTCGATCCCGGCGGACATCCCCTGGATAAGCCGGCAGATCACGAGCACGATGCCCGCGCCGATGCCGAGGGTCTCATATGTCGGCATGATCCCGATGACGAGCGTCCCGATCGACATGAGCGTGATCGAGATGAGGAGCACACGCTTGTGTCCGAGCGTGTCCGCGAAGGGGCCGAAGATCAGCGCGGAGAGCGGCCGGGCGCCGAATCCGATCGCGAAGACGATGAGCGCGCTGAGCGTCGGCGCGATGGGGTCGTCCGACGGGAAGAAGTGCGGCCCGATGAACGCGGCCATCAGCCCGTAGATCGCGAAGTCGTACCACTCGATCGTCATCCCGCCGCCCAGCCCGAGCAGCGCGCGGGTCCGCGCCGACTTCGAGAGGGTGGCGCCGACGGTCGTCGGTTCGGCGCGGTGCTGCGCCGTCGAAGCCGCTTCGGCGGCCGGCTGGAATTCGGTCATCTGCGCTCCACTCCATCGTGTTGTCGCAGCGTCCACCGTGTCGTGGCGCTGAGATCGCTTCGCAGCGTCATGGCACACGGACGCTCCGCGGTGGGGCCGAATGTATGCGGGAGGGATCAGGTCCCACAGCGGGGGAGTTCCCTACCGTGTGGAGGGATGTCCACCATATCGGCGCCCCGACCGCCGATCATAGATTCGGCCGTATGCGCCCGGGATGTTTCGTCTTTCGTACCGACCCGCACCACTCGGACCAGCTCGCGAGGTCGGGATTCGACTGGATCTGCCTCGATCAGCAGCACGGTCGCTGGGACGACGAGACGACCTTGCGTGCGCTCGACGTGATGGGTGCGGTGCCCGCGGAGGTGCTGGTGCGCGTTCGCAGCCTCGACGCCGGGTTGATCGGTCGCGCGCTGGACGCCGGCGCAGACGGGGTAATCGTGCCCATGATCGAGTCGGCCGAGCAGGCGGCGGAGGCCGTGTCGGCCGTCCGCTATGCCCCGCTCGGCCGGCGCAGCTACGGTCCCATCAGATCCGCCTACGGCGTGACCGAATCGGTCGAGTCCGCCAACAGTCGCGTGCGGCTCGCGGTGATGATCGAGACGGATGAGGCGCTCGCTCAGCTCGACGCCATTGCGCGCGTTCCCGGTATCGACCTGCTCTTTGTCGGACCCTTCGATCTGTCCATCACGCTCGGCTGGAGCGTCGACCAATTGCTCGCACAAGACGATGCCGATGCGCCGCTCGTCCGGATCGCCGCGGCGGCGTGCTCCGCGGGCATCGGGGTCGGCGCCTTCGCCGGGACGCCCGAGCGGGCTGCTCGGCTCGCGCAGCTCGGGTTCGTCGACCTCGCGATCACCTCCGACACGGCGGCGCTGAGCGAGGGGGCAGCCGCACAACTGTCCCGCGTCGCGGCGAGCTTGCCCGGCTGACGTTGGATTGGGCACAATGAGGCCACCGCAGCGTGGATCGACGATGATCCACGGATCGAAGGAGATCCTCGTGGCCGAACCGCACCCCCGTACGGTGATCGACTCGCCCGATGCCGTGCTCGGCGTCGCTGAGCGCTTGGCGGGTCTCACGGTGCCCGAGCGGATCCTGGAGGAGACGCTGCGGTGCATGTTCGAGGTGGTGGGCTGCAACGTCGGATTCGCGTCGATCGTCGATGAGACCCGCGGCAGGTACGACAAGACGGTCGCGCTGAACATCGGTGCCGCACCCTTGCACGGGATCCCACTACGCGAGGGGCTCACCGGGGCGATCGTCCGTTCGCGTGGTGCGGTCATGCTCGAGGACTTCGAAGCCTCCCGACTGCCGAAGCAGCACGGCACCATCGACTCGCTGCACGCCACCGTCGGGGTCCCGATGATCTGGCAGGACCGGATCATCGGGGCCCTGTTCGTGTTCAGCGTGGACGCGGGGCGCTGTTTCGACGAGGCCGACATCGAGATGCTGCGGTTGATCGCCGCTCAAGCGGCGACGGCCCTCCAGCACGCCCGGGTGAACGGGCGCACGATGGAACTCGCGGTCCGCGCGGCATCGGAGCTCGCCAGGGACGAGACCATCGGACAGGTGCGATCCATCGTCGAGGCCCGGCTCGGCGTCCTCCTCGACGACCAGCGTGAGCGCGCGGCGGTCACGGCCGCCGTGGTGCGCGCCGTCGAGTCGATCCGATGCGCGGGCGCCGACGAGGTCGCCCTCGGGCTGCCACTGCGGGTCTCCCGCGAGTGCGCGTGGATCGAGGAGCAGACGGACGTCACCCTGGACCTCGTCGTGAGCGGTGACGCCGGACAGATGGATCCGGCGCAGGAGGACGCCGTCGTCCAGGCGGTCCGCTTGACGCTCGCGGTGTTCGCACGCCGTGACCACGTACGTCGCATCCGGGTCGGCATGGTCTACGGGCAGGGGCTGACGATCCTGATCGAGGACGATGCCGGGCGCGGCCGGAGCGATGGCGACCTCGAGCTCGTCGCCCATCTCGTGGAGCGTTCCGGCGGGCGCTGGGACGTCGAGAGCATCCCGGGCTGGGGCAGCCGCGTGCGCATCCACGTCGGCGGGAGCGTGCCCGTGGCATCCGTGCTCACCGGTCGCGAGGAGGAAGTCGCGATCCGCGTCGCCGCCGGCCTGCAGGACAAGCAGATCGCCGCCGCCCTCGGTATCTCGGTGAAGACCGTGGAGAAGCACATGGGCTCGATCTTCCGAAAGACGGGCATGCACAACCGGGTCATGCTCGCGGCCTGGATGGGTCGTCAAGTCTCCTGAATGCGGGACATCCCTACCCGCCGTCGGGATGTTCCCACTGTCGCCCCCACGGCGCTCGCGCGAGCCTGGACTGGGCGCGATGAAGCGGGGCCGCATGACCTCCGGCATCGCCGACAAGACGGGGGAGGCCAGGCATGCAGACCACGGCGGAAGAGGTCGCGGCGAGTGTTCGCGCCGGCGAGACGCTGCTCATTTCGGGCGGGGGCGAGTTCCTGCTCCCCGATGAGCTGCTCGAAGCTCTCGAACGTCGATTCCTCGAGACGGGCGAGCCGCGCGATCTGACCCTGGTCTACAACGTCTTCCCCGGGGGCTCGCGGCCCGGCACTGGCATCGAGCGGCTGGTGCACCCGGGCCTCGTCCGTCGGGTGTACGCCGGCAGCTATTACTCACTCCGTGCGACCGGCCTCACCGACCTCGTGAAGCGCAACGCGATCGAGGCCTACCTCGTGCCCTACGGTCACCTGTACGCGGCGTTCCGCGCCGCGGCGGCCGACCAGCCCGGGGTTCTCACCCGCGTGGGACTCGGCAGTTTCCTGGATCCGCGGAACGGCGGCGGCAGGCTGACCGATCGAACGACGGAGCCGTTTCAGCGCATCGTCACAGTCGCGGACGAAGAGGTGATCTTCGTGCCGGCGCTGCACATCGACGTGGCGTTCCTCCGGGGGACGACGGCGGATGAGCTCGGCAACATCGGCGTCGAAGAGGAGCCGGTGCTCGGCGGCCTGCTCTCGCTGGCCATGGCGACGCGGGGATCGGGTGGGCGCGTGCACGTCCAGGTGAAACGCCTCGCGGCCGCCGCCGCGCTGCATCCGCGCCGGGTCGCCATCCCGGGGGTCTTCGTCGACAGCGTCAGCCATGCACCGATGCAGGACGCCTACTTCCCCTACGACCCCGCGCTCACGGGTGACCTCCGCGTCCCGCGGGTCGCGCGTGCCGCCAAGCGGTTCGACCATCCGGAACTGATCCTGCGTCGTGCGGCACTCGAGCTCCGGCCGGGGACGCTCGTCAACGTGGGTATGGGGCTCCCGGCTTCACTGCCGGCGCTCGCCGCCGAAGAGGGCGTCGCCGACCGGCTCTGGTTCAACACCGAGCACGGACCCGTCGGCGGCGTCCCCAACGATCGCGAGAGCTTCGGTCCCGGAGTCAACATGTCGATGACGATGGACCCGCCCGACATCTTTGCCATGTTCGCGGGCGGCGCGCTGGACGCCACATTCCTCGGACTCGGCGAGGTCGAAGGCGACGGGTCGGTCAACGTGAGCGAGATCGACGGCCGACACAACCTCGGCGGCTTCGTCGACATCGTGCACGCCACGCCGAGGATCGTCTTCTGCGGCACGTTCATGGGCGGTGGGCTCAAGACCTCGGTCGCGGACGGCCGGCTGCGGATCGATCGAGAGGGCACCTCGCGAAAGTTCGTGACGCGCGTCGCACAGCGCAGTCTGGACGGTCCGCGCGCTCGAAGCAGAGGCCAACGCGTGACCTACGTCACCGAACGTGCGGTGTTCGAGCTCGGCGAGCACGGACTCGAGCTCACCGAGATTGCCGAGGGTGTCGACCTCGAGCGCGACGTGCTCGCGCACATGGATGTCCGGCCGGTCGTCTCACCGCAGCTGCGCCGGATGCCGCCGGAAGTGCTCGCGGGCGGGCCGCTCGGCCTGTCCGGCAATGACTGGTTCGGAAAGGGGAACCGATGATCGCGCGAGGCGATGTGGAATGGGAACTGGCACGGCGACTGCTCGCGGGCACGCGGGAGGCCGTGCGCGGCCTGACCATGGAGGAGGAGGCGCCGTACATCAGGCTCGACCCGCACGCCGGTGCGTACTCGCTCGGCCCGAACGAGCAGTTCTGGGGCGGATTCATGCTGGGTCGGGGGTGGCTCCTCGCGAACCTGTTCGACGACCAGGAGCTGACCGACGCGCTCAGGGACCGCGCGCGCCACGTCGCCGCACTCATGGACATTCCGAACGTGGACACCGGCTTCGCGGGCTACTACGGCCTCGCACTCGGGGCGGAGGTCACCGGGGACTCGGTACTGCGTGAGGCGGCCACGCGCGGTGCCGCCAGCGTCGCCGAGCTCTTCGACCCGTCCGTGGGCGTGGTGCTCACGCTGACCCGTGCCCCCGATGCGCGCCTCGCCGATCTCGCGTTCGCCGAGGTGTTCTGCCGGCGGGAGCTGCTCGTCGACACCGCGGCCATTCTCGACCTCAACTGGTGGGCGGCAGGCGAGCGACGCGAGGATGTCCCAATGCTCGTGAGCCATGCCGACCGCACGATCGCACTCGGCCTCGTCGAGCCCGACGGGCGCGGTCACCACGCGATCGACTTCGCCGCCGACGATGCGCCGCGCCGACTCCACACGCATCAGGGCATCGGTGCCGACACGAGATGGTCCAGAGCGACCGCCTGGGCCGCGGTCGGGTTCGCGACGGCCTACGCCGCCACCGGGGACCGTCGCTACGCCGAGGTCTCGCTCGCCAGCGTGCGATACCTCGTCGACGCCATCGGCGACGGCGTGGTCCCGCTGTTCGATCTCGACGCACCCGCCGGGTCGCCCGAAGACAGCTGCAGCACCGCGATCATCCTCGCGGCCGCCGAGCGGCTGCGTGACGCGGGGGTCGATCTGCCCGACGAGGTTGAGAGCTACCTCAACCGGGCCTACCGGGAGCTGCTCGAGCGATACGTGACCCCGGGCGGCACACTCCTGCACGGGTGCTGGGGCTCGATCGGTGATCGGCTCACCGAGTCCGTCATGCCGTACGGCAACTACTTCCTCGCAGAGGCGCTCTACCGCCGGCTCGGCGGTCGCGACGTCTGGGGGATTCGGAACGTCACCGAGGAGGCCCACGCATGACCATCACCGACACCGCGCTCGACCGGAGCGCTGCAGACACCGACCTGCTCGAGCACGTGGAAGCGTTCGCCCGCGAACGCGTGGCGCCCCGCGCAGATGAGATCGACCGCGAGAACCGGTTCTTCCCGGACCTCGTCGCCGAGGGCGCCGCGCTCGGGCTCACTCGGCTGCACGTCGACGACGAGGACCGTATCGACCTGTCGCGGATGTCCCTCATCCACGAGACCACCGAGCGCATCGCCGCGGCGTCGACGGCCGTGGCGACCGTCATCGCCGGGTTCCGACTGATCACGTATCAACTCGCGAACTACGCGGGCGACGCGGTGCGCGACAAGTGGTACGCGCCCACGCTCGGGGCCGAGATCTACGGATCCTTCGCGCTCACCGAGCCCCAGGCCGGGACGGACCTGCGCGGTATCCGCACCGTCGCGACCAAGGTTCCGGGAGGCTGGCGGCTCAGCGGTCACAAGAAGTGGATCGGCAACGCGGGCATCGCCACGTTCGCCATCGTGCTCGCGAAGATCGACTCGGACTCCCGCGACGCCGGGATGGTCGCGCTCGCGGTTGACATGTCGAGCGACGGCGTCGACGGTCGTGAGGGTGTGCCGCTCTCGGGGTTCCGAGGGATGCCGAACGGCACCATCGACTTCACCGACGTCTTCGTGCCGGACGATCATCGGCTCGACGTCGACGGCTTCAAGGGCATGATCACGGGCGTGAACCTCGCACGCATCGAGGCCGCGTCCTATGCGTGCGGCATCCTCCGCGGCAGCCTCGAGGCCAGCGTCGAACGAGCCGCGCGCCGCGAGGCCTTCGGCGGCCGGATCGGAGATCTGCCGAGCATCCAGATGAAGATCGGGCGCATGGCGACCGACTACCGCGCGGCCCGCGAGCTCACCCTTCGCGCCGCCGAGAGCTTCGCGGCTCACCCGGGCGGCGATCAGGATCTCATCTCCATGGCGAAGATGTTCGCAAGCGACGCCGCCCGCCGCCACTCCGACGAGGCGATGCAGATCCACGCGGCCTCCGGCATCCCGTTCGGCGAGGCGGTCGGCCGGTTCAACCGGGACGCGAAGATCACCCAGATCTTCGACGGCACCAGTGAGGTGCACGAGACGATGCTCGGCCGTCGCGCGGTTCGGCTCTTCGACCGCGGCGGGCTCGTGCCGCCGTTCATGCCGCGGTGAGCTCGGCCCAGCGGTGGTCCGCCGATGCCGCGGCCGCGCAGGTGCGGGACGGCGATCTCGTGGCCATCTCGGGGAACGGTGAGATGCTCGTCCCGGACGCGATCCTGGAGGCGCTCGAGCGACGATTCCTGAAGACCGGTTCGCCTCGGGACCTGCAGCTCGTCTACACCGTGTTCCCCGGCGGCAAACGGCCGGGAACGGGGATCGAGCGACTCGCCCACGTCGGCATCGTCTCGCGGGTCTACGCCGGCAGCTACTACTCGCTGCGGGCGACCGGCCTGAGCGGCCTGGTGGCCGGAGGCACGATCGAGGCCTACCTGCTGCCATACGGCTTCCTGCACGCGATGCTGCGCTCGGGGGCGTCGGACGAGCCCGGGGCACTGCTGCGCATCGGCCTCGATACCTTCCTCGATCCCGCCGGCGACGACGGCTCGCGACTGACGACGCGGACGCCGCCCCTGCTCATGCGCACGGAGGTCGCCGGCGAGCCGGCGATCTTCGCCCCTGCGCTGCGGCCCGACGTGGCGATCGTGCGCGCGAGCGAGGCATCCGTCCGGGGCGATCTGTCGCTCCGACTCGAGCCCGGCTCGCTTGCGATCCGGCCGCTCGTGATGGCGACGAAGGCCGGCGGTGGCAGGGTGTTCGCCCAGGTGGCTCGCGTCGTCGCGGACGGTTCGCTCCATCCGCGGGACGTCGCCGTGCCGTCTCCGTTCGTCTCCGCGCTCGTCGAGGCACCTGACCAGATGGCGCCCTTCCCGTACAGGCCCGATCTCACCGGTGATGTGAGAAGCGGCGCGGTGCCCACGCTGGACGAGCCACCGCACCGCGCGGCGATCGTCGAGCGCGCCAGTCGCGAGCTTCGTCCCGGCGACCTGGCGAATGTGGGGATGGGGCTCGCCGCGAGCGTCCCGGCGACCGCACGTCGGCTCGGCCGCGATCGCGGTGTGCTCTTCACCACCGAGCACGGTCCGATCGGTGGGCTGCCGAACGACCGGGAGCACTTCGGACCCGCGGTCGATCCGCTCGTCCTCCTGGATTCCAGCCGCATGTTCGAGCTGATCGACCAGGGTCGGCTCGACGTCTCGTTTCTCGGCATGGGTGAGGTGGACGAGGCCGGAAACGTCAACGTGGCGCATCTCGCGGGCCGGTACAACATGGGCGGCTTCGTCGACATCGTGCATGCGACCAAGCGGATCGTGTTCTGCGGGACGTTCCGCGCGAAAGGGCTCGATGTAGAGCGGAACGGGCAGCGGATCCGGATCGTGCGCGACGGCGCGGTGCCGAAGTTCGTCCGCGCGGTAACGCATCGGACGTTCGATGCGGCTCTCGCCCGCCGTCGCGGTCAGGACGTCCGCTACGTGACCGAACGCGCCGTCTTCGAACTCGGCCCGCACGGCCCACGTCTCATCGAGGTGGCGGACGGCGTCGACGTCGAGCGGGACGTGCTGTCGCAGATGGAGTTCACCCCCGACGTGGCGCTCGACTGATCGACCACTGTCAACCCTCGCGGGCGCGCGGGCGCGGCCGGATAGCGTGACCGCGAGGGGAGGGCGATGGTCCGGGATTTCCTGCGTCGGCCGAGCACGCCGCTCGAGTGGGCGGCCGATGTCGTTCGGGTCGCGGGGCTCGTGGGCGTCGTCGTCGCGCTGATCGTGTTGGGCCCGGTCGACGCCGGCGTCGCGGCCATCGCGCTGCCGGCCCTCGCGGCACCACGCCTCCTCGCGGTCCGCCCGGGCTTCGACCTCGCGTTCGGCGTGACGGTGCTGGTCGCCGCCTGGAGCAACGTGCTCGACCTCTATCGCAGCGTTCCCGGCTGGGACCTGCTGCTGCACGTGGTGTGCACCGGCGCACTGGCGGTCATGCTCTACCTCGTACTCGTGCGTGCCGAGGTCGTCGCCGACCCGGGCACCAGCGGCGCACGACGCCGGACGCCCATGGTCATCGTGCCGGCGCTCGCGCTCGCGCTCGGCGCCGTGTGGGAAGTGGTCGAGTGGATCGGCAAGACCTTCGTGAGCGACGAGATCTACGTGACGTACACCGACACGATCGGCGACCTCGTGGCGGACGGCGTCGGCGGCCTGATCGCGGGTCTCGTCGTCGCCCGGGTGCGACTCACGCGCGGCGAACCGGTCAGCGCGCCACGTCCGCGGCCTCGAGGTCGGCGAGTTCCTCCCGGCGAGGCAGACCTTCCCAGTCGCCCTCGCTGAGGCACGCGTATGCGCCGGCCCGTGCGGCGGTCGTGAGGCGCTGCTCCACCCCGGCCCCGGCGACGAGCTCGGCCAGGTAGCCGGCGACGAACGCGTCGCCGGCGCCCACCGTGTCGACCGGGGCGATCGGGAACGCGGGCTGCTCGTATGCCGTTCCGTCGATCCGCGCGACGGCGCCGCGCGCACCCAGCTTGATCACGGCCTGGCGGGGCCCGAGGTCGGCGAGCCGCGCCGCGAGGTCGAGCGGGGCCGCGAGGTCGAGCGGGGCCGCAGGGTCGAGCGGGGCCGCGGCCGCGGGCACGTCGCGACCGAGCGCGATGGCCGCTTCGTCGTCGCCCGCGAACACCACGTCGCAGAGCGGAAGAATCCGGCGGTACGCGGCCGACGCATCCGACCGGGACCAGAGTTTCCCCCGGAAGTTGAGGTCGAACGAGACGGTCACCCCGGCCGCGCGCGCAACCGCCACCGTCTGCATGATCGTGTCGGCGAGGGTGTCCGACAGCGCGAGCGAGATGCCCGTGACGTGCAGCACGGACGCGCGTTCGATGAGCGCAGGATCGATCTCATCCGCATGCAACCGCGAACCCGCGTGACCCGTGCGGTAGTACCAGACGGAGGTCCGGCTGGCCGTGCGCCGCTCCTTGATCATGAGGGCCGTGGAGGCCTGCTCGTCGCGGGTCGCGGCGACCGTCACGCCCTCCGCCGAGATCTCTCGGATCACGAGATCGCCGAGCGGGTCACGCCCGACCTTCCCGATCCACGTGGCGGGGACGCCGAGACGGCGCACCCCGATCGCGACATTGCTCTCGGCCCCACCGATGCCGAGGTCGAGCCCCGGGCTGTGGGGGAGCGGGCCGTAGCCGCGGCTCGACATGAGCGCCATGGTCTCGCCGATGGTCACGACACCGCCGGCCTGCGCGCTCCCGGCCTGCGCGGTGACCGCGCCGGTCAGCGCGGCCCCGCCGCCGGGCAGCGCGTTCCCGCCGCCGGGCTGCGCGGTCATCGTGCCGCCACGGATTCGGTGCGGGTCTCGGCGCGCGCCTCCGCCGCGAGCGCGCGGAACCGCTCGGCGCGTTCGCCCAGTGCCGTGAGCGAGCCGCCGGCCAGGGCATCGCCGATCAGCGGCCCGCCCACGCTGACGGCGGCGGCGCCCGCGCGCAACCACGGCTGCACGTCGGCCTCGCCGACACCCCCGGAGGGGATGAACGCGAGGTCGGGGAACGGGCCACGCAGGTGCGAGCCGTACCCCGGCCCGACGGTCTGCGCCGGGAAGATCTTGACGGCCGTCGCGCCCGCCGTCCATGCGGCGAACACCTCCGTGGGACTGAGCGCCCCGGGGAACACGGGACGGCCGGCCGCCACGCCGACCGCCACCACCTCCGACAGGGTGACGGGCGTCACGAGGTAGTGCGCCCCGCCCCCGATGGCGGCATCCGCCTGCTCGACGCTGGTGACCGTGCCGACGCCGAGATCCGCGTCCGCGCCCAGCCGCTCGACGAGGCGCGGCAGCTGTTCGAGTGTGTCCGGGGTGGTGAGCGTGAGCTCGATGGAGGTGATGCCGTGCTCGACCAGGACGTCGATGACCGCGTCGTACCGGCTCGCGTCGTCAGCGCGCAGCACGGCCACGATCGGCGTCTGCACGAGCCGGCGGGAGAGGGCGGGGCGGACTGGGCGGTCGGTCATCTTGGGCTCCATCGTCAACGCTGCGAGGCCGGCCGGTTGTCGTAGACGAACCGGTAGTAGTCGGTGAGGGTGAGGGACGACGCGGCGGCCTCGTCGACTACGATCGTCGCGTCGGCGTGCATCTGCAGGATGGATCCGGGGCACATGCTCGTCACCGGCCCCTCGACCACCGCGGCGACGGGTGCGGCTTTCGCCTCGCCGTGCGCGACGAGCAGGACCGAGCGCGCGGACATGATCGTGCCGAGCCCCTGGGTGATGCAGTGGATCGGCACGTCGTCGATGCGGTCGAAGAAGCGTGCGTTGTCGTCGCGTGTGGCCTGGGCGAGCGTCTTGACGCGGGTCCGCGAGGCGAACGACGATGTGGGCTCGTTGAAGCCGATGTGGCCGTTCGCACCCACGCCGAGGATCTGCAGGTCGACCCCGCCCGCGTCGGCGATGGCCGCCTCGTATCGCCGACAGGCGTCGTCCAGGTCGTCGGCCATGCCGTCGGGCACGTGCACCCGGTCGGGTCGCAGCCCGAGCGGACGGGTGACCTCCTGTTCGACGACCGAGTGGTAGCTCTCGGGGTGCTCGTACGGCAGCCCGACGTACTCGTCGAGCGCGAACGCCGCCAGGTCGCCGAGCCCGGTCGGCTGCCGGCGTGCGAGCGCACGGTAGACGGGCAGCGGCGAGCTGCCCGTCGCGACACCGAGGACCTCGAGCTCGCCGCGTTCGATGCGGGTCGCGATGATTCCTGCGGCGATCTCGCCGACCTCGTCGGCGTCTTTCGCGATGATGACCTGCACGGATGCTCCTCTCGAACGGGGGCTGAAGCGTCCGGCTTCAGCATGTCAGGGTGACGGATGCGCCGGTCAGAGCAGCCGGTCGCACCACGCCCGGTACCGGTCGCGCGCGGCCCGGTAGCGATCGGCGTCGCGCTCGGCCGGCCGCACGACCGGCACGGTCGCGATGGCGTCGGCGGCGTCGGCATCGGATTCGTAGACGCCGGCTCCGATGCCCGCGAGGACGGCAGCGCCGAGGGCCGAACCGCCGTCGGGGACGAGCTCCAGCCGGGCATCGACGACGCTCGCGAGCGCCTGGCGCCAGCGCTCGGACCTGGTCACACCACCGACGAGGCGCACCGCGTCAGGCCGGCCGGTCACGCGTGCCACGGCATCGATCGCGTCAGCGCACGCGAACGCGATGCCCTCGAGCACGGCGCCCGCGAGCTGCGCGGGACCGTGCTGCTCGGTCTGCCCGAGGAACGCGGCGCGTGCGGCGTCGTTCTTCCGTGGCACCGTCGATCCGAACATGAACGGCAGGTGGGTGAGTCCGTCGGAACCGGCCTCCCCGTCCGCGGCGACGGCATTGATGTCCGCGCCGCCGAAGAGCGCTCGTTCGGCCCAGCGGACGCTCGCGCCGGCGGCGTACAGCGACGCCATCGTGACGAACCCGGTACCGGTCGCCGACCCGAACAGGAAGCCGGGACCGGGGTCGGGCGTGTCGGCGAGGCCCATCACCTGGGCGGCCGTACCGACGTTGAGCACCATTCGGCTGGGGTCGACGACGCCCGCGCCGACGACCGAGGCCGACACGTCACCCGCACCAGCCATGACGGGGATGCCCGCCGGGAGTCCGGTCGCGGCGGCGGCCTGCTCATGCACGAGGCCGCGCTCGTCCGTCGAGCGGAGCACCGGCTGACCCAGTCGCGGCGAAGCGCCGACGGCGGCGAACAGCTCGGGGCTCCACCGCCTCGCCCGGAAATCGTAGAGCAGGGTGCCGAGCGCGTCGGTCTCGTCGGTGGCCCAGACGCCCGTCAGGAGGTGGCCGATGTAGTCCTTTGTGAGCACGAGGCGGTGGGCCCGTTCGACCTCAGCCGGGTGCGTGGCCGCCGCCCAGGCGAGCTTCGGCGCGGTGAACGCCCCGACGACGTCGTTGCCTCCGGTCAGCCGGAAGCTCGGATCGGCGGAGAGTCGGGCGGTCTCCTCGCCCGAGCGGCGGTCGGCCCAGGTGAGCGCTGGCAGCACGGGGGTGTCGTCGCCGTCGACCAGGAGCAGGGAATGCATGTGTCCCGAGAGGCCGACGGCCGCGACGCGGCGGCCGCTCAGCTGCTCGACGACCGACCTGGTGCCGGCGCACACCGCGACCCACCACGCCGCGGGATCCTGCTCATGCGTGCCGTCGGATCGCGTGCGGGTCTCGTACTCGCGGGCGTCGGACGCGACGATGAGGCCCGAGCGGGGGTCGAGGCCGATGACCTTGACCCCCGTCGTGCCGACGTCGATGCCGACGAGCACCGGATTCGCAGCGTCGGTCACGCACGCTCTCTCGCGGTCGTGAAGCCGTACTCGCGCAGGAACTCGAGCGACTCCTCGGCGACGCGATCGAAGTTCGCGAGGCCGATGCCGGCGGGCTCGCCGACACCGATGTTGCCGCCGACCTGCCATCCTTCCCACTCGACACTGACGTAGCCGTCGAAGTCGATCTCGCTGAGCGCGTCGAAGGTCTCACGGAAGTCCACGAGACCGCCGCCGAACCAGATGTGGTTGGTGTTCACGATCGTCGGCAGGCCGACCTCGTCCTTGATCTGGACGATGTCGATGTACTGGGCCAGACGCTTGATGCCCTCGGGGACGCTCATGAACGGCTTGACCGCAACGTAGAACGCGCCGGTGTCCATCGTCATGCGCAGGTTCGACGCGCCGATCTCGTCGAACATGCGCTCGACCAGCTCGACCTTGTTGAGGATGGTGCCCTGCAGCAGTTCGATGCTCACGTTGAGGTCGAGTTTCGAGGCGTAGTCGCACACCTCGGTGATCGCCTCGCGGGCCTGGCGCCATGCTTCCTTCCGCGACATGAGGACGTTCAGGGGCGGGTCGTAGAACCCGTCGCCGAGCAGCGTGCACGCGGACTTGGCGCCGAGCGCCTTGGCCGCGTCCAGGGCCTTCTTGAAGCTCTCGATACCGCGTTCCCGGTCGTACTCGCGCGGGCTCACGAACGTCGTGTGGTTGGCGACGTAGCCGACCTCGATGCCGGCGGCGTCCACCGCGGCCTTCGTCGCGGCGAGGTTCGCCTCGTACTCGCTCGCCGGACCATTCATGAGATGGCCGAGCAGGAAGTCGACGGCGTCGTAGCCGTACTCCGCGACCTTCGTCGCCGTCTCGGCCGAGGGCAGGTCGCCCCACGAGTTCCAGGCCGGTCCGGCCGCCTCGAGGCGTCCCCAGGGCATGTTCGGCCAGACTTCGAAGCTGAGTTTCATGGTCACTGTCCTTCGTGTGAGGTGGATCGATGGTGTGCTGGGCCGGACGCGGCGCGATCGCCCGCGTCGCGTCTCCGCCCGTCAGATGTGCCGGTTCCTGAGACTGAACCGCTCGGCCGTGCGCGCGTTGTGTTCGCCGGCGCCCGGCATGCCCGCGCTCAGATAGATGTCGGGGCGCTGCCCTCGGGCCGTCTGCCGGGCGAGGGCCTCGACGATCATGGCATTCAGGAGTGCGAGACCGACGACGCTCGACGCGGGCCCGACCCGCGGAAGGTCCGCGCCGAGCTCGACGAGGGCGTCCCCAGGAGGGCAGTGGTTGTCGAGGACGACGTCGGCGACCTGGTGCAGACGCCCGCCCGGACTCGTCGACGCGTTCGCATACGCCACCGAGGTGATCGCGATGACGGTGACGCCGCGGGCGCGCGCCGTCTCGGCCACCTCGACCGGCAGCGCGTTCGCACCGGAGTTGGAGACGACGAGCAGCACGTCGGTGGCCGGGTCGATCGCGTACGGCTCGAGCAGCGCGGCCGCGAGGCCCGACTGCCGTTCCAGTTCGGTGCTGCGTCGCGCGCCCTCGTGCAGCATGTGCTCGGGCTTCAGGATGGGGCACACGCGCGCGGCCCCGCCGGCGCGGTAGAACGCCTCCTCGGCGAAGACGTGCGAGTGGCCGCTGCCGAAGACGTACAGCATGCCGTCGCGGTCGAAGCAGTCGGCGACGATGCGGCCCGCGACTTCGAGCGACGGCGCCGCCGCCTCGATCGCGGAGTGCAGGATCTCCTCCGCGGTCTCGAGGTAGGTGCGCGTGGGCTGCATGAGCCCCGTGGCGAGATCGGTCACTTGGTCGCTCCAGCGATCAGGCCGCCGACGAAGTACCGCCCGACGAACAGGAAGAGCACCACGGTCGGCAGCAGGGTGAACAGGGTCCCGGCCATGACCAGGCCCCAGTTGACGGTGTACTGGCCGATGATCGCGCTCAGACCGATGGGCAGGGTCTGCAGTGCGTCGCTCACGATGAACTGCGAGGCGAAGACGAACTCGGTCCACGAGAACACGAACGAGTACACGGCGACCGTCGCGATACCGGGCAGGAGCAGCGGCAGCACGATCTGCATCATCGTGCGGGTCGGGCCCGCGCCGTCGATCGCGGCGGCCTCGTCGATCTCCCGGGGCACGGCGAAGATGAACCCGCGCAGCAGCCACGTGCAGAACGGCGCCGTGAAGGCGACGTTCACGAGCACGATGCCGGCGTGCGTGTCGATGAGCTCGAGGCCGGCGAGCGTCCGGTAGAGCGGCACGATGAGCAGGGTGCCGGGAATCATGTACGACAGCAGCACGATGCCGGCGATCTTGCCGCTGCCCGGCACCTTCAGCCGGTACAGGCCGTACGCGGCTGCGAGCGACACGATCACCGTGACGACGGTCGTCGCGACCGCCACGATGATGCTGTTGGTGAGGAACACCGGGTATTCGGTGGACATGAACAGCTGTTCGAAGTTCGACAGCGTGAACGTCTCGGGCCAGAACGTGGGCGTCGACCTGATGATCTCCTCCCGGCCCTTGAAGGCCGAGATGGTGATCCAGTAGAGCGGACCGAGCACGATGACGGTCAGCACGATCCAGGCGATGATGCGAGGCACGGCGCCCAGCCGGTGCCGGAGCGTGCGGCCCGACCTGCGGGTCGCGGTGAGGCTGGTCACGAGTCCTCCTTGGGGCGGGCGAAGCGCACGAACAGCAGAGCCGCGATGCCGAGCACGATGACCGTGAGCACGCTCGCGGCGGCCGCCTGGCTCGAGCGGAACGCGCTGAAGGCGGTGTCGTACACGTAGACGGGCATGGTGGTGGTGGAGCCGACCGGGCCGCCGCCGGTGATCAGGTAGATCGTGTCGAGCACGTTGAAGGACCAGAGCGACCCGACCAGGGCGAGCGCGAAGAGCACCGGCTGCAGGAGCGGGAAGGTCACGGCCCAGAACGTGCGCCAGGCGCCGGCGCCGTCCATCTTGGCAGCCTCGAGCACCTCGCCGGGGACGGTCGCGAGCGCGCCGTAGATGACGACGGCGCTCAGTGGGAACCAGTGCCAGCTGTTCACGAGGATCACGGCGATGAGTGCGACCGCGGAGTCGCCGAACGGCGAGCCGAGGTCGATCCCGATGCCGCGGAAGAGCTGGGTGACGATGCCGTAGTTGCTGTTCAGCATCCACTGCCAGACGACCGCGACGGCGACCGTCGGGATGACCCAAGGCAGCACGATCCAGGTGCGCGCGCCGCGCGACCACCGGCTCGTGCGCTGGAGCAGCAGGGCGGTCGCGAAGGCGAGGATCGTCTGCACGATCATGTTCACCACGAGCCAGATGCCGCTTCGGCCGAGCGCCTCCCAGAAGGCGCTGTCGCCCAGCACCTTCAGGTAGGTGTCGAAGCCGACGAAGTCGGCGGGGCTGCCGATCGTGCGCTGGTCCTGGAAGCTCGTGATGACGGCGTTGACGAGCGGGAACGCGATGACGAGCGCCATGATGATGACGATCGGCGCGATCAGCGCGTAGCCGAGGATGCGCTCACCCGAGCTCTGCGTCCGCTTGGGAGTGGGAGCCGACGAGGGGCGGCGCTGACGGGACTCCGCCAGCGCCGCCGGACGGCTCGTTACCGAGCTGGTCATCGTTAGCCGATCGCCGCCTGCATCTGTTCCTGCGTCCAGGCTGCGGCCTCTTCGGCGCTCATGCCGTTGACGTACATCTGCTGGATCGCCTGGGCCAGGAAGTTCTGACCGGAGATCTCACCGATGGCGTCGATGTACTGGCCGTCGACGAAGCCGAAGAGCTCGCCCGTCTCCGCCTGCTCGAGCATCGCGTCGACGCAGTCGGCGTAGGTGGTGAGCACCTCGTTGGAGCGCCACTGTTCGAGCTCGGCGCCGTCACTGGTCACCGGGAGGAACAGTCCCGGCTCGGCGTTGAGGAAGTCGCCGTAGTTCTCGGGCTGGAGCAGCCACTCGAGGAACTCGCCCGCGCCGGCCTGCTTGGCCTCGTCGTCGCTCAGCACCATGGCGCCGTTCGAGTAGTAGATGCTGCCGGGCTCGCCGCCCTGGTCGGCCACCGGGATCGGCGCGCAGCCGAGCTGCGACGGGTCGAGACCGGACTCCTCGGCGAACGGCGCGAGGTACTGGCCCTTCTCGATGGCCATGGCCGCCGCGCCGCTGTTCAGCGCCGCCTGCGGCTCACCCCACGCGTAGTTCGCGGAGTCGGCGGGGGAGTACTGGAGCAGCTCCTTGTAGAGGTTGAATGCCGCGACCGTCTCCGGGGTGTCGATGTCGACCTGGCCGTCCTCGGTGAAGAAGTTGGCCGCGCCGCCCGTGATCATCAGGCTGTAGAGGACCTGGTCGGTGGCGAGGTTCTTGCCGGCGGGCAGCGCGATGCCGCTCGTGCCGTCGGTCGTGAGCGCGGCGGCCGCGTCGACCAGCTCGCTCCAGGTGGTGGGCGCCTCGATGCCCGCCGCGGCGAGCTTGTCGGCGCGGTACCAGAGCATCTGGACCATGCCGTACAGCGGCACGGCCCAGTACTCGTCCTCGTCCTGGTAGGGCGCCTTGGCCGCGTCGATCAGGCCGTAGTCGGCGTCGAGCGTGTCGACCACGTCGGTGACGGGCTGGCCGAGGCCCAGGTTGCGCACGTAGGTCGCGAAGTCGGGGATGGCGAACAGGATGTCGGGCTGCTTTCCCGACTGCGCCGCGCCGGCGATCTTCGTGTAGACCTGGTCCCAGTCCTGGACCTGCACGGTCACGGGGTACTCGGGGTCGGTCTCGTTGTACTTCTCGGCGAGCGACTCGAAGGCGGCCACGCGGTTGGGCGTGCCTTCCATGTGCCAGAGCACGAGCTCCTGGTCACCACTGTCCGAGCCGCCGGATGACCCGGAGCACGCGCTGAGCGCGAGCATGGCCGCCGCTCCGAGTGCCACAGCTGAAATTGCTTTAGATCGCATTTCACAACTTTCTGCTTCTTGGGATCGCCACTCGGCATTGAGAATGGCGCAGTGACGGGTTTGTGGGTCCCGTCAGGGAAGTGCTCGAGTGACGATACCACGTTCCGTTCTAGATCAATATAGGGTTTGCTATATAACGAACGTGTTTCAGAAGTTCCCCACTTCCTGAACAATTGCCGCATACGACACCGACGAAGACGGGGCACCGCATGGTCCAACCGAAGTACCTGGAGATCCTCGACGCGCTGCGCAGCCGCTGTTCGAGTCTGGCGATCGGCGCCAAGCTCGCCCCCGAGCGTGCGCTCGCTGAGGAATTCGGCGTCAGCGTCATGACGGTGCGGCACTCGCTCGCCAAGCTGGTCACCGAGGGGTGGGTGAAGAAGACCCCGGGGAGCGGGACGTACGTGAGCCGCCCGACGGTCTCGATGGGGCCGAGCCTGACGTCGTTCACGCAGGACATGCGACAGCGCGGCTTCACCCCGAGCTCCAGGGTCATGCGTGCCGAGAGCATCACACCCGACGTGGAGACCATCGCCGTGCTGGGTCTGCGCGCCGGCGAGTCGGCCGTGCTCGTCGAGCGGCTGCGCTACGCCGACAATGAGCCGATGTGTCACGAGGTCAGCGTGTTCCCGCCGCAGTTCGCCGCGCTGCTGCTCGGCGCCGACCTCTCCGGCTCCACGCACGAGCGCCTGGCCGAGCACGGGATCGTCCCCATGTCGACCGAGCGCGTCGTTCGCGCCGTGCTGGCCTCGAACCGCGAGTCCGAGCTGCTTCAGTTGCCACGCGGGTATCCGGCCCTCGAGATCGTGGACACCTTCTTCGACAATCTCGGCCGTCCGATGCAGCACGTGCGCTCGCGCTATCGGTTCGACCGGTACGAGGTGCGGACGGACATCAATCGCCCGGGATGATGCCGGGGTCATGAGGTCGTTCCGGGGGTGCCGACGGGTGGCAGGGCGGGGGCCTTGGCGCCGTGGCCGGTGAGCATGAGGACCACTGGCGCGTTCTGGTCGTCGCCGGACTCGACGCGCGTCGCGTCGGAGTAGGCGCGGTCGGCTCGCAGGGCCGCGAGGGCGGTCGCGGCGGATGCCTCGACCCAGATCCCGGCCGCCGCGAGCTGCCGTGTCGCCTCGACGATGTCGGCTTCGCCGATCGCGACGACGGTGCCGCCGGTGCGCTCGACCGCCTCGATCGTGATGTCGCCGTGGGATTCGTACCCGGTCAGCCGGTCGGCGATCGCGGTCGCGATCGTGCCGCCGGGTTCGGACGCAGGCGCACGCGGTGCGCGATCGACGCCGTCGGCCGGATGGCGGCGCAGCCACGCGGCGTGGATCGGCGAGACCCGGGCGGCCTGCACGCCCACGAGCGCCGGCTGGTGGGTGGCTCGTCCGACCGCGACCGCGTCGGCGAACCCGCGCTCGATGCCGCGCAGCAGGGGCCCTGCACCGATCGGGACGATCACGGCGCTCGGCGTTCGGCCGAGCTGCTCGAGCAGCTCGAACGCGATCGACCGGTAGCCCTCGGCGAGGAACGGGTTCCGATACGTCGTCGACACGTTCATCCAGCCGTCGCCCTCGAGGGCTCCGGCGCGCGCGTAGGCCGCGCTGTAGTCGCCCTCGATCTCGTGCACCTCGGCGCCGAGCGCGCGGCACGCGTCGAGCTTCTTGGCCGCACGCGACTCGGAGCCCACGAGCACTCGGCACGCGAGTCCGGCCGCCGCGGCGTACGTGGCCGCGGAGACCGCGGCGTTGCCGGTCGAGGCGACCACCAGCCCGCGCGCGCCGAGGTCCGCGGCGGCCGACGCACCGATCGCCATCGCCCGGTCCTTGAAGGACAACGACGGGTTGAGCGATTCGAGCTTCGCGAAGACGGGGCGTCCGCCTGCACCCACGAACGTGAGCGGGACGAGCGGGGTGTCGCCTTCGCCCAGACTCACCCGGTGGCGCGTGCGCGGCAGCAGCGCGGGGAATCGCCAGGGTCCGCGGGTGCCGCGCGCGGCCGGCTCGAGGTCGGATGCGGAGACGGCGTCGGGCTCGAGCAGCAGCGGCCCGCCGCAGCGCGCGCAGTCGTACCCGAACTCATCGGCCGCGTGTCCGCACAGGAAGCACCTGAACCGGTGGTCCCGAGTGCCGCCGCCGTGCGTTTCGCTCATCGTCCCCGCCTCGGATAGATTGTGGAAGGCCATTCTGAAAGCTAGCATCAGTTTTCACAAGTCGGCCGGTCGTCCCGTGAGAGGAGAACCCATGGACGTGCTCGATCTCACCCGAGAGTTGGTGGCCATCGACTCGCAGAACCCCGGTGCGCAGGAGTCCCGCATCGTGGCATATGTCGAGCGGTGGGCTCGCGACCGCGGCTTCGAGACCCGCGTGCTCGAGCCCGTCAGTGGCCGCCCCAACCTCGTGGTGACGGCCGACCGGGGCGGACCGGGGCATCTCGGCCTGTCGGGACACCTCGACACGAAACCGATCGGCGACGCACTGAGCGAGTGGCGGACGCCGCCGCTCGAGCTCACCGTCGTCGGCGATGACGCGTTCGGCCTCGGCAGCACGGACATGAAGGGCGGCGTCGCCGCCATGATGCTCGCGCTCGAGGAGTTCGCGGCCCGACCGGCGTCGGCCGCCGGCGACGCGGCAGGCCGCGTCTCGCTGGTCCTCACGGCCGACGAGGAACAGGGCTCCGACGCGGGCGCGAAGGCCCTGGCGGCCGAGGGGCTGCTTCCTGACCTCGATGGCATCGTGATCGGTGAGCCGAGCGGGATCGCCGATCCCTGGGAGGCGGTCTACCTCGTCTCCCGCGGGATCTGCTGCTTCCATATCGACGTGCTGGCGCGTCAGGGGCACAGCGGCCTCTCGCACACGCTCGGCCGCAACGCGACGCTGTATGCGGCCGACCTGCTGCACGCCTTCGAGGGCTTCGTGCCGACCGTCGACGCACCGGGCGAGGTCGCCTGTGCGCCGACCGTGAACCCCGGGATGTTCATCGGCGGCGGCGTGAGTTTCGGCACCTGGCCGGGACACTGCCGCGTGAGCATGGAGGTCCGGCTCGTGCCCGGCATGCGCCAGGAGACCCTGCATCGCGAGGTCGAGGCGCTCGTCCAGGCCACGCTCCCGGCCGATGTGGACGCGAAGATCACCTACCTCGACAGCGGCCAGGGCTGGATGCCCGCGGTCGAGCTGTCCCCGACGACGGCCGTCGCGCGCGCGGCGCAGGCGGCCGCCGAGTCGGTGCTCGGCCGACCCGTGCCGTTCGCGGCGTTCCCCGGCGGAACAGATGCGACGTACTTCATGGGCCGGGGTGGCATCCCCACCATCGCCAGCCTCGGCCCGGGGTGGATCAGCGTCGCACACGGCGCGAACGAGAAGGTGGGCGTCGGGCAACTGCACGAGGCGCACCGACTCTACGGCACGCTCATCGACACGTACTTCGACCTTCGGAAGCAGGAATTCGCATGACCCGCATCGCCCACACCAGCGACACCCTCCCGAACCCCGCGGGGCCGTACAGCCACGTCATCGACTGCGGGTCGTTCGTGGTCACGGCTGGCTTCGGCCCGCAGGATCCCGCGACCGGAGACGTCCCCGAAGGGATCGAGGCGCAGACCGAGCAGGTCATCAGCAACGTCGAGACCGCACTTGGCCTCGTGGGCCTCACGCTCGCGGACGTGGTCAAGTCGACGGTGCACCTGCAGCATCTCGACCGGGACTTCGCCGCGTACAACGCGGTCTACGAGCGGCGCTTCCCGGCACCCTATCCGGTGCGCACGACGGTGGGCAGCACGCTCGCGAACATCCTCGTCGAGATCGACGTGATGGCGGTGCGTCCCCAGACGGGCGCAGACGGCACCGGCAGCGAGCCCACGACCGCATGAGCGCCGTCCGGCTCAGCGACGTGGTCTGGCTCGTCGGCACGGCCGACGAGACGAGTCCGGCGTTCACGAGCCCGTACGACGGCAACCAGTACCTCATCTGGAACGGTGAGCGTGGGCTGCTCATCGACGCCGGGACCGGCCTCGCGGCTGACGTGTGGTTCGCCAACGTGGCGGAGGTGGCACCGCGCGACGCGATCGACGCCGTCGTGATCACGCACTATCACGGCGACCACGCCGGGGGAGCGGCCGCGGCGGCCGCGCACGGCTGGCGCGTGGCCGCCGGCGAGACCACCGCACGCGCGCTCGAGGCGGGTGACGAGCAGGTCACCCAGGTCGCGCGCGCTCGGGAGATCGGCGTGTACCCGCGGGAGTTCGCCCTGCGCGCGCATGCGCCGGAGCGCATCCTGAGCGACGGCGAGATGGTGCAGCTCGGCGCGCTGCGGGTCACCGGCATCGCGGCGCCGGGTCACTGCGACGGCCACGTGGTGTGCCTGCTCGAGGGGCCGGGGGAGACCGCCGCGCTGTTCACGGGCGACGTGCTCTTCGCGGGTGGTCTGGTGAGCATGCAGGCGATCCCGGATTGCCGGCTGGACCGCTACGCGGAGACGGTGATCACCCTCGCCGGGCTCGGCGTCGACCAGCTCTTCCCCGGGCATGGCCGGTGGGTCGAGCGCGACGCCCACCTCGAGGTGTCGGCCGCGGCCGAGTCGTTCGCGCGGCTGATCCCGCCACGCAACGTGCTCACGCCGTGACGGTGCCGCGCGAGCGATGGTGCCGCGTGCCGCGGCTCACGCCGTGAGCACGTCCTCGGGCTGACCGCTGTCCAGCGAGCGGATCATCGCTTCCGCGGTGGCCACGCTCCAGAGCGCCTCCCGGTGAGGCATCCGCTCATTCGGCACGAGACCCGAGAACACGGCGATGGCGTGCTCGACCTCCTCGCGCAGCGCCCCGCCGATCCGGCCGTTGCGCTCGGGCCAGAGGGACAGGTCGGGGGCGAAGACACCGCGCTCGTTCCATTCGACGAGGCCGTCGCTGACGAGGCGCTGCTTCACGGTGCCGGTCGATCCGATGACCTCGGCCTCGCCCGCGATCGTCCCATCCAGCGCGAGCGCGCCCGCGAGGCTCTGCGGTCCGCGGTCGGGCACGCTCCACGCCGACTCGATCGTGGCCGTGCGACCCGAGTCGAAGCGCAGCAGCGCGCTCATCGAGGCGGGGAATCCGCTGCCGGCGTCGCGCACCTGCAGGGCGTACACCGAGGCGGGGCGCTCTCCCGTGAGGAAGATGGCCAGGTCGATGTCGTGGATGCACGACTCCCACGCCGGGTGCACGCGGTGCCCGAAATCGGCGAGCCAGCTCCGGGTGAAGTCGCGACGCAGACGGACGCTCCAGAGGTCGCCGAGGCGGCCCGAGTCCAGCGCTTCGCGCAGGTACGCGTACGGCTGCGCGAAGCGGGAGATGTGTCCGGCGATGAGCTGCAGGCCGGCGGCCTCGGCGGTGCGGATGCTCCGCGCGGCCGCCGCACTGTCCAGCGAGAACGGCTTCTCCACGAAGACATGGCAGCCGTGCGCGATCGCCTCGTCGGTGAGTCGGCTGTGCGACGCCTCATCGCTCGCCACCACGACCGCGTCGACCGGAGTGTCCGCGAGGACCTGGCCGAGGTCGGTCCCGTGCTGCGCGGTGCCGTACGTCTCGGCGAGGCCGCGGGCGCGTGCGCCGTCGGCATCGACGACCGCGGCGATCTCGGCGCCCGCCTCCCGCCAGGCCCGAGCGTGCAGCGTGCCGAACCGGCCGGCGCCGGCGATCGCGATGCGGAGGGACGTGGTCATGTCTGCTGCTTTCGTCGTGGACGGGTCATACGGGGAGGTACCCGAGGGCCTCCGAGATCCGATCGGCGCTGCGACGCACGAGCGCGCCCCACTCGGCTTCGCGACCGGTGTCGAACCGTTGCGTCGGGATCGACAGGCTGATCGCGGCCACCGGTGCGCCTTGCTCGTCGAAGATCGGTGCCCCGAGGCAGCTCACCCACGGTTCGTTCTCGCCGAGGTCGCGGCTGTACCCGTCGCGCCGCGTGCGTTCCAGCTCGTCGTGCAGCCGATCGGCGTCGACCGGCATGCCGAGCTGGCGGTGCGTCGACTCGACGACGGCGTCCACGACCCCGGGCGTCGAGGATGCGAGGATGGCGCGGCCGAGCGCGGTGGTCACGGCAGGTGCCGTCCCGCCGATGCGGGACACGACGCCCACGGAGCGCGTGCTGTCGAGCTTGTCGACGTAGACGATGTGCGGATTCGCGAGGGTGCCGAGATGACAGGTCTCATCGGTCGCGTCACGCAGCTCGACGAGGATCGGCAGCGCCTCGACGCGGAAGTCGAGGCCGCCCAGGAAGCCGCGCGCGAGAATGAGCGTCCCAGGGCCGAGTGCCTGGCGACCGTCGGGCGTCTCGCGCGTCAGCCGTCGGTGGCGCAGGGTGCCGATCATCCGATGGACGGTGGGCACGGTGAGCCCGGTCTGCCGGGCGAGGTCGGCGAGGCTCAGGCCCTCCGGATGCGCGGCGAGCTCGAAGAGGATGGTCGTCGCGCGGTCCATGGCGCGCACGCCATCCGGCCCGCGCCGTTTCGGATCCGCCGTGTCATCGGTCATGCGTGGACGCTCGTCGTTCTCGCTCGGGGAAAGGTTTCGGAATACCATTCCAGTTTACGTCGGATCGCTTCGTGTTTCAGCCGGCACGCGCCGCTCCGGCTCACGCCGGGGTTGGTACGGCCACCTTCGGCTTCGCCCACGACCGACCGCGCGTGTCCTTGAGGATGTCGTACTCGACGTCCACGTGCGGCTCGATCGCACTGTACTTGTCGTTCGGCGCACCGATGACGAGCTGGAAGCCGAGGCCGCGCCAGGCGCCGATCGCGCGCTTGGTGAAATGCGCGTCGGCCTTGATGAGCGCCTCATCGAGGAACACGGGCGCGTAGCGGGGCCGCGGCGCGCCGGCGTCGCCCAGCTGGTACCTGAGTGCGGCGCCGACGATGAATGCGATGAGCTCCTGCGACTCGCCGCCCGACTTCTCCCCGATGTGGTCGTACAACGCGATGTGTCGCCTCGTCGTCGCGTCGACGCGTTCGGCGCTGACCCGCACATGGTTCCTGACATCCACGAGGTCGGCGAACTCGGGCGCGGAGCGCCGGATACGGGCGATGAGGCGCGACATCCGGTGGTAGACCTGCTCCCGATCGGCGTCGGTCGCCGCCGCGTCGATGAGCGCGCGCACGTCGCGGAGCTCGCGTCGGAAGCGTCGGCGCGTCTCGGACTGACTCTGCCGAGGCGTGATCTGCAGCCGGCTGCCGTCGTCGTAGAACGCCAGATCCTGCAGGATGACGTTGATCGGCTCGATGCGGTCCTCGATCTCGCGCAGCGAGCGGCTGAGCGTCGAGTCGAGGTTGGTGAGGTCGTTGCCCGACAGGGTGAGCAGACTGTCGCGCCACTCCGTCTCGAGCTCGTGCAGCCCGCTCGTCTCGAGATCGACGAGGATGCGCTCGAAGTCGGCGAACGAGTGCTCGGGGTCCGCGAGCAGGTTGGGGTTCGGCCAGCGCTCGAGGAACGCCTCGAGGGTTCGCGTGAGGAGCACGCGCTGCTCGGCCACCGTCTCGATCGCGGCGCGCTGATCGTCGGCGAGCTGCTTGGCGGCGCTGTCCACGGCGGCATCGAACCTCGCGAGCTCGAGGTCGGCGGTCGCCTGATCGTCCGCAGCCGAGTGCAGGAGTCGCGCATCGAGGTACGCCGCCTGCTCGGCGGTGAGCGCGCGGCCGGCGGTCTCGGCCGCGTCGATCGTGAGCTGCGCGGCATCCACCTCGTCGGTGATCGCGGCCCAGGACCGGGTGAGCCGGTCGTGCTCGGAGCGTGCGCTGCCGACCGCCTCACGAAGGCGGGCGACGGTACGCTTCGCGGTCGCGATCTGCTCCTGGAGCCCCGCGATCTTGGGGTTTCCCGCGGTGATCTCGTCGATGATCCCCGCCCAGCGTGCGCGCTCGGCGGCGATCGTGTCGAGATCGACCTGCTCCCACGTCAGGTCGAGCACCTTCTCCGACGCGGCTCGGCGCGCGTCGATGCCGTCCAGCTCCGCCGCGGCCACCTCGACCGCGGCCTCCGCGGCCGCCAGCTCGGCTCGGAGGGCGTCGAGGCGCTCGTCGAGTTCCGCGAGGCGGGAGCGGTTGGAGAAGCCGAGCAGATTGCTCCGGCCGTGGCCGCCGTGTGCGCCGCGACCGCCGGTGGCGGTCTGCCCGGCGATGGTGAGGGCCATCCGGTGCTCGTCGAGCTCGCCGGCCTGGTCGACGCACACGAATCCGTAGTGACGATCGAGACGATCCTGGAGCCAGCCCGCGAACGGGCCGTCGGCGAACTCCAGTCGGCCGGGGAGCGTGCGCGGGTCGAGTTCCGCGACCCGGGGGAGGTCGGTGTGCACGCCCTCGTAGTGCAGCCGCTCGGGCGTGCGGACCGTGTCGATGGCAGCGCGGAAAGCCGGCAAATCAGCAGCGTCGATGAGCAGCGTCCTGGCGAAGCCGCCCAGTGCCAGGTTGAACGCTTCGCGCCACGGTTCGAACTCGGTGCGCACCTCCACGAGCTCGCCCACGAACGGGAGGTCCTCGGACGCGAGGCCGGCCGCACGCGCGAGCATCGCCCGCGACTCGTGCAACCGGGCCGGGATGCTGTCGCGGTGCGCCTCGGCGGCGGCCCGCTCGCGCTCGACCCGCGCCAGGTCGGCGCGGACGGCCGTCCGGGTGCCGGCCGCGGCCGCGTACGCCTCGCGCGCCGTGGCCTTGGCGTCGCGGTCGTCCAGCGCTCGACGCGCACGGTCGACGACCTCGGCGAACTGCGCACGCGTCGTCACGGTCGCGCCCAACGCGTCCAGGGCGGCGTCCAGACGGGCTCGGTCGCGCTGCACCTCGATCTGTCGGCGATCCAGGGCCCGAAGTTCCCGCTGAGCGGTCTCCAATCGGTCGCCACCGGCGGCGCGGAGCAGATCGGCGAGCCCGTCGCGTTCGAGCTCCGCCGCGTCGGCCAGGGCGTGCTGCTCGCGCAGCGCGCGTTCCGCGGCGTGCGCGCGCGCCCCGAGCTCGGCCTCCACTCGGCGGAGCAGGTCGAGCCGCCGTTCCGCGCGCCACAGCGCGGCGATCGAGTCGGCTGCGGCGAACCGGCCGACGTCCTCGATGACCGCCAGTCGGTCGACGGCCTCGTCGATCCGGGCGCGGATGTCGCGGATGGGCCGCAGGGTCCGCACCTGCTGCTGTGCCACGAGCATGCGCACGCGCGTACTTTCGAGCTCGTCGAAGTGGGCGACGACCGCGTCGGCCGTGGCGATCGACTCCGGCTCCTCGAGCACCATCCGCTTGTACAGGTCATCGACCGTGGTGATCTGCTGACCCGCCTGGATCCGGGCGAGCAGGCTCATCGCCTTGCTGCCGGCGCCGGCCGCGCCGATGCCGAGCACGGCGTGCAATCGTGCGGAGAACTCCCGGTCGGTGGCCACGGTCTCGAGGCCGGCGGCCCGGACCGAGGCATCCGTCAGTCGCTCCGCCGCGGCGCCCTCGAGCGCGCCCAGGTCGAACGCGCCGTGCACCGTGGCACGCACCCTGACCGTGTCCTCGAGCACGCGCGCGCCGGCTGGGAGGTACCAGGCACGGACCGCCGTGAAGCGCGAGCCGTCGTGGTCGACCCAGGTCATCGAGACCGCCGTCCAGGTGTCGGCGCCGTCGCCACGGAGGACCCGCACCTTCGTGCCGTCATCGGTGCGCGACTCGTCGATCTTGCCTCGCCCGTACGACAGGATGTTGCGTTGCTCCTGGCCGCGCGGGCGGCCGACGACGGCGCCGTTGGACGCGCCGTTGAAGGGCGTGGTGTGCGGCATCATGAGCGCGACATAGGCGTCCATGAGCGTCGACTTGCCCGACCCCGAGCCGCCGCAGAGCAGGGTCGCGGTGGGGGAGAAGCGCACCCGGTGCGCGCCGTCGTAGCCGCCCCAGTTGATCAGCTGTAGGTCCTCGGCGAGCCACTGCTGCCCACGGGACGCGGCGGGGATGAGCCCGAAGAGCGTGTCGAGCATGGTCATCCGGCGACCTCCTGTGGGGTGTCGGTGTCGGCGTCGTCCGGGTCGTCGCCGAGGTCGAGGTCGGCACGGGACCGCTGCGCATCGAGCCAGGTGCGCAGCTCGCGCAACCGCTCCGCGCTCAACAGGATCTCGACGAGCGGGCTGATCCGGAACCGCCCCTCGGACTCCTCGTCGATGATGCCGTCCTTCACGAGCCGGCCGACGGCGGCCCTGATCGCCCGCTGCCGGCGGGCGGTGTTGCCATCGGTCTCGGCGAAATAGCTCAGCGCGGTCTGCTCGATCTCCTCGATGTCGACGCGGGCGGATGCCTCGCCGGCGGTGGTCTCGCGTTGGTGCACCGTGCGCAGGTGCAGCAGCACCAGTGTCTCCGCGCGCGTGTACGCCTCGTCGCGCAGCAGGATGGGGATGTCGAGCTCGTCAGAGCGGATCTGCTGCTTGTAGGCGACACCGCGGTCGTGGTCGACGACGAGCCTGACGAAGAGGTCGTTCAGCCTCGACTCGAGGGTGGCCTGGTGTTCGACGAGCACGGCCCATTCGCCTCGGTTGCGCTCGGCGAGCAGGAACCGGCGCTGCAGCAGACGCACGAGGATGCGACGTACCTCGGGATCGAGCGCGCCGCGGTCGCCCGGGAACAGCTCGTCGGGGTCGCGTTCCATCGCGACCGGGTCGATGAACGCCGTTCCGGGCTGCAGTTCGGTCGTGGAGTCGTCAGTCATCTTCCGTCTCGTTCCCGGGATTGAGGGTCACTGCCCCGAACGCGAAGCGCCGCCGGCTGCCGTCGGGGCGCAGTGCCTCGACGACGGACACGTCCTCGCTCTCGGTCATGCCGTGCCGGTGGGCGATCTCGAGCAGTCCGAGCAGGTCGACGGGGCGCTTCAGATGGTCGTCGTCGATCCGCTCGAACGCGGCCGCGAGATCGGTGGGCCCGCCGAGTCGCTCAGCGTAGGCCTCGAGCTCGTCGTAGTGCGGACCACCCCATGCGCGCGTGTCCGCGTCGACGAACTCGGCGTCGGCCTCGGCCAAGGCGTCCGGCAGCGGAGCCGGTGCGGCCGGCGGTCGGAGGTCGTCGAGCGACTGCCGGAGATGTCCGACGTCGGCGACGGGCAGGGTGTGCAGCGGAGCGACCCGGTCGCTCGCCTTGGACGTCTGCATCCACGCGTGCGTGCTCGACATCACGGCCCGCAGCAGGTCGTCGACCTGGCGGTCACGGACCGGGTCGTGGGTCCGGACCTGCGCGGTGATCACATGCGAGGCCCGCCGTTGCGCGGTGAGGACGTCCTGAACGCCGTGCTCCACGCGACGCGCGATCGCGTCCAGATCGGCACGGCGCTCGGCCGTCATGAGCCGTGCGAACGGCTGGGCGAGCAGGGTGCGCAGCTGGCCGGTGAGGCGATCGATGTGCTCGGGGTCGCCGATGAGGCGCAGCGCGCCCTCGAAGGCGCGCCCCTCAGGGGTCGACTGCATGACGTGCTGGCCGCGCTGGAGGTACTCGCGCAGGACCTCGCCCGTCGGGCGCACGTCGCGACGCAGCTCGGCGACCACGTCGCGCTGCATCGCCTTGATCGACTCGGCCACCCGTGAGAGATCGGCCGGCAGTTCGCGCGCGAGGTGCAGCACGTTCTCGGCCTCTTCGAGGAGCTGCTCGTCGTCGGCGGGCTCGACCTCGCCGCGGCGGAGGCGTGCGATCTCGGTGTCGAGCGCATCGCGTTCCGCCGTCAGCGCCGCGATGCGCTGCTCGGGATCGGCTTCGGCATCGCGCGCGAGCCGTTCCACCGCGTCGAGGAGGGTGCGCACGCGCGAGCGCGAGACGCGCGCCCGGCCGTCGGTGCGGCCTGCGATCTCGAGTGCACCGACGGCATGGGCGGAGAGTCGGTACACCTCGACGTCGTCGTCGATCTGCGGCACCAACCAGCCGACCCGCACCCAGTGCCGGCAGATCTCGCGTGCGGTGCCCGCCGGCAACCGGCGCTCCTCGTCGTCGTACCCGGCCGCCCGGAGCTCCTCGAGTGCCTCGGCCACCTCGGCATGCGCGTCGGCGACGGCGACGACCGGCCGGTCGACCGTGAAGACGAGCGAGAGGACGGCGACCACGAACGGCGCAGAGCGGCCGTGCAGCAGATCGAGGGTCGGGCTCTTGAACGCGGCCACCGAACGCCGGTAGGCAGCCTCGGCGCGGGTGTTCGACATCGCCAGCAAGACTATCCGGTGCCGGCAGCCCGTCGATGCGGCAGGCGCGCGCCGGCCGCTGGCCGTCAGCAGGGGGCGGTGGCGACTGTCGACATGATCGAGAGACCTCCGCTCGTGGTGCCCATCGCGCGAACGTCGCTGATCGATGCGCCGCAGGCGAGGTTCAGGGCGGTGTCGTCCACGTCGCCCTCGTTGTCGGCGAACGCCGCGAACTCACCTGAACCGCCGGGGCCGCCGCTCCAATTGACGATGACTTCGCTCACGGGCTGCAGGCCTTGCCCGATCAGCACGCCCCAGCAGGTGCCGGAATCACACGGGTACTGCGCGCTCGTGTCGACCGTGAGGAGGGAGTAGCTGCCGCCGAGTGCGCCGTGCTGGACGCACTCCGCTCGGCTGCTGAACCCGATGCCGGTCTCGGCACGGACCAGATTCTGGTACCCGAGGCCCGCACACGCCGACGACGGCCGGTCATGGTCTCCGTGGTGGTGGCCGTGCCCGCGACCGTGTCGGTCGCCGTGGTCGCCCCGGCCACCCCAGCCGTCGTGGTCGCGCCGGCCTCCGTGGTCGTCCCGGTCGCCCCAGCCGTGGTGGTCGCCCCGGTCGAGCCGGTTGAGCGAATGGTCCGGTCGATCGACCGTCTGGCTGGCGCTGGTACGATCGCCGTGGTCGCCCGAGCCTGCCGCGGCCGGCAGCGCCGGCGCGAGCGCGACCAGTGCCGTCAGCGACGCCGCGAGCGCGGCGCGAGTGAGAAAGGTCATGTCGTCCCCCCGCGGAGTCGTGGGGGCTCGCTGAGCCGTCCAGTGCCCCACACATATGCCAATATATGTCGGCGACGATCATAAGCCGCCGCCCGAATGGTGAGGAAAACTCAGCCAATTGTCCGGCGTCGTCGCCGATGGCGTCGGTCGTTCGCAGGACCCGGGGTAGATCGGTCGCGGTCCGGGTGAACTCAGGTGGTCGAATCGACGAGGATCGACTCGACCGCGGTATCGCCTCGGATCGACCGCATGCGCTCGATCACCTCGTCGGCAACGGCTTCGGAGAGCGCGGCGCACACGATGCTGTGCGGGCCGAGCGCCCCGAGACCGCCGGCGCGCACGCGGATGACCTCCCACCCGACCTCGCGCAGCGCGTCATCCTTCTCGGCGTCCGAGCCGGCCTTGAGGCCCCGGTGCGCGCGCCGGGTGCGCCCGGGGTCGTCGTACTCCACGGTCACGCGGAGCTGCGGCACGATGATGTCGGGCCATGCCTCCCGCCGCCCATGGAAGGTGCGCGCCAGACGGATGGCGTTCACCCGGTGGTTCAGACGGATGCGGGCGGCGAGCATCGCCTTCAACCGGTGCTCGGTGATGGATGTGCCGAGCCGGAGACCCGGGTTGATGAACGGGACCCCGGCTTCAGCCTGGGCCGCGGGCGCCCGGGCGCTCTGCCGGCACTTCGCGCACGCCGTGCCGGTGAGCTGCTCCACGATCGTGGCGCGGTATCGGTCGTGCCCCCTGGCGCAGCGCCACTCGTACTCGGCGCCGATCCGGGTCTCGACGACGAGCGCCGTGCGCTGCGCGGGGGCGGCACGTCGGATGAGCTCGGACCGGCTGCGCTGGGTCTCGTGGATGAGCATGCACACCGGGCATGCTCGGCGCAGCGTGACGACGCCCGGGACGCTCGCGGCAGCACCGTGTCCGCACGCGAAGCTTACCGCGGCCATGCCCACCTCCTTCGGAACCTCCCGCTCAGCATCACGCGACCCACCGACATCCTGAGCGCCGGGCGGGGGCCACCGGCGCGTGAGCGTCGGTGGCGCGGGTGAGCGTCGGTGGCCCGGGTGAGAATGGCGTGGTGCGGATCGTGATCGCGGGCGATGGCCCTGGGTGGGCGACGCTGATCGATCCTGATACCGGCGCTCGGCTGCACACGGTGCGCCGAGCCGAGCTGCCCGCGCTCGTGAGCAAGCTCGAGGGCCAGCGGCCGAGGTGGGTGTGGCACGACACGCGCGAGTGGGCGCCCGGCTTCCTCGCGGCCGGTGTGCGTGTCGAGCGCGCTCACGACCTGCGGCTCGCGGGCGCCATCCTCGAGGCGAGCGATGTCGCGGCCGAGGCTCGACGCGCGGTCGAGGGGAGGCCGCCCTGGCTGCGCCGGGGGCCGGCTGAAGCCGCGGCGCTCGGCGTCGCCGATGACGTTCCCGGCCCGGATCGGTCCGGGTCCGTCCCCGCCGCCACGCTCTTCGACGACTGGGCCACGGCGGGCGATGCGACGGCGGCTCATCCGCTGGCGGCCGATCCGATGGCGGGGCATCCGGTGGCCGACGAGGTGGTCGGTTCCGCAGCCGAGTCGCCCGACGCGCTCGTGGCCGAGTACCGCCGGCAGTGTGCCGTGATCGATGCGAGTGGGCAGCCGGGCCGGCTTCGGCTGCTGCTCGCCGCCGAGTCGGCCGGAGCGCTCATCGCCTGCGAACTCACGGCGGCTGGCGTGCCGTGGAGCGCCGACGAGCACCGCCGGGTGCTCGAGGGCGAGCTCGGTTCGCGCCCCTTCGGATTCGGCAAGCCGGCCCGCATGCTCGAGCTCGCCGGCGAGGTGCGCGCCGCCCTCGAGGCGCCCCGTGTGAACCTGGATTCGCAGGCCGACCTGCTGCGTACCCTGCGTGCGGCCGGGCTCGCCGTCGACTCGACGAGCAAATGGGCGTTGCGCAGGCTCGACCACCCGGCGATCCGCCCGTTGCTCGAGTACAAGCGGCTCGCGCGGTTGCTCAGCGCGAACGGCTGGGCGTGGCTCGACGAGTGGGTTGCCGACGGTCGGTTCCGACCGGAGTACGTTCCCGCGGGCACCGCGAGCGGCAGGTGGGCGACCTCCGGGGGTGGCGCCCTCCAGCTGCCGAAGCAGGTGCGCCGTGCTCTCGTGGCCGATCCCGGCTGGCGGCTCGTGGTGGCCGATGCGGCGCAGCTCGAGCCGCGGGTCCTGGCCGGCCTCGCGCACGACACCGCGATGGCGGCGGCCGGCCGCGGCCGCGACGTCTACGCGGGGCTCGTGGACGCGGGCGTCGTCGGCAGTCGCGACGAGGCGAAGTACGCGGTGCTCGGCGCGATCTATGGCGCCACCTCCGGCGAGAGCGGCCGGCTGGTGCCCCGGCTCGCTCGGGCGTATCCGCGAGCCATGGCCCTCGTGGACCGTGCAGCCGCCGACGGCGAGCGAGGCCGCCGGGTGACGACCCTGCTCGGCCGTTCGTCGCCCGTGCCCGGCGCCGACTGGCGTGCATTGCAGGCGCGGGCGAGCCAGCCCGACGCGTCGTCGGCCGATGAGCGCCGGGCGCGTTCCGCCGCCCGCGAGTGGGGGAGGTTCACGCGGAACTTCGTGGTGCAGGGCAGCGCGGCCGAGTGGGCGGTGTGCTGGATGGCGGCGCTGCGCGGACGACTCGCCACGATCGGTGCCGGTCGCCCCGCGACGACCCCCGCCGGAGCATCCGGGCCGGTCTTCGCGCGCGTGCCGCACCTCGTGTACTTCCTGCATGACGAGGTCATCGTGCACACGCCCGCCGAGCACGCCCACACGGTCGCGGACGCGGTCAGGGCGAGCGCCGCCGAGGCGGGCCGGATCTTGTTCGGCACGTTTCCGGTCGAGTTCCCGCTCGACGCACGCATCGTCGAGAGCTACGCCGACGCGGACTGAGCGCCACACGGGCTCCGTACGCTCGGTCAGGCGTGCGCGGGCGCGGACGTTGAGGTGCGGGCCCGACCGGGTTCCGTGGGCCGCGCGAACGGGCGCCGCCCGCGCTTCGGGCGTTGTTCGGAGAACCCGAACGGCGCGGGCGGATCCGAGGCGACCGCATCGAGCCAGTCGAGGAGCGCCGCCGCGCGCGCCGCGTCGAGCGCCCCGGCGCGCGCGATCAGCTCGCTGGCGTGAGCGGTGGCGGATGCCCCGGCGGTGGCGGATGCCCCGGCGGCAGCCTGCGCCGCCTCGAGCCGTGCACGCCAGCGATCGCGCTCGACGGCGATGACGGCCCGCACGTCGACGCCGGGGAGCGAGGCGGCGACGAGCACCCGATCGACCGTCTCATCCCACGGGTCGCTGACCGGAGCATCCGTGCCGTGCAGCCAGCCCATGGCTGCGACGCGACCCGCGTCGGTGAGTCCGTGCAGTGGCAGCCCGTCGTCAGTCGCCCCGGCCGAGGCGATGAGCCCGCGTTCGCCGATCCGGTCGAGCGTCGCGTACGTCTGGCCGACGTTGATGACCCGGCGGCCGCCGGTGCGCGCCGCGAGCTCCCCGTGCAGCTGGAAGCCGTAGGCGGGGCCGATGAGCAGGATGCTGAGCAATGCGTCGCGGACGGCCATGTGCGCTCCTTCGTGGGCCCCGATCGAGTCGGAATTCCTCACCGAGCATAGTGTTCACGAGGGGCTGTGCCGCGGCGCCACACGCCGCGATGCTTGTCCGTCCGAGCGATCCGCGGCATAATCGCGGGTGTTGGTCTCGCGGGACGCGGGCCATCGGTCCACAATCGAACATCACCACGCTGTCGAAGCGTTCCGAGGTCGTAGGGGAAGACGCACCTCAAGGGAACGGAGAACGAGATGGCGAATGAAGTGACGCGGCCGTCGCGAGGCGTGCTGTACGTACACTCCTCCCCGCGCGCCATATGCCCGCATGTCGAATGGGCTGCAGGACGCGCCCTGGGGGTCGCCGTGAACTTCGAGTGGACCGAGCAACCCGTGCTGCGAGGATCGCTTCGGGCCGAGTTCACCTGGGAGGGGCGGGTGGGCGACGGGGCCAAGATCGCCTCCGCGCTCCGCGGCTGGACGCAACTGCGGTACGAGGTGAGCGAGGATCCGGGCCCGGGCAGTGACGGCGCGAGGTGGATGCACACGCCCGATCTCGGCGTGTTCTTCGCCCAGACCGACTCGGCCGGCAACGTCGTCATCCCCGAAGACCGCGTCCGATACGCCATGGAGGTCGGCGGGCACGACGCGCTCGAGCTGCACCGCGAGCTGCGCCTCGCCCTCGGTCAGGCCTGGGACGACGAACTCGAGCCCTTCCGGCACGCGAGTGACTTCGCGCCCGTCGTCTGGTTGCACCACGTGGGCTGATCTCGCGAATGACCCGCCCGGTGCGGTGGCGCGGTGCGAGAGTCGGTCGAGCAGTCGCTCCCGGCCCGCGTGACACGTGAAATCGCCCGGTGCGTACGACACGGCCCCGGCAGACGCCGGGGCCGTGTCGTACGCGGGCGGCGCCGTCAGACGCTGCGGATCGCGACGACGGCGTTGTGTCCGCCGAACCCGAACGAGTTCGAGATCGCCAGTTGGGGACCGTCGCCGAGCGGCTGCGGCGCGCCCGACACCTTGAGCGGGATCTCGGGATCCTGCGTCGTCAGGTTGATCGTCGGCGGCGCGGTGCGCTCGACCACGGCCAGCAGCGAGAACACCGCCTCGAGGGCGCCGGTGCCGCCGAGCAGGTGGCCCGTCGAAGCCTTCGTCGCCGAGACCGGGATGTCGTGCACCCGGTCGCCGAAGACCGCGTGCAGCGCGGCGTACTCCGCGATGTCGCCGACCGGCGTGCTGGTGGCGTGCGCGTTGATGTGGGTGACGTCGTCGGGGGTCGCGCCGGCCTGCGCGAGGGCGGCGAGCACGGCGCGGCTCGCGCCGCGCCCCTCCGGGTCGTTCGCCGTGATGTGGTAGGAGTCCGCCGTGACGCCGGAGCCTGCGAGCTCACCGTAGATCCGGGCGCCGCGCGCGAGCGCGTGCTCCTCCGTCTCGAGCACGAGGCTCGCCGCCCCCTCGCCCATGACGAACCCGTCGCGGTCGACACTGTACGGACGCGAGGCCGTCTCGGGCGAGTCGTTGCGGCGGGAGAGGGCCTGCATGGAGGAGAACGAGGCCACCGTGATCGGGTGGATCGCCGATTCCGTGCCGCCCGCGATGATCACATCGGCGAGGCCGAGCTGCATGTGCTCGTAGGCGTTCGCGAGCGATTCCGTGCTGGATGCGCAGGCGGACGCGACCGTGCGCGCGAATGCGCGAGCACCGAAGTGCATGGAGACGGCGGCTGCGGCCGCGTTCGGCATCAGCATCGGCACGGTCATCGGCAGAACGCGGCGCGGACCGCGGTCGCGCAGGGTGTCCCACGCGTCGAGCAGCGTCCACACGCCGCCGATGCCGGTCGCGAAGTCGACACCGAGTCGCTCGGGTGCGACCTCGGGTGCGCCCGCATCGGCCCACGCCTCCATGGCGGAGATGAGCGCGAACTGCGCCGAGGGGTCGAGGCGTTTCGCGACGGGGCGTTCGAGCACCTCCTCGGGTCGCACGATGGCTTCCGCGGCGAAGGTCACGGGCAGGTCGTACTCTGCGACCCACTCGTGTTCGAGCGTCCGCGCGCCCGATGTGCCGGCGAGCAGGGCGTTCCAGCTGTCACGGGCGGTGCCGCCGAGCGGCGTGGACGCACCGATGCCCGTGATGACGATCTTCTTGGTCATGAAGAGAGACTCCGTTGGAGGGGTGAACAGGTCGGCGAGGGCGGGCCGCACCGGTGCGCGGCCCGCCCTCGCAGCGACTAGGCCTGGGCCTTGACGATGAAGCTGACGGCGTCGCCGACGGTCTTGAGGTTCTTGACCTCTTCGTCGGGGATCTTCACGTCGAACTTCTCCTCGGCGTTGACGACGATCGTCATCATCGAGATGGAGTCGATGTCGAGGTCATCGGTGAACGACTTGTCCAGCTCGACCGTGTCGGTCGCGATGCCGGTCTCGTCGTTGATGAGCTCGGCCAGGCCGGCGAGGACTTCTTCGGTGGACAATGCCATGTTCTTCTTCTCCTTGCGGTGTCTCGGATGACCGAGACACAGTCTAGATGGATGGGCGAGCGAGGTTCAGGGAAGCACGACGACCTGGGCGCCGAAGACGAGGCCGGCGCCGAACCCGATCTGCAGCGCCAGGCGCCCGGAGAGTTCCGGGTGCTCCTCGAGAAGGCGGTGCGTCGCGAGCGGGATCGAGGCGGCCGAGGTGTTGCCCGTCGTGGCGATGTCACGCGCGATCGCCACGTCCTCGGGCAGCTTGAGCTGCTTCGCGAACTCGTCGATGATGCGCATGTTCGCCTGGTGCGGGATGAAGGCGCCGAGGTCGGATGCGCTGATGCCGGCCCGGTCGAGCGCCTGCTTCGCGACCTTCGCCATGTCCCAGACGGCCCACCGGAAGACGGTCTGCCCCTCCTGGCGGAGCGTCGGCCATTCGGCCGTGCCGTCGCGGAACTCGGTCAGGGTGTGGTTCATGCCGACGGCGTCGGCCTTCGACCCGTCGGAACCCCACACCGTGCTGGAGATCCCGGGCGTGTCGCTCGGACCGATGACCACGGCGCCCGCGCCGTCGCCCAGCAGGAACGAGATGCTCCGGTCGGTCGGATCGACGACGTCGGAGAGCTTCTCGGCACCGACGACCAGCGCGTACCGTGCGGCGCCGGCGCGGATGAGCGCATCGGCCTGCGCCACCGCGTACGCGTAGCCCGCGCAGGCCGCGTTCATGTCGTAGGCAGCCGCAGGGTTGGCGCCGACGCGGTCCGCCACGACCGCCGCCATGGACGGCGTCTGCTGGACGTTCGAGATGGTGGCGATGATCACCAGGTCGATGAGCTCGGCCGCCACGCCGGACCGCGAGATCGCCTCGGCCGACGCCGCGGTCGCGAGGTCGAGGGCCGAGACGTCGGGCCCCGAGCGGGCGCGGGTGACGATGCCCGTGCGCTGCTGGATCCACTCATCCGACGAGTTGATCGGCTCGATGAGGTCGGCGTTCGGCACGGCGTGCTCGCCGCGCGCCGCGCCGACCGCGTAGAGGCGCGTGTAGGCCGGCCCGTGTGACTGCTGAAGGGTGGGTGTCGTCATGTACGTCTCGTGATCTTTCGAATCTGCGGCTCAGGCAGCCGAAGCGTCGATCAGCTCGAACGCGGCGGCCAGGTCGTCGGGGGTCTTCACGGCGACGCTGGGAACGCCCTTGAGTGCTCGCTTCGCGAGCCCGGTGAGCGCACCCGCGGGCGTGAGCTCGATGATGCCGCTGACGCCCGCGTCGGCGAACGCCTGCATGCACAGGTCCCAACGCACAGGCGACGATACCTGCCCGACGAGCAGCTCGACGAACCGCCGGCCCTCGGCGACCAGTGTGCCGTCGTGGTTCGTCCAGAGCGGCAGCGTGGGATCGGCGGGGGAGAGGCCACCCGCCACGGTCTGCAGGTCGGCGACCGCGGGTGCCATGTAGCGGGTATGGAACGCGCCGGCGACCTGGAGCGGGATGACCCGCGCTCCGGCCGGCGGCGCAGCCTTCAACGCGTCGAGCGCGTCGAGTGCGCCGGCGACGACGACCTGACCGCCGCCGTTGACGTTCGCCGGTTCCAGACCGAGCTCGGCGAGCCGGGTGAGTAGGGCCGCTTCGTCGGCGCCGATCACCGCGCTCATCCCGGTCGGCGTCTGCGCGGCCGCATCCGCCATCGCACGACCGCGCGCCGCGACGAACCGCATCGCGTCGGCATCGCTCAGGATGCCGGCGCCCGCGGCGGCGGTGATCTCGCCGACCGAGTGACCCGCGATGCCGCCGACGCGGCCTGACCGGCCGCCCGCGGTGAGCGCCGAGAATGCGAGGATGCCCGCGGCCACGATGAGCGGCTGCGCGACCGCGGTGTCGCGGATGGTGTCGGCGTCGCTCTCGGTGCCGTGCCTGGCCAGGTCGAGGCCGGCAGCGTCCGAGAGCGCCTCGAGGCGCGCGGCGAACTCGGGCTCAGCGAGCCAGGGTGCGAGGAATCCGGGGGTCTGCGAGCCCTGTCCAGGGCAGACGACGACGATCACCACCCCAGTCTGCCAATCGTCGGGACACCGCGGGTGTTCCCATTCGACAAGCTCTTCGAACAATGCTTGTGCGCGGTGCACATCGCCGGGGCCGGTCGCGGCGGCGGAGGCCGGTCCGGTTCGTCACGCCTCGCCGCGCCGGCGCAGCGAGCCCTCGTGATCGCTCATGGCACCGACGATGAGGGCGCTCTGCAGGATCAGCGCCTCCCGCGCGCCCGTGGCATCCCACCCGATGACCTCGGACACGCGCTTCAAGCGGTAGCGCACGGTGTTCGGGTGCACGAACAGCTCGCGCGCCGTCGCCTCGAGCGAGCGCCCGTTGTCGAGGTAGCTCCAGAGCGTCGTGAGCAGCTCGGTCGAGTGCGCCTGCAGGGGCCGGTAGATCCGATGCACGAGCGTCGCTTTCGCGAGCGGATCGCCCGCGAGCGCCCGTTCGGGCAGCAGATCGTCGGCGTGCACCGGGCGCGGGGCGTTGCGCCACGTGCGGGCGACCGCGAACCCCGCGAGCGCCGCGCGTGCGCTTTTCGAAGCATCCACCAGGTTGGGCACCTCGTGGCCGAGCACGAGGTGACCCGGACCGAAATGCGGCTCGAGCTGGGTCGCGATCTCGAGGAAGGTCAGCGCGGGTGCGGTCCCGATCGTCTCCTCGCCGTCCTGCGTGCGCGGCTCCGAGCGGCCGATGACGACCACGAGGCGATTGCCCTGCACGCCGACGAGCACGTCGGCCTGCATGTGCCGCGCGGCGCGCCGCACCTGGTCGACATCGAAGAGCTTCGGCGCGGTGCCCACGAGCACCGCGACCTCGCCGTGGCCGTGCCAGCCGAGCGCCGCGATCCGGCTCGGCAGCTCCTCGTCGTACTCGCCTGACAGGATCGAGTCGACGACGAGGGCCTCGAGCCGGGCGTCCCAGAGGCCGCGCGCCTCGGCGGCGCGGGCGTAGACGTCGGCGGCGGCGAAGGCGATCTCGCGCGAGTAGAGCAGGATCGCCTCGCGGAGCGGCTCACCGCCGTCTTTGACCCGCTCCTCGACGACCTCGACCGTCACCCGGATGAGCTGCAGCGTCTGCTGCAGGCTCACCGAACGCAGCAGCTCGCGCGGCGCGGCGCCGAAGACATCGGCGGCGATCCACGGGGTCGACTTCGGGTCGTCGAACCAGGAGATGAACGAGGTGATGCCGGCCTGCGCGACGAGGCCCACGGCCGAACGGCGGGACGGCGGCATGTCGCCGTACCACGGGAGCGTGTCTTCCAGCCGCTTCAGCGTCTGGGTGGACAGTTCACCCGCGATGGTACGCAACCATGCGAGGGTCTCCGCCTTCGTCCGGGGCCTCGTCGCCACGTCAGCTCGTCCGTCAGCTCTCGCCGCCGGCCGATCCCGTCGTGCCGGCGTTCACGTCGTGCAGCCGGTACTTCGCGATGGCCTGGGCGGGGAGCGCACGGTCGACCTCGCCGCGTTCGGCGAGCAGCTCGAGGGTGCGGACGACCACCGAGGGCCCGTCGATCTTGAAGAATCGACGCGCCGCCGGCCGCGTGTCGGAGAAGCCGAACCCGTCGGCGCCGAGCGTGGCATACTGCCCGGGCACGTAGGCCCGGATCTGCTCGGGCACCGAGCGCATGTAGTCGCTCACCGCGACGAACGGGCCGCTCGCGGTGGACAGCTTCTGCGTGAGGTAGCCGTAGCGTCGCTCGTCATCCGGGTTGAGGAAGTTGTGCTCCTCGGCGGCCTCGCCGTCGCGCGCGAGCTCGGACCAGCTCGTCACCGACCAGACGTCGGCTGAGACGCCCCAGTCCTCGGCGAGCAGGTGCTGCGCCTCGAGGATCCACGGCACCGCGACGCCCGAGGCGAGCAGGTTGGCCTTCGGCCCGGTCGGCTGCCCCTCGGCGATGCGGTGGATGCCTCGCACGATGCCCTCGACGTCGGCGCCCTCGGGCTCGGCGGGCTGCACGATCGGCTCGTTGTAGACCGTGAGGTAGTACATGACGTTCGGGTCGGGGTGCTGCCCGCCGTACATGCGCTCGAGGCCCGAGCGGACGATGTGGCCGATCTCGTAGCCGTAGGCCGGGTCGTACGAGACAACCGCCGGGTTCGTGGCCGCGAGCAGCGGCGAGTGGCCGTCGGCGTGCTGCAGGCCCTCGCCCGTCAGCGTCGTGCGCCCCGCGGTGGCGCCGATCATGAAGCCGCGCGCCATCTGGTCGCCCGCCGCCCAGATCGCGTCACCCGTGCGCTGGAATCCGAACATCGAGTAGAAGACGTAGATCGGGATGAGCGGCTCGCCCTGCGTCGAATACGACGTGCCGACGTTCGTGAACGCGGCGAGCGCGCCGGCCTCGTTGATGCCGACGTGGATGATCTGGCCCTGAGGGCTCTCCTTGTAGGCCAGCAGCAGTTCGCGGTCGACCGAGGTGTAGTGCTGACCGTTCGGGTTGTAGATCTTCGCGTTCGGGAAGAACGCGTCCATGCCGAAGGTGCGCGCCTCGTCGGGGATGATCGGCACGATGCGGTTGCCGAAGTCCTTCGAGCGCATGAGGTCTTTCAGCAGCCGCACGAACGCCATGGTCGTGGCGATCTCCTGCGTGCCCGAGCCCTTCTTCGCGATCGCGTACGCCGAGTCGTCGGGCAGCGAGATCGCGGTGTGCGTCGTGCGCCGCTCCGGCAGGTAGCCGCCGAGGGCGCGCCGGCGCTCATGGAGGTACTGGATCGCCTCGTCCTGCTCGCCCGGGTGGTAGTACGGCGGCAGGTAGGGGTTCTCCTCGAGCTGGGCGTCGCTGATCGGGATGCGCATCGCGTCGCGGAACGTCTTGAGGTTGTCGAGCGTCATCTTCTTCATCTGGTGGGTCGCGTTGCGACCCTCGAAGGACGGCCCGAGCCCGTAGCCCTTGATCGTCTTCGCGAGGATGACGGTCGGCTGGCCCTTGTGGTTCATGGCGGCCTGGAAGGCGGCGTAGACCTTGCGGTAGTCGTGACCGCCGCGCTTGAGGTTCCAGATCTGCTCATCGCTCAGATCTTTGACGAGTTCGAGAGCCCGCGGGTCTCGGCCGAAGAAGTTCTCGCGCACGTACGCGCCGGACTCGGCCTTGTACGTCTGGTAGTCGCCGTCGGGGGTGACGTTCATGAGGTTGCGGAGCGCACCTTCGTCGTCGCGTGCGAGGAGGTCGTCCCACTCGCGGCCCCAGATGACCTTGATGACGTTCCAGCCGGCACCGCGGAAGAAGCTCTCGAGCTCCTGGATGATCTTGCCGTTGCCGCGGACCGGCCCGTCGAGGCGCTGCAGGTTGCAGTTGATCACGAAGGTGAGGTTGTCGAGGCCCTCGTTCGCGGCGACCTGGAGCTGGCCGCGACTCTCGACCTCGTCCATCTCGCCGTCGCCGAGGAAGGCCCAGACGTGCTGGTCGGAGGCATCCTTGATGCCGCGGTTGGTGAGGTACTTGTTGAGCTGCGCCTGGTAGATCGCGTTGATCGGTCCGAGCCCCATCGAGACCGTGGGGAACTGCCAGAAGTCGGGCATGAGCCGCGGGTGCGGGTAGGACGACAGGCCGTTGGGCGCGTGCGACTTCTCCTGACGGAACCCGTCGAGCTGGTCGGCCGAGAGGCGACCCTCGAGGAACGCGCGAGCGTAGGTGCCGGGGGAGGCGTGACCCTGGATGAAGATCTGGTCACCGCCTCCGGGGTGGTCCTGCCCGCGGAAGAAGTGGTTGAAGCCGACCTCGTACAGCGCCGCGCTCGACGCGTAGGTCGAGATGTGGCCGCCCACCGCGATGTCGGGCCGTTGCGCCCGGTGTACGAGCATCGCCGCGTTCCACCGGATCCATGCCCGGTACCGGCGCTCGATCTCCTCGTTGCCGGGAAAGGCCGGCTCGTTCTCGGGGGCGATCGTGTTCAGGTAGTCGGTGGTCGGCACCATGGGCACGCCGAGGTGCAGCTCCTTCGAGCGCTTGAGCAGGCTGAGCATGATCTCGCGCCCGCGCTGGTGGCCCTTCTCGGCGATGAGCGCATCGAGCGACTCAGCCCACTCGTTGGTCTCCTCGGGATCTGAGTCCATGGCTTCGACCGAGTAAGGGTCCTGGTCGTTGACAGTCACACTCGACCTCTCTCTTCAGCAGGTCATGCCTGCTCTTCTCAGCAGGTCAGATGCCTGCGAAACCCAGCGTGCGCACGACGACGCCGGCCGGCTGGGTATGGTGGACGCCGCCGGTCGGGCGGCACGACGCCATCCTACTGATCCTACGCCGGGACGTCGGCCACCTGGCCTGGACCGCACCCGTGGGGCCCGCATCGGCGTGTCGCGACCGGCGTGCAAGGATCGTGGCGTGAGTCTGCAACCGGGCGCGAGCGCGCCCGACTTCGCCCTTCCCGATCAGCACGGCCGGACGACGCGGCTGGCCGAGCTGTTGACCTCGGGCCCGGTCGTCCTCGTGTTCTTCCCGCTCGCGTTCTCGTCGACCTGTCAGGGAGAGCTGGGCACGCTCCGCGACCGCTCGGATCTCTTCGAGCAACTCGGCGCGCAGCTCATCGGCGTGTCGGTCGACTCCAAGCACACCCTCAGAGCGTGGGGCGAACGCGAACGCTACGTGTTCCCGCTGCTCGCCGACTTCTGGCCGCACGGCGGGACCGCCCGCGCGTACGACGCGTTCGACGCCGAGCGGGGCTACGCGGCGCGCGCGACCTTCGTGATCGACCGCGGTGGGGTCATCCGCTCGTCCTTCGCGACCGGCCCGGCCGAGCCGCGCCGCCTGGAGCAGTACCGCTCGGCGCTCGCGACGCTGAGCGTCTGAGCGGCGCCTCGCAGGGTGACGGATGCCTCTCGGGTGACGGATGCCTCGCGGGTGACGGATGCCTCGCGGGTGACGGATGCCTCGCGGTCTGACCGGTGCGTCGCCGTCAGGCGAGGATGCCCACCGACCGGGCGATGACGAGTGCGAGGATGACGAAGCCGCCGAACGCCTGCAACCCCATGAGGAGTTTGGTCCGCTGGCGCAACGGCATCGCGTCGCTGGCGCTGAACGCCATCGAGTTCGACAGCGACGTGTAGAGGTAGTCGACGAAGCGCGGGGTCCAGTCCACGCGCACCGACGAGCCCTTGGCGACCTCGTCGACGGCATCGTGATCCTCATCTTGGGAGAACCTGAAGTCGGCGGGCGGCAAAGCTGTGCGGGCCCAGCTCGTCCGTACGACGGGGCCGCCGCGGTCGAGATCCCAATACAGGAGGGCGAACCCGATGACGTTGGCGACCCACACCTGCAGGGCCGCGAGCAGCAGCCCGGGGGCGTCGTGGTGCCCGCCGACGAGCTTGATGACGAGGATCACGAGCGCCACCTGGTTCGTGGCAACCAGGAGCAGGGTGAGCGCGATCGAGAGGCCCCGGCTCCATCGCGTCTCGCGGACGAAACGGTGCGGGTTGATGATCAGCAGCGGAATGAGTACCGCGACGCCGACCGCGACGATCGCGAACCGTTGACCGCCGACGAGCTCGTTCGGCAGGAAGGCGTACAGCGCGAGCGCCACGAGCAGCGCGACGACCGCCGGCCACCGGTGCTCGGGGATTGCGGTGCGGCTCGGGTGCCGCTCGACGACCTGCATGGCGCGAGTCTATGGAGCCTTGGGTAGCATGAGGATGCGCCGCGCGGGAGCCACCTACTCCGGTCGGTCGCAGGGGCCTTTAGCTCAGTTGGTAGAGCGCCACGTTTACACCGTGGATGTCGTCGGTTCGAGCCCGGCAGGGCCCACCGTCGTCGGTTCGTTGGGCGCGATGGTGGAGGCGCCTCCGCGTCGAATAGTGGGTCGCGAACCCAGTAGCGGGATGGAAGACGCGCCTGCATGGGTTCCAGCCCACTCTGTGACATCCATCACACTGATGCTCGGCGTTGCGTGCATGCGCCGCGGTCGCTCGCGGCTGCGGGCGGCTAGGCTGGGCGGGTGCCCGTCCCGCTCTCGCAACTCCTCGACACGATCGAGCGCCTCTGGCCGAGGTCAGGGGCTGAGGCGTGGGATGCGCCGGGACTCGTGACCGGCGACCCCGAGGCATCCGTGTCGCGAGTGCTGCTCGCGGTCGACGCGGTCGCGGCC
>Ga0180223_1000397_pt1 | contig 58177 bp, 76 predicted proteins | sample eDN5th30CKraftOP_FD_151337 | JGI IMG/M metagenome (GOLD analysis project Ga0180223, IMG submission 151337) | Enriched Organic Plus compost microbial communities from Emeryville, California, USA - eDNA 5th pass 30_C Kraft OP (version 2) (version 2) ... | reverse complement strand
ACGTTTGGCCACCTCAAGATCAACCGCGCCATCGCCACCCGCTACGACCAGCTTGCCAACAGTTTCCTCGGCATGGTCCATCTAGCCACCGCCAGATACTGGCTTAAATTTGTCCACGCCGCCTAGGCCGTGAACTCATAAATCGCGTTTTGAGCTAGAGGCCTTTATAGAATGCGCGGCCGCCGATGGCGGCAGCGATGCACAGGTTGATGCCGACGAGGCCTTTTACAATGCCCCAGACCGATTGGGCGTGAGCATTGAATAGGAGTATTCCTCCGATGATCGCTGCAAGTCCCACCAATGCAAACACCGACTTTGCCGCGATCAGGTCATCGTTGAATGGTTCTGCCATGCAGGCATGGTTTATCGCATTTCCATTGCCGGGCCTACAGCTGATTCAACACGGCGATGAGCCGATATGACCTGACCGACTTCGAGTGGCGCGTGATCGAACCGCTGTTGCCCAACAAGCCGCGAGGCGTGCCGCGCGTTGATGACCGCCGTGTGCTGAACGGTATCTTCTGGGTGCTGCGATCCGGTGCGCCGTGGCGTGACCTGCCCGAACGCTATGGCCCGCGCACCACCTGCTACAATCGCTTTGTCCGATGGCGCAAAGCGGGCGTCTGGGATCGTATGATGGATGCCATCACCACCGCATATGACGGTGACATCCAAATGATCGACAGCACTTCCATCCGGGCACACCAACAGGCTGCGACGGCAAAAAAGGAGATCGAGATCATTGTCTCGGTCGTTCACGAGGTGGGCTCACAACCAAGATCCATGCCGTCGTTGATGCGCAAGGCCTCCCGATCCGGCTCGGTTTGACGCCGGGTCAGGCACATGACGGCCCCGCCGCTTATGGTCTGCTTGACCGTCTCGATCCCCGCACCATCCTTCTTGCTGACAAGGCCTATGACGCCGATGGCATCCGCAATCTGATCGAGGCGCAAGGCGCGGTGCCCAACATCCCCGCCAAATCCAATCGCAAATGGAAACCTTGCTTCAGCAAGGGGCTCTATCGCGAACGCAATTTGGTCGAACGCTTCTTCAGTAAGCTCAAGCACTTCCGCCGCGTATCCACCCGTTATGACAAGCTCGCCGAGAACTTCCTTGCAATGGTCCAGATTGCATCAATGCGCCTGTGGCTACGCGTTTATGAGTCTACGGCCTAATCCCGCTCACGGTCGTAATAATCGACGTCCGTCTCCGCCCGGAACATCTTGCGGAGCACGCGCGCGCCGCGCGGGCCGCTCGCCACCAGCAGCTTGCCGCTGTCGGGATATTCGCAGGCCTCCACGGCAGCGAGCGTGGAGACGGCGAGATAGCGCATGGTCCCGGCGCCGGTATTGACGATCTGGTGCGCCACCTCCGGCCCGCCCGGCGGACAGGCGATCACGTCATGCGCGCGGATGGGATAGCGCCGATCGCCGAAGCGCAGCTCTCCCTCGCCTTCGAGGATGAAGAACATCTCCTCCTCGCCATGGTGGCAATGGAACGGGCAATGCACCTTGCCGGGCGGCAGCTCGGTGAGATTATACCCCAGGTCCCGCGCCCCGATATGCGCGCCGATGGTGGCGCGCCGGGAGGTGAACGGGCCATTCTCCTCGACATCGTCATAGACCAGCGCGTCGAGGTTCATGATCGGCTTCATTATCGGCTCCCTGCCCGTCCCGGATCGGGCGACCATGCGCCGCGCCGGCCGCCGCCGCAATCCATCCGCGCCGGCGCGCCGCATGATTGAGCCGCGCGGCGCGACGTGCCAGAGCGTCGCCATGAGCATCACGAACCGCCTCGCCGCCTATCTCGACCGCCTGGGCCTCGCCCGTGCCCCCGCACCGGACACGGCGGGACTGGCCGCGCTCCAGGCCGCGCATCGCCGCGCCATCGCCTTCGAGAATCTCGACATCCGCCTCGGCCGGCCGATCCGCATCGATGGCGACAGCGCGTTCGACAAGCTGGTGACGCGGCGGCGCGGCGGCTATTGCTTCGAGCAGAACCGGCTCTTCTCGGACATGCTGGCGGCGCTCGGCCTACCCAACCGGCCGCTGCTGGCGCGGGTGTGGATGGGCGCGGCGCCCGATATCGTGCCGCCGCGCACCCATGTGCTGCTGCTCACCGAGCTGGACGGCGCGCCGTGGATCGCCGACGCGGGCTTCGGCGGCAGCTTCGTGCCGCCCATGCCGCTCGTCGACGGCACCGGGCGGCAGACGCCGGACGGCGCACACCACCGCCTGCGCAAGGTGGGCGAGACGGGCGACCTCGGCGGCATGTGGCTGCTGGAGCGCGCCGGACCCAGCGCCATGACGGACGGACGCGCCGCGCCGCATGGCGACTGGCAGCCGCAATACAGCTTCGACCTGTCGCCGGTCGCGCCGGTGGACCTCGAGCAGGGCAATCACTGGACCTCGACGCGGCCCGACACGCGGTTCACGGCCATCCATGTGGTGAGCATCGTGCTGCCGGACGGTTTCGCGGCGCTCAGCGAGGCCGAGCTGAGCATCCATCGCGCGGGCGCGAGCGAGCGGCGCACCATCACCGATCCGGCCGACTATGCGCGGGCGCTGCGCGATCTCTTCGCCCTCGACCTGCCCGAGGCGGAGGTCGCGCGCCTGCCGCTGTTCGCGGCCGCGCCGGGGGCCTGAGAGAGCGCCCGGCGCGGCATTTCAGCTTACATGAAGGTGCGGACCAGGAAGATGAGCAGCATGCCGCCCAGCACCGAGCCGATCAGGCCCACCGGCTTGAAATTGCCCGCCTTGCCATCGACCAGCCCGAGGATGAAGCCACCCAGGACCGAGCCGCCGATGCCGAGCAGGATCGTCATGATCCAGCCCATGTCCACCGCGCCGGGATAGAAGAAGCGCGCCAGCACGCCCACGATGAGACCCACGACGATATAGCTGATGATCTGCCCCATAACAGATATCTCCCCTAAGGCGCGGCCATGACGGCGCGCGCTGGGCGGGACTATCGCCCGGAATGAATCGCGCCGCAACAGCGCTTTGCACCGGAGGGAAGGAACGGGGACCAAGGGAGGATTCCGGCCATGCGGCGCCGCCCTGCCCCCTGCCGGATGCTTGTCAGCGCATCGCAAAGGCGTATAGCCCGCGGCAACCGCATCATTCGTCCTTGCCGGGAGTCCGTCGCGCGCCATGACCACGCTCATCAAGACCGCCGATCTCATCGACAGCGTCGCCGACGCGCTCCAATATATCAGCTATTATCACCCGATGGACTATATCCGCGCGCTGGGCCGGGCCTATGAGGCCGAGCAGTCGCCCGCCGCCAAGGACGCCATCGCGCAGATCCTCACCAACAGCCGCATGTGCGCCGAGGGCCACCGGCCGATCTGCCAGGACACCGGCATCGTCAACGTGTTCGTGAAATGGGGCATGGACTGCCGCCTCGACGACACCAGCCGATCCCTGCAGGACGTGATCGACGAAGGCGTGCGCCGCGCCTATCTCAACCCGCAGAACAAGCTGCGCGCCTCGGTGCTGGCCGATCCCGCCTTCACCCGCCGCAACACGAAGGACAACACGCCCTGCGTGCTGCATGTGGACATGGTGCCTGGCGGCACCGTCTCCATCGACGTGGCGGCCAAGGGCGGCGGCAGCGAGAACAAGAGCAAGTTCAAGATGATGAACCCCAGCGACAATATCGTCGACTGGGTGCTGGAGATGCTGCCGCAGATGGGCGCGGGCTGGTGCCCGCCGGGCATGCTGGGCATCGGCATCGGCGGCACGGCGGAGCATTGCGTGCTGCTCGCCAAGCAGGCGCTGATGGAGCCGATCGACATGAGCCTGCTCAAGGCGCGCGGGCCGCAGACCGATATCGAGGCGCTGCGCATCGAGATTTTCGACAAGGTGAACGCGCTCGGCATCGGCGCGCAGGGGCTGGGCGGGCTCTCGACCATCCTCGACGTGAAGATCATGGACGCGCCCTGCCATGCCGCGGGCAAGCCGGTGGCGATGATCCCCAATTGCGCCGCCACGCGCCACGCCCATGTGACGCTGGACGGCGCCGGCCCCGCCTATCTGGAAGCGCCGAAGCTGGACGAATGGCCGGAGGTGGACTGGCAGCCGGACAGCGCGGCGATCCGCGTCGATCTCGATGCGCTGACGCCGGAACAGGTGCGCAGCTGGAAGCAGGGCGACCGGCTGCTGCTCAATGGCAGGATGCTGACCGGCCGCGACGCCGCGCACAAGCGCATCCAGGACATGCTGGCGAAGGGCGAGCCGCTGCCGGTCGAGTTCGCCGGCCGCGTCATCTATTATGTCGGCCCGGTCGATCCGGTCGGCGAGGAGATTGTCGGCCCCGCCGGCCCCACCACCGCCACGCGCATGGACCAGTTCACCCGGATGATGCTGGAGCAGGGCCTGCTCGCCATGGTCGGCAAGGCCGAGCGCGGCCCGGCGGCGGTGGACGCGATCCGCGACCACAAGAGCGCCTATCTGATGGCGGTGGGCGGCGCGGCCTATCTGGTCGCCCGCGCGATCAAGGGCAGCAAGGTCGTCGGCTTCGCCGACCTCGGCATGGAGGCCATCTACGAGTTCGAGGTGAAGGACTTCCCGGTCACGGTCGCGGTCGACGCGGAGGGCAACAATGTCCACCAGCTCGCGCCGCTGGTGTGGAAGGAGCGGATCGCGAAGGAAGGGCTGCTGGAGCAGGCATGAGCCATCTTTCCGGGGCATGCGCCTCCGGCCCCGGCCCGCTCCCCCACGGGGTTCCCCGCAACGTAATAGTTTGCGGGGCAAACCCCACCCGGCATCCCCTATGATACTGCCGTTGGGAGGCCGGAGAGGGGAGCAGGCGGGGGCCGCCTCAGACGTTACGCAACCCAAGCCGGGTCGGCGCGTTCTCCGCGATCATATGGAGAACGACACATGTCTTTCACGCAGCTCGATCCGCCCATGCCCATCCACGTCCTCGAAAAGGGCAATGGCCTCGCCATCGGCCTGATCGACTATGGGCCGGAGCATGATCTCATCTGGGTGACGGCGATCGACGAAAGTTGCGAAATCTGGTGCGCGCCCAACCCCAAGGTGCGGATGCTCCCCAACTGGACGATGGGCCGCAAGCACCCAGCCGAGCCGGACAGCGCCGATACGCGGGCCGACCTCAAGATCGCCTGAGCGACGACACGTTCCTCTCATCCCTTTGGGAGGACAAAGATCAGCTCCGTCCCCAGAACAGGAAGGCCACGGCGCCGATCATGCACAGGAAGGCGCCAAGATGGCGCCAGTTCAGCGGCTCGCCCAGCACGGCGACCATGAACACGCCGAACACCGCGAGCGCGATCACTTCCTGCGTGATCTTGAGCTGGCCGGGCGTCCAGCCGCTCGCATAGCCGATGCGGTTGGCCGGCACGGCGAAGCAATATTCGAAGAAGGCGATGCCCCAGCTGATGAGGATCACCAGCATCAGCGGCTTGGTCATGCCGCCCTTGAGATGCCAGTACCAGGCCGTTGTCATGAGGATGTTGGATGCGAGCAGCAGCGCGATGGTGGGCATGGCGCCACGCTGATGCCAGCCCGCGCGGCCGAACGCCACGGGCATTTCGCGCCGCCCATGGCCGATGCGCGCAACGCCTTGTCAGGGCCTGCTATTTTTTTGCCGCCTATTTCTTTGCCACGCGGTCGAACATCCGGTCGAGCAGCTCGGCGCATTGCGCCAGCTCGTCATCGTCGAGGCCGGCGAGCATCGCGCTGCGCTCCTCGTCCAATATGGGCTGGATCTCATGGACCACCGCCAGCCCTGCCGGGGTCAGCGAGACGAGCTTGGACCGCCCGTCGCGCGGATTGTCGATGCGCTCGATGAGGCCGTCCGCCGCCAGCCCCTCGACCACGCGCACCAGCGTCGGCCATTGTACGAACAGGCGCTGGCCGAGATCGGTGAGCGTGACCGGCTGCGGCCCGAAGGCGATGGCGAACAGCGCCTGCCAGCGCGCGCGCGTCTGCCCGGTGGCGGCGCGCAGCCGGTTGTCGACATATGTGACCCAGGACCGCCCCGCCATCACCAGCATGCGCGAGAGGCGATATTCGCGGTCGACCCGCGCACCCTTGGGATAATAGTCCGGATAATAGACCGCCCAGTCGTCGAAATCGCCCGCGTGCGTGCGCCGCGTGCCCCTGGGCTCGTCCGGACCCTGCTCGACAGCCATGGCTGGCCACTCTCCTCACGATGTTTCCTATGATCGTAGACATTTTGGCAGGCAATGCCACATTGTTTCAAGCCGCCATCTGGACGTGAGCGTGCAGGAACGGCACGATGCCACCCAAGGAGAGGAAGATAATGCACAAGGTGACGCTCGATCCCACGCTCATCGAACGGCTGAGCGCCGAGCGCGGCGGCGCGCTCCATGTCATCGAGACGCTGGACCCGCGCCGCACGGCGCATCTGGTGGTCGATCTGCAGAACGGCTTCATGGAGCCGGGCGCGCCGGTCGAGGTGCCGATGGCGCGCGAGATCGTGCCCGCCGTCAACCGCATCAGCCGCGCGCTGCGGGCGGCCGGCGGCACCAACGTCTTCCTCAAGTTCACCACGCCGGTGGGCGACCTCGCTTCATGGTCGACCTTCTACGGCCGCTCCTCGGCGCGAACGGGCGCGTTGCATCAGGACGCCTTCACCCCCGGCGCGCACCACTGGCAGCTCTGGCCGGAGCTGGACGTGGACGAGGCGGCGGACCTGCAGGTGGAGAAGCGGCGCTTCGGCGCCTTCATCCCCGGCACCTGCGACCTCGACGCCATGCTGCGCGCGCGGGGCATCGACACGGTCATCATCACCGGCACGCTCACCAACTGCTGCTGCGAGGCCACGGCGCGTGACGCCATGCAGCTCAACTATCGCGTGATCTTCACCAGCGACGGCACCGCCGCGCTCAGCGATGCCGAGCATAATGCGACGCTGCACAACATGCTGTTCCTGGTGGGCGACGTGCGGACGGCGGAGGAGGTGGCGGGCATGCTGGAGCCGGCGGTGGTGGATTGAGCGCTACCTTCTCCCCTCCCCTTCAGGGGAGAGGTTGGTGTGGGGGTTCGCGATTTAGCGCTGCGCTGCTGGGACAGCCCCCACCCCCAGCCCCTCCCCTGAAAGGGAGGGGAGAAGGGCGTCAGCCCGCCTCGCAGAGCGCCTTGAGTTGCTGCGCGACGGTGGCCCAGCCGTCGAGGAAGCCCATGGCCTTGTGCTGCTCATAGGCATCCCGCGTCCAGTGGCGCGCCGAGCCGGTGAAGCGGGTGCCGGCGCCCTCCGGCTCGATTTCCCAGATGCCGACCATGAACGGTCCGGCCGGCATCCAGCCGACGGTGAAGGCATCGGTGGTGATGAAGCGCCGGCCCGGCACCACCTCCAGGAACACGCCGTCATTCGGCATCACCTCGCCGGCCGGGCCGTGCATGGTCATGGCGCAGCGGCCGCCCGGCTGCCAGTCCAGCTCGTCCAGCTCGACGCGCCACGGGCTGGGGCACCACCAGGCCTCCAGCCGCTCGGTCATGACGGCCCAGACCTGCGCGGGCGAGGCCTCGATATAAGTAGAGACACTGAGCGTGAGATCGGATGCGTCGGTCATGGGAATCCTCCTTTCCGTGACGCTCAGTCCCGGTCCGGCGCGCCGGGCGGGAAATAGCCGCGATACGGCCGCGCATCCTCGATGCAACGCGCCACGGATGGGCGAGCGTTCAGCCGGGCGCGATAGGCGCGCAGCGTGGGCTGCTCCGCACCGATCGGGCGCACCCAGTCGGCATAGAAGAGCGCGGGCGCGGCGGCGCAGTCGGCCAGCGAGAAGCCGTGGCTCGATGCCCATGTGCGACCCGCCAGGCGCGTTTCCAGCCAGGCATAGATGGCGTCCAGCGCCGCTTCCGCCTTGCCGATCCGCTCCCGGTCGGGCGCTTGCCCGTTCGCGAGATGGGCCTGCACGATCTCGTTCATCGGCGTCATGACATGATTGTCGAACAGCCGGTCCATGAACCGCACGTCGAGCGCATCGACCGGATTGGCCGGGATAAGCGGCGCGCGGTCATAATGGCGCATGTCCAGATATTCGATGATCGTGGTCGACTCGATCACCGGCACATCGTCCTCGACCAGCACGGGGAACTTGCCGAGCGGCCAGTAGCGGCGCAGCGCCGCCATCGCCTCGGGCGATTCGACCAGCTCCAGCGCATAGGGCAGCGCCTTCTCGTGAAGGGCGATCATCGCCTTCCAGCAATAGGAGGAGAAGGGATGGGCGAAGAGCCGGTAGCCGGTCACGCACCCTCGCCTTCATAAGCGGCTTCGAGCGCGGCGAGGTCCAGCTTGCGCGAGGACAGGATGACGCCCCAGACCCGCGCCTTCTGCTCGGATGTGCCGTTGACGTGCATCTCCAGCACCTTGCGCGGCACGATCTGCCAGGAGACGCCATATTTGTCCTTGCACCAGCCGCACATGCTCTCCGCGCCGCCATCGGCGATGAGGCCCTCCCAATAGCGGTCCAGCTCGGCCTGCGTCTCCACCGGGATGACGAAGGATACGGCCTCGGTCAGCGGAAAGGCGGGGCCGCCGTTCAGCAAGGCGAAGGGCTGGCCGTTGATGGTGAAGTTGACCAGCAGCGCCGTGCCCGGCGGGAAGCTGGGCGGGAAGGGCTGGCCTTCATAATAGCGGGAAATCTGGTCGATCCGCGCATCGTCGAACAGCGAGACATAGAAGTTCGCCGCGTCCTCGGCGGTGCCGTTCATCCAGATGCAGGGGGTGATGGGATGGCTCATCGTCTCTCTCCTTGGAATCGATCCGCCCGGATTGGACCGGATCGACCCCGCTTTCCTGTTTGCCGTGATTTCCGAGCCGGCAGATGTCCCATCTGCCCCGGAATCACCTTAGCGGGGTCCGGCGAGAGCGAAGCGCGCGCCCTGCGGATCGGTGCCGACGATGATATGATCGCCGCCGGGGACTTCATGGGGACCGCTGTCGATCGTGCCGCCCCCGCGCTTCACCGCCTCCATCGCCGCGTCGATGGATGCGACGCTGAAATAGGGCTGCCAGAAGGCCGGGCCGGCGCCATACATGGTCGCGCCCAGCCGCAGATCGCCCAGATTGAGGAAGCGATAGTCGCCCATCTCTCCCATCGGCATCGATTCGGGATTGGTCCAGCCGAACAGCTTGCCGTAAAAGGCATGGGCGCCGTCCGGATCGGGCGTGGTCAGCTCGTTCCAGACGGCATGACCCGCCTTGCCCGGCGCGAAGGCGGTGCTGGTGCCCTCGACCGCGCCGCGCATCACATAGAAGAGGGCGCCGCGCGGATCGGCCGCCATGGCGAGGCGGCCGACACCGGGAATGTCCGACGGCCCCATATGGATGGCGCCGCCCATCGCCTTGATCGCGTCGACGCTTGCATCCACGTCCTCGACGCCGACATAACCGATCCAGCCCGCCCGCACGCCCTGCGCCGCCATGTCCGCGCTGATCTGCATCGCGCCGCCCACCGTGGCGTCCGGCGCCTCGATCATGCGATAGTCCATGCCCGGCATCTCGCTCGCCGCGCCGATCGTCCAGCCGACGACCTCTTCATAGAAGGTGCGCGCGCCCGCGATGTCGCGCGTGATGAGCTCATACCAGATGAACTCGCCATGCTTGTTGGCCATGATCCTCTCCTTGGCGTTGCTGCGCTCAGGCGCTCCGGTCGAGGATGGTGGTGAAGCCGCCATAGATCATGCGGGCGCCCGCCATGGGATTGTCGTCCGGCCCCTTCATGCGCTCGTCCTTCATCATCTTCTCCCAGCCGGCGTCACGCGTCGCCTTGTCCGGCCACTCGATCCAGGAAAAGACGACATCCTCACCCTCCTCCGCGATCACGGCAGTGCGGAAATCGTTGGTCTTGCCGACCATGAGATCCTGGTTCCATGTCTCGACGACGCGCAGGGCGCCATATTCGAGGAACAGGGGCGCGGCCATCTCCGCCATCGCCACATAATCATCCTTGCGACCCGGCTTCACCGGGCACAGGAAACCGTCGACATAGGTCATGCTGGCATTCCTTCCTCATCGGCCGTGAAATCGGCCATTTGCGCGGCAAGCGCCGCCTGGAATGCGGGACGGGCCACGCCCCGCGCGACATAGGCAATCAGGTTCTCCGGTATGGACACGCGATCGGGCTCGAGGTTCCGCAGCGCGTCCACGGTGATGAGGTCGCCCACGGTGAAGCGGTCCTCCAACCAGTCCTTCCGCCCCAACGCGTCCGAGAGATGGCGCAGGCGCCGCTCCAGCATCTCGATCACGGCGGGCCGGCGCAGGGCCGCCCAGTCCTGACCGGCGCTGAACGTGTCGATCGTCACCAGGTTCATGATATAAGGCTCAAGGCTGTTGAGCGCCGAGACGAGCCAGCCGGTCGCCCGCGCCCGGCCCACGGCATCGCGCGGCAGCAGCCGCTCGTCCTTCTCGCCGATATGCAGCACGATGGCGCCGCTCTCGAACAGCTCGACATCGCCTTCCCGATAGAAAGGCACCTGCCCATAGGGCTGCTCGCGATAATAATCCTGCGGCCGGTGCACCGCGCTGATGAGGCGCGTGCGGTAATCGAGGCCGATCTCCTCCAGCGCCCAGCGCACGCGGATGTCGCGCACATGGCCGCGCGCGAACGGCGGGACCCAGGCGAAGCCGGTCACTTCGATGGACGCATCGTCTCTCTGCGGCATATCATCCTCCTTTCGCGTCCGCCGGTCAGGCGGCCTGCGGAATGGCCGCCATGTCCATCCACGCCAGTTCCCAGATATGGCCGTCCGGATCGGCGAAGCTGCGGCCATACATGAAGCCGTGATCCTGCACCGGATTGGGATCGGCCGTGCCGCCGGAGCGGCCCGCGGTCTGCGTCGTCTCGTCCACCTCCTCGCGGCTCTCCGCCGAAAGGGCGAGCAGCACCTGCGCGGTCGCGTGCGCGTCCGGAATGCGGCGGCTGGTGAAGCCACTGAACTTCTCATGGGTGAGCAGCATCACGCAGATCGTGTCGGAGATGCGCATCATCTGCGAGCCCTCGTCGCGGAACACCGGGTCCGCGCTGGCGCCGATCGCTTCGTAGAAGGCGATCGAACGCGCCAGGTCGCCGACCGGCAGGTTCACGAAAATCATCCTCTCCATTGGGGGCATCCAATCCTGTTGTCATTCGCGTCCGGCGACTCGCCCGGCCTTGACGAGTCTGGAGCAGGAGATTAAATATTGCAACTATGGAGTTAGAAAAAATAACTACTGAGTCGCAAGCCGCAAAAAAACGCCGTTTCGAGGATGCCTGCGGCCTCGCGCACGGGCTCGATCTGGTCGGGGAGCGCTGGGCGCTGCTCATCATGCGCGAGCTGCTGCTGGGGCCGCGCCGCTTCTCGGACCTGCGCGCGGCGCTGCCCGGCCTCAGCGCCAATGTGCTGACCCAGCGCCTGGGCGAGCTGGAGGCGCGGCACATCGTCGAGCGGCTGCGCCTGCCGCCGCCGGCCAATGTGCAGCTCTATGGCCTCACCTCATGGGGCATGGAGGCCGAGCCGATGATCCTGGCCATGGCGAAATGGGCCTATCGCTCGCCCGGCCATGACCGCATGCTGCCGCTGAGCGGCGTCGCCATGCTGCTCTCGCTCAGGATCAATCTGGCTTCGGTCAAGGCGGGCGATCTGGCGCTGACCGTCGGCTTCACCATCGACGGCACCCCCTATCGCGGCCGGCTGGCGGCGGGCGCCTTCACGGTGGAGGCCGGCGAGGCCCATGCGCCCGACATCGCCTATGCCGGCAAGGCGCGCGGCCTCGCGGCGCGCTTCTACGGCAAGGTACCGCTGACCGAGCTGGCCATGGCCGACATGCTGACGATGAAGGGCGACGCGGCGCTGGAGCAGCGCTTCGTCACGCTGTTCGCCCTGCCGCCGCGCTTCGTGCCGCAACCCCGCCCCTGAAAAGCCTCGACTTTCCTTCCGTGGGGCCGCATAGAGGCGGCGGAACAAAGGGGGGACAATCGGTGATCGCGACGGTGGCGACAGTCGCCTTCCTCGGGTTGGAGGCGCGGCCGGTCGAGGTGCAGTGCCAGCTCGTCGCCGGGCTGCCCAACTTCATCGTCGTGGGCCTCGCGGACAAGGCCGTGGCGGAAAGCCGCGAGCGGGTGCGCAACGCCATCGCCGCCATCGGCCTCTCGCTGCCACCCAAGCGCATCACCGTCAATCTCTCGCCGGCGGACCTGCCCAAGGAAGGCTCGCATTACGACCTGCCCATCGCGCTGGCGCTGCTCGCCGCCATGGGCGTGGTCGATGCCGAGACGCTGGCCGATCATCTGGTGGTCGGCGAACTCAGCCTGGACGGCCGGGTGGCGCCCGTCCCCGGCGTGCTGCTGGCGGCCCTCAATGCCGCCGCGCGCGAGCTGACGCTGATCTGCCCCGCCGCGCAGGGCGCCGAGGCGGCCTGGGCCGGATCGGAGGGCGTGCTGGCCGCGCCGGACCTGCTGACGCTGGTCAATCACCTGAAGGGCGGTACCGTCCTCCCCCGCCCCGCGCCCGGCGAGGCCGAGCCGCCCACACAAGGCCCCGACCTGCGGCAGGTGAAGGGGCAGGAGACCGCCCGGCGCGCGCTGGAGATCGCGGCGGCGGGCGGCCATAATCTGCTGATGTGCGGGCCGCCCGGCTCGGGCAAGTCGCTGATGGCGAGCTGCCTCCCCGGCATCCTGCCGCCGCTCACCCCGGCCGAGGCGCTCGGCATTATGTAGCAAACGCACCAAGCCATGTTCTGACTCCACAACGAAGTGGAGAAGGGGCATGAAGTGCGTATGGGGCTCAAGAAATGGCTTAAGAAGATACCCGCGATTGAGGCGGGGAGGGCGTTTCTCGAACAGTGGGGGCTGTGGAAGTTTGTCGCCATCGCGGCAAGCGGCGTCGGCGCGGCGGCCATGACCATCTGGGCATATCTTGAGACTCTTCAGCCGTGGCAAGCTGTCTTGGTTTTCATCGCCGCAGCAGGAATTATCTTCGGAGCGCTCGATTTCGCTCTTTCGGCTTGGGGGAAGTGGCTCGCGATCAAAGCGTCCCCCAAACTAGATAGGGTGGCGCTGGCGGATAGAACGAGAAAACTCGCGCAAGGCGTAGCGGAATTGGCCGGCCAAGTAGCAGGGCGCCATGCCATCGCCTGGCAGGAGGAGACGCGAGGCATGAGGCCTAGTATAAATCATGGCGATAAAACTACGCAGTTGCGCGCATGGGCAATCGAGCGCTACGCTGAAAAGTTCCACGCTGACACATGGGAAGTCATATCAGCGGCGAGCAGACTTATTTCTATTGATGAAAGCGACCTATGGAAAGTCCGGCATGTGCTGTCGAGCGAACATGAGATCGGCGAAATGGCGGCTTTCTTGGCGAGGCTTGTAGTGTCCTTGGAAAACCCGGCGCTTCCCGAACTTCCGTTGTCTGACAGGAGGAGAGAAGAACGAAAGGCCGCTAAGTTACAAGTCGAAGATTCTGCGCCCCAATTGCCTCAAGGCACTGGATCAGAAACACAGCCGTGAACTTGCCTCGGCTCAGCTTGTTTCGGATGTTCGGCTCGCTTTCCTGCACGCCGATTTCAGCTAGCTTTTCGATAAGCTGGGCATAGCTCACGTTCCGGCGCTTTAGCTCCGCTTTCAGAAGCCCTTTAACACGGGCTTCCCATTCTGCATTGTCTGCCATGGTATCTCCTATGATGCGAAACGTATCATATTCGATACAAACGTCATTGACAACAGTGCCTATATGTCATTATATACGATGCATAAGCACCGGATACGATGACATGCAGCACTTTCTTCTCTCAGCCCAAGCCCGCACGATCAGCCTCAAGGCTGTTTTCACGATGGGCGAAACGAAGGCTTACGAGACGTTCTGTGCTATGCGCTGGCCTGAGACGGACGGCGAGGCAGTTTGCCCGCGCTGTGGCTGTGTCGAGTCCTATGACATTGCTACGCGCCGCAAGTTCAAGTGTGTTGCCTGTCACCACCAGTTCAGCGTCACGTCCGGCACCATCTTCGCTTCGCGCAAGATGAGCTTCACGGACTTGCTCGCCGCAATCGTCATTTTCGTGAACGGCGCCAAGGGCGTTGCCGCTCTCCAGCTTAGCCGCGATCTGGCTTGTCAGTATAAGACGGCCTTCGTTCTCACACACAAGCTGCGCGAGGCGATGGCACGCAAGCAGATGGGCCGCACGCTCAACGGCGCGGTGGAAATCGATGGCGCCTATTTTGGCGGTTACGTGAAGCCGGAAAACCGCAAGGAAGATCGCCGCGACCGTCGCCTGACTGAGAACCGTTCTGGCAAGCGCCAGTGCGTCGTCATCATGCGCGAGCGCAACGGCAAGTCACTGCCCTTCATCGTTCGCAATGAAGGCGATGCCGTTCCCTACGTTCGCGACCATGTTGGCACGCTCGCCACGATCCACGCCGACGAAGGCACGGGCTGGGATGCTCTGCACGCTGGCTGGGATACGAAACGCGTCAATCACTCGGTTTCGTTTTGGGATGACGGCGCCTGCACCAATCAGGCGGAAAGCTACTTCTCTCGCCTGCGTCGCATGGAAGTCGGCACCCACCATCATATCGCTGGCCCCTACCTGCACCAGTATGCGCGTGAGGCTTCATGGCGCGAAGACAATCGTCGCGTTGATAATGGCATGCAGGCTGCGATGGTTCTGGATGCCGCGATGGGGTCACGGGTCAGCCGGAATTGGAAGGGATACTGGCAGCGGGCGGCCTAAGTCATTGATATCCGATTCAGAAATCAGAATTGATTTCAGTCACTTAGCTGTTGACGCAGTAGCAACATTCGCCCTATATAACTACAATTATGGCGAGTCCTGTAAAATTTGACAGAGATAAGATGCGCGCGGTTATCTTGCGTGTCTGCCATTCGTGCGACCCGGCTGACCTTGGCGCCGTCAAGCTGAACAAGGTTCTCTATTTCCTCGATATGATATCTTATGCGCATCACCGGCAAGCCGTCACGGGCGCAACATATCGGAAGCGCCCAAACGGGCCGACCTCAGACCAACTCCTGTTCCTGTTGCGCGACATGCAGGAACGCGGCGAGATTCAGGTCGATGATGTGGATTACCACGGCTTTATCAAGAAGCACTATGTAGCATTGATTGCCGAGCCCAGCGGAGGACTGACAAACGAAGAGATCGCGATCCTTGATGACGTGATTGAATTCGTTTGCCGGCGAAACACGGCGAAAAGCATCAGCGATTACAGCCATAAGCTTCCGTGGGAACTGGCGGAAATGGGTGATGTGATTGAATATCACACAGCAATGCTGTTGTTCCCAAATCAACCGTCGCCTAAAGCTTTCGACATAGCAAAAGAAGGGGCGAAAGAGATTGAGGCTTCGCAATCTGCAGGAAACGCCGTGGCAGTTGCATCTCTCGCCGATTTTCGAGGCCGCCTACTGGCGGCGGCTCGGTAATATCGACCACGAGGCGTTCGTAGACCTTCTAAAGAACTTTGAAACGATGGCTTTCATCAATCCGAGAATGATTGGTGTTCCTCATCCGGAAATTCCTCATCTGTGGGTATATGAAGGGCCGCGCTTAACTCGTTTCCCTCCAATAGTGATAGTATTTACGATTGATGACGAGGCGGGAATGATCATGCTTTGGAATGTCTGGCTGCTAGATCAGTAGCCAGCTACTACCGCACCACCTCCCATTGCAACCACAGCCCCGTTTCCTCCAGCGACCGCACCAGCCCCTTGTCGCGCTTGTCTCGCAGTACATGGCCGACGCGGCGCGTCATCACGTCCAGAATGCCTTTGTCATGCTCTAGGCCGCGCTGCTGCACGATCATGGCGGCAATCTCCCGCGTGGCCAGCGGCCCCTTGGCAATGCGCAGGATGGACAGCACAGCGCGGCTCATCTCCCCTCGCTTGCTCCACGACTTGGGCGGGGCGAAAACCTTGGGTAGCACGCTCTCTTGAACGAAGTCAGGCGCGAACAGCCTGATCGTGGCGTCCACGTGCTCCAGATCATCGCTGAGTTGCTGTAGCCTTGCATGGCACCGGGCAATCTCTCCGGTCATGTCGGCGCGCTTCCGTTTGAGCGCTTCTAATGCGTAGTCTGTCATCCCCGTAAAATAGCGAGAGACACGCTTTTTGGGGATTCTCAGCTTGGTGCGTTTGCTACATAATGCCGGAGGCGCTGGAGGTCTCCATGGTCGCCTCGGTCGCGGGCACGCTCTCGGGCGGACGGATCAGCCAGAGCCGGCCCTATCGCGCGCCGCATCACAGCGCCTCCATGGCCGCGCTGGTCGGCGGCGGGCTGCGCGTGAAGCCGGGCGAGGTGAGTCTGGCCCATCTCGGCGTGCTGTTCCTCGACGAGCTGCCCGAGTTCCAGCGCGCCGTGCTGGACAGCCTGCGCCAGCCGCTGGAGGCCGGCGAGGTCAGCGTCGCGCGCGCCAACGCGCATGTCACTTTCCCGGCGCGGGTGCAGCTCGTCGCGGCGATGAATCCCTGCCGCTGCGGCCATCTCGCCGATCCGGCGCTCGCCTGCTCGCGCGCGCCGCGCTGCGCCGCGGATTATCAGGCCAAGGTCTCCGGCCCGCTGCTCGACCGCATCGACCTGCATGTCGACGTCGCCGCGGTGACCGCCGCCGATCTGGTGCTGCCGCCGCCCGCCGAAGGCTCGGCCGAGGTCGCCGCGCGCGTCGCGCAGGCCCGCGCCCGCCAGACCGCCCGCGCGGCGGATTGCGGCGGCGCGCGCACCAATGCCGAGCTGGACGGCGCGGCACTGGAGCGCGTCGCCACGCCCGATCCGCCCGGCCGCGAGCTGCTCGCCCAGGCCGCCGCCGCAATGAAGCTCTCCGCGCGCGGCTATACCCGCGTGCTGCGCGTCGCGCGCACCATCGCCGATCTTGCGGATGTGGAGACGGTGAGCCGCGTGCATGTCGCCGAAGCGCTGAGCTACCGGCGGCGCCCGCCGGTGAACTGAACTGAACCGTGCTCCTGCGAAAGCAGGAGCACTGACGCTTTAAACTGAGTCTTGCCGGTCCCGACATCCCCGCTTGCGTGAAATCCCTGCAAAAATATCCGTTCGCCCTGAGCCTGTCGAAGGGCTCCACTTCCTTTCCCCTTGGACGTTTGCAGGAGAAGAAGAGCCCTTCGACAGGCTCAGGGCGAACGGGATTTGAGTTTGGTTCCCATCGCGGAAGGTCCGCTCGCGCGGAACGAGCGCTCCGGACCTAATCCCGCAGCCGCACCCACACCGGCGCATGGTCGCTGGCCTTCTCGCGCCCGCGATAGGCCTTGTCGACCTGCGCATCCACGAGCCGGTCGGCGGCGGCGGGGGAGAGGAGCAGATGATCGATGCGGAAGCCCGCGTCGCGAGCCCATGCGCCGGCCTGATAGTCCCAGTAGGTCCACACGCCGCCGGCCGGGTGGCGCGAGGCCAGCGCGTCGGTCCAGCCATCGAACATCAGCGCCTTGTAGGCGGCGCGGCTCTCGGGCTGCATGAGCGCATCGGCGGCCATGGCCTCGGGCTTCCACACGTCGCGGTCGAAGGGGATGACATTATAGTCGCCGGCCAGCACGGCGGGCACTTCCTCCGCCATGATCCGCGCCGCGCGCTGGCGCAGCCGGGCCATCCAGCGGATCTTGTAGTCGAACTTGGGGCCGGGCACGGGATTGCCGTTGGGCAGGTAGATGGAGGCAATGCGCACGCCCCGCACATCGGCCTCGATATAGCGGCTATGCTCGTCCTCCGGCTCGCCTTCCAGCCCGCGCGTCACCTCGGCGGGCGTCTCGCCCTTCGCCAGTATGGCGACGCCGTTAAAGCCCTTCTGGCCATGCCAGATGGCGCCATAACCCGCCGCCTCGATATCGGCGATCGGGAAGCCCTCGTCCTGTGTCTTGATTTCCTGCAGGCAGGCGACGTCCGGCTGCGTCTCCTGCAACCACTCGACGAGACGCGGCAGGCGGGCCTTGATGCCGTTGATGTTGAAGGTGGCGATGCGCATTGCGACTCCCGTGCCGGCATGAACCGCTCGGGCCTGGAATCGTCAGGACCGGCGAGGTTGCTGTCCGTCCTTTAGGAAGAAGTGTGGCCCTTCGACAAGCGCGGCCGCGAAGGCGCCGCTCAGACCGCGAAGCTGGTGCCGCAGCCGCAGCCGGCGACGGCATTGGGATTCTCGACCTTGAAGGCCGATCCGCCGAGATTGTCCACGAAATCGACGATACCGCCGCGCACCAGCTCCAGACTCATCGGATCGACGACCAGCCGCACGCCGTCCGTCTCGACGACGACATCGTCATCCTCGGCCGTGTCGGCGAGGCCGAAGCGATACTGGAAGCCGGAGCAGCCGCCGCCTTCCACGGCGAGACGGAGAATGGCGGGCTTGTCCTGGCGCTGCGCGATCCATGCGACGCGCGCGGCCGCGCTCGATGTGAGGTCGATGTCCATGACGGGGAGATAGGGTGCGGCCGCCCGGCCCGCAAGCCGCGCAGGGGCTCGGGGCGCGATCAGCGGCGCGCCAGATCCCGGTCGCTGTTGTCCGTGCTGCGCTGCGCCTCGGGGCCGCCCATGGCAACCTGCTGCGCTTCATGCGCGCGAGCATCGGCCAGCGCCAGCTCGTAATTGGTGCCCTCGATATAGGGCATGGGGTTCACGGCGGCGCCGGCGATGCGCACCTCATAATGGAGGTGGCTGCCGGTCGAGCGGCCGGTGGAGCCCATGAGGCCGATGAGCTGGCCGCGACGGACGCGCTCATTGGGCTGGGCGATCAGCTTGGAGAGATGGCCATAGCGCGTCTCCAGGCCATTGCCGTGGTTGATCTCAACGAGATTGCCGTAGCCATTGGCCCAGCCGGCGCGCTGCACGACGCCGTCGGCCGTCGCGTAGACCGGCGTGCCGAGCGGACCGGGGATGTCGATGCCCTGATGCATGCGGCGGCGGCCGTTGAAGGGGTCCGAACGACCACCGAAATCCGACGACAGGGAGACGCTGTCGACCGGCTGGCGCGAGGGGATGGAGGAGCGGGACTGCGGGCTTTGCTGCATCGCGCTCTGGTCCATGCGGGTCCATGCGGCGTAGAGCGAGGAGAACTGGGCGTCGTTCGGCGCCTCTTCCGCGGCGGCCGGCATCACGAACAGCAGCGCGGCGACCATCGCCATGGCCCGTGCGGCGTTACGGAAAAGGCCGTCGGTCGCTTTGGCAACGACTGTGAACTGAAACATGCGGACCCCATCTCGAGTCCCTCGCGCGGGAACCCGTTTGCATTCTTGTTGCGGCTCGATGACCGGATGGGAACTTTCCAGCGAAGAAAGGATTAACTCGCAAGAGGCGCGTAGAAATCACGCGTCAAACCGGCCTCATCGCGCGCCGAGTCGTTGAACGGTGGCTTCAGCGCACCCCGAAAATGCTGCCTGACAAGTTTTTGGTAGGTTTCTTGCGGGTTTGCGCCGCTTCGGTTCGACGCGCAGAGAAACCATTTCGTCCCCGCGGCCACATGGCGCACTTCGTCGTCAACGATTCGTTGCAGGATTCGGGCGGTTTCCGTGTCGTCCACCGCCTCGAATCGGGTGATGGTGACCGGCGTGATGTCGAGCGCCCGCGCCTCCAGCACCATCGGCACGATAGCGAGCCGTGCCGTAACGTCATGCGCGGTCTCCCGCGCGGCATCCCACAGGCCGTCATGGGCGGGCAGCGCGCCATAGACGCTGCCGAGCGCGCGCAGCCGCCGGTCGAGCAGCGCGAAATGCATGGCCTCGTCCGCGCCGACCCGCAGCCAGTCATCCGTGAAATCCGGCGGGAAATCGCCACCGAAGCGCGCCACCAGATCGAACGCCAGGTCGATCGCGACGAACTCGATATGCGCCAGCGCATGGATCATGGCGATGCGCGCGCGGAGCGACCCGCCCTTGCCGCGCTTGGGCATGCGGGCGGGCGGCAGCAGCTCCGGCGCGTCCGGCCGGCCCGGCCGCTCGGGCGGCGCCGCATCGAAGCGATGCGCCAGCCGGCCGAGGCGCCAGTCCCGCGCCGCGCGGCGGGCGGCCATCAGCTTGTCGCGCGGATCGCGGCATCGCAGCACATCCACGCACGCCTCGCCCACGCTCACAGCCCCACTCACAGCCATGCCATCAACGCCTTTCCCAGATAGACGAGGCCGATCGCCGTCACGATGGCCGCCGTCCAGCGCTTGAAGTCGACATCGCTGATCCGGTCAAGCACCCGGCGGGCGTCATCCGTGGAGATGAGGTCGCGCGGGAGGAACAAGAGAGAGAAAGAACAGCCCTTCGACAGGCTCAGGGCGAACGGGGAGATGTTGTGGATGCCTCCGCGCGGCAGGTCAGCCCGCCTTCAGCGCCCGGTCGATGGCGACCCCGACCGGGAAGAGCGGCGCGTCCATACGGAACGGCTCGCGGGCGGGCAGGCGCGGCTGGGCGAGAATGCGCGGCTGGCGGCCATGGTGCGCCCGCACGTCATGGACCAGGAAGGGATGGCAGAGATAGACGGTGCCGGCCCGGCCGGTCGCCAGCGTCTCCGGGCAGTGGGCGGTTTCGGCAAAGCCGTCGACGCCAAGCTCGCGCAGCGACAGGCCGGCATTGCCGGCCGGCGCAAGTCGCCGCGCGACATGCTGATGCGAGCCCACCCGCAGCCGCACGGGCGCATCATCCTCGCCCACGTCCGAGAACAGGAACAGCATGAGCAGCGCGCGGCCCCGGCTCGCCACATTGACCCGCCCGTCCCGGAAATCCGCCCGGTCGGTGTCGAAGCTCGTATCGACATGCCACCCCGGCCCCGCCGCCGCGCCGTCCGAGGGGAAGCGGATCACGAAGCCGCCGAGCGTGTCGCAGGGCGTCCAGCGGCCCGGCCCCACCAGCTGGTCGAAGGCGGTATGGAGCAGCGGCAGGTTGGCCGCCTCGCGAAAGGGGAGATGCCCGAACTCGCCAAGCCGCACGACCGGCTCGGTCCAGCTGTTCGGATCGTCCGGCTCGCAGCGCGCGAAGGTCCAGAGGATGCGCTGCACGGCCTCGATGCCCGCGCGCGGCACGACATCGTCCAGCCGCACGAACCCGTCCGATATGAAGCCGTCGATCTGGTCGGGCGTGAGCATCATGGGGTCATCGCCGGGACCGATGCCGGATCTCAGGAGCCGGCGGCCACGGGCGGCCCGGCCGGGGGGCGCGGCGCGGCGGGATTGCTGACGCGCCACACCATGCCGCCCACATCGTCGCTGACCAGCAGCGCGCCGTCCCGCGCGACCACCACGTCGACCGGCCGACCCTGCGCCTTGCCCTGCGCATCGAGGAAGCCGGTGAGCAGGTCGACCGGCTTGCCCTGCGGATGCCCCTTCGCGTCGAAAGCGACATAGACCATCTTGTAGCCCGCCGCCGGCTTGCGGTTCCAGCTGCCGTGCAGGGTGATGAAAGCGCCATGATCGAACGGCGCGCCGATCGCGGCGCCGGGCGAGAAGGCAAGGCCGAGCGGCGCGACATGGACGCCGAGGCCGAAATCCGGCCGGCGGGTATATTCGCGCAGGTCCGGCCGCGCCGGCTGCACGCGCCGGTCCTCATAGCCGCCCCAATAATTCCACGGCCAACCGTAGAATGCGGCGAACTCGATGCCGACCAGATAATCGGGCACGAGGTCCGAGCCCAGCATGTCGCGCTCGTTGACCACGCCCCAGAGCTGGCCGTTCCACGGATTGAAGGCGAGGTCGGTGGGATTGCGCAGGCCGCTCGCATAGATATTGGCCTCGCCCGTCCTGGGCGTGATCTCGATGACGGCGGCGCGGTTCGCTTCCGCGTCCAGCCCGTTCTCGGCGATATTGCTGTTCGAGCCGACGCCCACATAGAGCGTGCCGTCCGGCCGCGCGACGAGGCTCTTGGTCCAGTGATAATTGGGCGCGTTGGCCGGCAGGTTGGAGACCTTGCGGCCGGCCTGCGCGATGCGCGTCTCGCCCGCCTCGTAGGGGAAGGCCATGAGGCTGTCGGTATTGGCGACATAGAGCGTGTCGCCGACCAGCGCCATGCCGTAGGGCGAGTTCAGCCCTTCCAGGAAGACATGCTTCTGCTCGGCCACGCCGTCCCCGTCGGCATCGCGCAGCAGCGTGATGCGGTTGGCCGAGGGCGCGCCGGCGCCGGCCTTGCCCATCAGCTTGCCCATGATCCAGTTCCTGATGCCGCCCTGGGGGCGCGGCGGGCTGTTGGTCTCGGCCACCAATATGTCGCCATTGGGCAGCAGCAGCAGCGAGCGCGGATGATCGAGCTGCGCGGCGAAGCGGTTGACGCGCAGGCCGCGCGCGGCCGCCGGCGCGGCATTGGCGGCCCAGCCGACCGGATCGGCGATGAGCATGGTGGGGATGATCTGCCGCCGCCCCTCGGTGAACTGCGGCTCGCGTCCCTCCAGCGCCGTCTCGGGCAGGCGGGCGACATCGGGCGCGGCGAGGTAGACATAGACGCCGCCCACCGCGACAAGCACGGCGACGACCGCCATCAGCAGATATTTTCTCATCGCGCTGGTCTATGCCTCACGCGCGATCCGCGCAACCGCTCCGCTGTCGCACGCCGGGAGTCTGTCTGGACATTCGCGAAAGAGCGAATGTCGATTGCGGCACCGGCCCGCTCCCCACCCGACCACCCAACGATAGTAGCCTATGGGTGGTCGGGTGGGGGAGCGGGCCGGTGCCGCCATGCGCCGAAAGGCGCATTTCCAAACACGCTCTCAGCGCGGACCCCACAGCCAGATGGCGATGGCGATGAGCACGCCGAGGCCGAAACCGACGAGCAGGCCGATGGTGGGCTGGCCCATCAGCCCGCCGACGATCGGACCCAGCAGGGTGAGGAGCGCGAGCGGCGCGCCGCCGGCGAGCGGCGAGCGGGGCGGTGGTGGTGGCGGGGGCGGCGGGGGATTGGTCATGGCGCCCCTTGCCATGTCCGCGCGCTGGACGCCAGCCACGGCGGCACAGGGATGCCCCCGTCCCGCATCGGGGCGGACCATCCCGTCCTGATACGGACGATCCCGTGACGGGACTTGGCTAAAAGACGCTTCACCCTGTGAGACCGCCCGGCACCGTCCGCCGCGCCATCTGGCATGGTCCTTGGATGAACGCACGGGCGGGGATCGGCGGGGGGCCGACCGGAAACACAGGCGGCTCATGCATCTTCCCATTCTGATGGACCGGCGCAGCTATGAGGACGCCGCCATGCTCATCGCGACCTTCGGCACCCATGCGGGATTGCAGGCCGCCCTGCGCGCGGACCAGAGCCGCGAGCGCGGCAACCATATTCATTTCTGCCACTGGCGGCAGATCGAGCGGCTGGTTGTGCTGCTGTCGATCGAGCGGTCGATCGGAACCGTTCACTAACTCGTGTGTTGTGCCAGCGCGCCGCCGCCGGGGTTCTCTCCGGCGGCGGCGTTTTCAACGCCCCGCCTCGCTCGCGCGATGCGGCTGGCGCCCTCCCGGCAGTGTCCAAGGTCCCCACCCCACTGCCGGGAGGGATTGGAAGGAACCGAGAGTCGCCCGGCCCGGCCCGAAGGAGAATTTTCCTCCGCCGGCCCCGCGAAGACGAGATTTCAGCGAGAAGAAGCCTTCGACACCCTCAGGGCGAACGGCAAAATGGCAATGCCGGGTTCGGATCATGGCATGTCCCGATGGGACAACCGGCCATTTCATGCCCCGTCCCCTCCCGCAACCGGGAGGGGAGGACGTCCTCTCAGTGGACGAACCGCGCCACCACGTCGCGATAGGAGCGGCTGACCTTCACCTGGCTGCCCGATTCCAGCACCAGGAAGCATTCGCCATTGGTGTGCGGCTTCACCTGCCGGACCTGCGAGAGATTGACGATGGTCGAGCGGTGGATGCGCTGGAAGTTGCGCGGATCGAGCCGCTTCTCCAGATCCTTCATCGTCTCGCGCAGGATGAGCGAGGTGTCGGCGGTGTAGATGCACATATAGTCGCCTGCCGCATCGATCCGCTCGATCGTGTCGACATCGATGCGGAAGATCTGGCCGCGATCCTTGATGTTGATGAGCTTCTCGTAGCGGCTGGCGGCCGGCGTCTCGGTTTCGGCGGCCATGTCCGGCATCGCCTCGGGCGCCACCTCGGCCAGCACCTCGCGCAGCCGCTCGGCCTCGGCGACCTGGCGCTTCTCGGACAGGCGCTCGCGCGCGCGCTCCAGCGCGTCGGCCAGGCGCTGCTCGTCCACCGGCTTCACCAGATAGTCGATCGCCCGCGCCTCGAACGCGCGCAGCGCATGGTCCGAATAGGCGGTGACGAAGATGAACAGCGGCGGCTCCACTTCCATCACGCCCTGCACGACGGAGAAGCCGTCGAAACCGGGCATCTGGATGTCGAGAAAGACGAGGTCGGGCTTGTGCGTCTTGATGGCGCGGATGGCCTCGCGGCCATTGGTGCAGGTTTCGATGATCTCCACGTCGGGATGCGCGTCCAGCCTGAGCTTGAGGCCCTGGATGGCGAGGCTTTCATCGTCGACGAGAATGGTGCGTATGGTCATGCAGCTACCCTTGATGGTTCGGCAGTAGTGAGCGGCATCTCGATGATGACGCTGTAGCCCCCCTCGGGCGGAGATCGAGTTTCCATGCTCTGTCGTTCACCGAACGCCTGAACCAGCCGATCCCTGATATTGGCCAGCCCGACGCCCGTCCCCTTGCTCATGCGATGGTCGTGGCCATGCAAGCCGGGGCCGGTATCCGACACGACGATCCGAACATTTTCACCGACAGGCTGTGCCGTCACCACGATGTCCGCGCCTTCCTCCTGAGGGGTCACGGCATATTTAATGGCGTTCTCGACCAAAGGTTGCAGCAGCAGTGAAGGAAGTCGTGCAAAAGCCACTGCCGGATGGATGTCGAATATGGGTCGCAGCCGGTCCTCGAAGCGCATTTTCTCGATTTCGAGATAGAGTTTCAGCGTCTCCACCTCCTGTTCCAGCGTCACCTGCGCGGTCGGCTCGTTGATGAGCGTGTAGCGCAGGAAGGCCGAGAGGCGGGAGAGCATGGCGTTGGCGCGCTCGGTCTGCTTGAGCAGCACCAGCGTCGAGATGCTGTTCAGCGTGTTGAACAGGAAATGGGGATTGAGCTGGTAGCGCAGCATGGCGAGCTGGGCGGCGCTGGCCTGCGTCTCCAGCTTCTGCAGCTGGTCGGCCTGCTGCTCCACCGTGATGTAGAAGTTGATCGCATAATAGAGCGCCGACCAGGCACCGAGCAGGGTGAAATTGAGATAGAAGGCGCCGAGGAACAGCTTGAGGCTGGCGCCCTCGCTGCCCGGATTGAGCGTGGTGAACACCCAGGCGTCGATGAAGGCCGAGCTGCCGCCCGCGAGGATCGCAACGAGGATGGAGGTGGTCCAGGTGACGATCGGCCGCTGCCGCAGCAGGAAGCGGTAGCCCACCGCCATCAGCAGCGTGATCGAATAGCCCGCCACCGTGGACATGAGCACGGGCACGAGGAAGGAGAAGGGCTGGCCGTTGGCGACGCCGGAGAGGCCGCGCAGCAGGAAGGCGCCGGCCCAGCCCAGGCCTTGCAGGATCCAGAAGGCCCGGTTCTTGTCTTCGAAGAAGGGCTCCGGCCGTATCGCGATGACGGTCATGGGGGCGGTCAATCCTTCCCGCTCCGGGGGCCGCCCTCGCATGTCGCCATGGCCGCCGCCGGGCCGCACGGCCGCGCCTTAGCCGCCGGGTCCGGGCAATCGCGCTCGATCCAGCACATGTCGCCATGGCCGAGCGCGCGCCCGTCCCAGGCCTGGATGGCGATCCGCCGGATCGGGCGATGGTCGCGGGTGTCGGACAGCACGGGGCCGCCCGCCGGGCAGCCGCTCCAGCGCTCGCCCCACTGGCGCAGCGCAATCATCACGGGCACGAGATCCATCCCTTTCTCGGTCAGGCGATAGGCGATGCGCCGCTTGTCGCTCGCCACCGGCTCACGCGAGAGGATGCCGTTGCCGACGAGCCGCCCGAGCCGGTTGGAGAGGATGTTGCGCGCGATGCCGAGCGTGGACTGGAAATCCTCGAAATAGACGATGCCGTCGAACGCAGCGCGCAGGATGAGGAACGACCAGCGCTCCCCCATCGCTTCCAGCGCGGCAGGCAGGGCGCAGCCCTCGAAGGCGTCGGGGCACTTGCGGGGACCCATAGCCGAACGACGCTAGCGCATATTGAGCGCAAGGCCAAATGGCCAATTGCGGGCCGCGTGACATGGGCCGAGGCGATGCAGGGCGGCAACGCCCGACATTTTAATCGCCTTCCGGGCGATTTGCAGAGTTTTTGGTTGCGCAAGGTGGGGGGAGGCCATCATCTTCCATCCATATGCTGCGTCAATATGAACTGGTCGAACGGGTCAAGACCTACGATCCGGACGCCGATGAGGCGCTGATCAACCGCGCCTATGTGTTTTCCGTCGCCCGGCACGGCACCCAGAAGCGGGCCAGCGGCGATCCCTATTTCAGCCATCCCATCGAGGTGGCGGGCATCCTGACCGAGCTGCTTCTCGACGATCGCACCATCGTGACCGCGCTGCTGCACGATACGATCGAGGATACGCTCACCACCACGCAGGAGATCGAGAAGCTGTTCGGCGGCGACGTGGCGCGGCTGGTGGACGGCGTCACCAAGCTCAGCAAGATCGAGGCGCAGAGCGAGAACCAGCGCGCGGCGGAGAATCTGCGCAAGTTTCTGCTCGCCATGTCCGACGACATCCGCGTGCTGCTGGTCAAGCTCGCCGATCGGCTGCACAACATGCGCACGCTCCATTACATCAAGAAGGAGGACAAGCGCCGCCGCATCGCCCGCGAGACGATGGACATCTACGCGCCGCTTGCCGAGCGCATCGGCATGTACGAGTTCATGCGCGAGATGCAGCTCCTCGCCTTCGAGCAGCTCGAGCCGGAAGCCTATGAGAGCATCCACAAGCGGCTGGCGCTGCTCAAGGAGGGCGGCGAGGACAAGGTCCAGCGCATCGCCACCCAGTTGCAGGACATGCTCACCTCCGCCGGCATGCACGTCACCGTGCAGGGCCGCGAGAAGCACCCCTATTCCATCTGGCGCAAGATGCAGGAGCGGCACATCAGCTTCGAGCAGCTGTCCGACATCATGGCCTTCCGCGTCGTCACCGACGGGACGGACGAATGCTATCGCGCGCTCGGCCTGATCCACCAGCGCTTCAAGATGGTGCCGGGCCGCTTCAAGGACTATATCTCCACGCCCAAGCGCAACGGATACCAGTCGCTGCACACGACGGTGATCCACGACGAGAATGCCCGCATCGAGATCCAGATCCGGTCCGAGCGGATGCACCGGGACAGCGAGTTCGGCCTCGCCGCGCACTGGGCCTACAAGCAGGACCATACCCAGCCCGACGGGCAGGCCGGCTGGCTGCGCGACCTCGTCGAGATACTCGAGCAGAGCCAGGACCCGGACGAACTGCTCGAGCATACGAAGATGGCGATGTATCAGGACCGCATCTTCGCCTTCACGCCCAAGGGCGAGCTGCAGCAGCTCCCCAAGGGCTCCACGCCGGTCGACTTCGCCTATGCGGTGCACACCAAGCTCGGCAGCCAGACGGTGGGCGCTAAGATCAACGGCCGGGTGATGCCGCTGCGCACCCAGCTGGAGAATGGCGACCAGGTGGAGATTTTGAAATCCGACGCGCAGGAGCCGCAGCCCGGCTGGCTCAGCTTCGCCGTCACCGGCAAGGCGCGCGCGGCGATCCGCCGGTTCATCCGCCAGCAGCAGCGGGCGGAGATGATCGCGCTCGGCGAGAAGCTCTATGCCGAGATCGTCTCGCGCCTGCCGGTCGAGATCGGCGAGAAGGCGGAGAAGGCGGCGATCAAGCGCCTGAAGCTGGAGGACAAGGCGGCGCTGATGATCGCCATCGCCACCAACAGCGTGGCGGACGACGAAGTGCTCAACGCGATCATGCCGGGCAGCGTGGAGGAGACGCCGACCGGCCGGAAGAGCAAGCAGCAGGCGCACGCCGTCCCGATCACCGGCCTGACGCCAGGCATCGCCTTCACGCTCTCGGACTGCTGCCATCCGGTGCCGGGCGATCGCATCGTGGGCCTGCGCCGGCCGGGCGAGCCGATCGAGGTGCACACGATCGACTGCCTCGTGCTGGAATCGGGCACCGATGCGGACTGGGTGGACCTGAGCTGGGACAGCAAGGCCAAGGGCGGCACGGCGCGGCTCGCCGTGATTGTCAAGAACCAGCCCGGCGCGCTGGCCTCCGTGGCCAATGTGTTCGGCATCAACAGGGCCAACATCCTCAACCTGCAACTGGTCAACCGCGAGGGTCCCTTCCACACCGACCTCATCGATCTGGAAGTGGAGGATGCGAGCCATGTGGCGCGCATCCTCTCGGCCCTGCGCGCCATCGATCCGGTGGTGCAGGCGGAGCGGGTGTGAGGGGAAGCCGCGCCAACCCGATATGGTCGATCCAACATCGGAGAAATCGGAGAGATTGACGATTTTCTCATCGGCTTGTTCGGCGGCTGGTTGGGAAACAGGCTGTCCGGAGGCTGGACTCGGCATGATATGGCAGCCTGGACCGAAGCCCACCCCTCATCATCGGGAACCAAAGCGCCCGCCGCCCGTCCTTGCGGGCATGACCGCTACCCTTCGGCCTCTGGCCTCGCTCGCCCTTGTCGCAAGCCTCTGCGCCTGTCAGGCCGCGCCCCCGCAAGCACCCAATGCCATGGCCAATGGCACGGCCTCCGCGAACGAGGCGACGCCAACCGCCACGCCCACGCCGGCACGAGCGATCGACCCCAAAAGCCCCGAAGCCGCCGAAGCGATCGTGCGCGACTATTATGCGCTGATCGAGGCGCGGCGATTCGGCGAGGCCGCGGCCCTCATCTCCCCGGCCCCCGACGCGATGACCCTGGAGACCCGCTTCGGCACGTTCGCGGCGATCCGCGCGGAAGTCGGCGGGGCAGGCGACGGCGAAGGAGCGGCCGGCTCTATCTACATCAGCGTGCCCGCGCGCATCACCGTGACGCGGCAGGACGGCACGCGGGCGATCATCGCCGAGAAGGTGACGCTCCGCCGGGTGAACGACGTGCCCGGCTCCACCGAGGCGCAGCGCCGCTGGCACATCACCGCCGTCGCGCCGACGGCGGACGACGCTCTGTAGCCGGGCGGAGTAGCCGGGCTCAGTAGCTCGCGCCGCCGCAGCGCACGAGGCCGCTGCCCACATGCCGCACCGTGCAGGCGGCGCGCCCGGTGACCGTCGCATTGCCGGCGCCGACCGCGACGAGCGTGGCCGCGCGGCTGGCGCTCGCCTCCACATTCGCGCCGCCTTCCAGCGTCAGGTCGAGATCGGCGGCTTCGAGCGCCTGCGCATCGAGCGTGCCGCTGCCGGTGACGCGCAGCACCACCGTTTGCGCGCGCCCGGCCAGACTCACCGAACCGGAACCGAACTGAGTGACGGAGAGGCGGTCGCTGGCGATACCGGTCACCGCGACCGCGCCGCTGCCCGCCGCCACGATCTCGCCGCCCGCCCGGTCCATGCCCGTCGCCTGCACCGTGCCCGCGCCCGAGACGCTGATCCGGCGCAGCGCCGGCACGGTCAGCACCAGACGCGGCGTGCCGGCTCCGCTCCGCCGCCCGCCGCTGAAGGGCGAGGCCTTGAGGCGGATGGTGAGCACGCGCGCGGAGACGCTGAGTTCGAGCCGGTCGAGCATGTCGCGGTCGCCCTCGCCCCGCGCCGAGACGCCGCGCCCGGTCTGCACCGAGACGTCGACCGGCGCTTCCAGGCGCACGCTGTCATAGTCGGTGACGATATAGGTCCGCTCGGCCGCCGCCGCGCCGCTCGCCATGAGCAGGCCAGCGCAGCTCGCGGCCAGCAGCGCCAGCGGTCTCACGCGGAGCAGCGCGCCGTGCCGGAGCCCATGCGCGAGACCGAGCAACGCGTCGTGCCCCCGATCACCGCATCGCCCGAGCCGAGGATCGAGACCTCCGCCGAGCCGGTGACATGCGCCGCAACATCGCCCGAGCCGACGATGGAGAATTCCCCGGTCGCCGCGACGAGGCTCGCCGCCTTGATGTCGCCCGAGCCGGTCACGGAATATTCGGCCTTGTCGGCGCGGCCGCCGGCGGTCAGCGTGCCCGATCCGGTGGTCGACAGCTCCACCTCATGCGCCTCGACGCGCGCGATGGTGAGGTCGCCCGAGCCGGTCACGCTCGCTTCCACATCGTCGCCGCCGAGCAGGTCCACGCTCATGTCGCCCGAGCCGGCCAGCGCCACGTCACGCAGGGCCGGCAGCGTCACGCTCACCGTCGCGCCGCGATCGCTGCCGGGCATGATGTCGCGCCAGTTGTGCTTGCGCTTCACGCGCAGCTCGCCGTCCTTCACGTCGATCTCCAGCCGCGCCAGCGCGCGCGCGTCGCCTTCCGCCCGCACGGAGAATTGCGGGCCGCGGGTCACCACCACGCGATCCGGCCCGGCCAGCGTGATGCCGGTGAAATCCCGCAGCGCGTCCAGATTCTGTGGCGGCCCCGCATCGGATTCCGACGCGCGCGACCCGCAGGCCATCAGCATGAGGATGGCGCCCGCAAGCGCGCCCTGAGAAGCCAATCGACGGATCGAGGACATGATCCACTCCTTTCCTGTGTATTACATCAATAATACAGGACGGGGCGCGCCGCGCAACCCGGAAAGCGATATGGCCGGAAAGCGGAAGGGGCGGCGCCGTCCGTCGCAAGACAGACAGGCGCCGCCCCCTCGGCGTCACGTCAAGGCCGACCGATTACTCGACGCGCTCCTTGGCATATTTGGGCGCAGCCTCGTTGAGGATGTGCAGGATCTTCTTGAGGGCGGTCGCTTCGTCCACCTCTTCCATGGCGGCAAGCTCGCGCGCCAGGCGGCTGGACGCGGCCTCGAATATCTGCCGCTCCGAATAGCTCTGCTCGGGCTGGTCGTCGGCGCGGAACAGGTCGCGGGTCACCTCGGCGATCGACACGAGGTCGCCCGAGTTGATCTTCGCTTCATATTCCTGCGCGCGGCGCGACCACATGGTGCGCTTCACCTTGGGCTTGCCCTTGAGGGTCTCAAGCGCCTCGCCGAGCGTCTTGTCGGACGACAGCTTGCGCATGCCGACGCTCTCGGCCTTGTTGGTGGGCACACGCAGCGTCATGCGTTCCTTCTCGAAACGCAGCACATAGAGTTCCAGGTCGATCCCGGCGATCTTCTGGCTCTGGAGTTCGATGACGCGACCCACGCCATGCTTGGGATACACGACATAATCGCCGACGTCGAAGGACAGCGCTTTTGCAGCCATTCTGCGAACCTTTCTATCTATTTGGATTGGCTATCTGTTTTTTTGGGCGACTGTATTGCGAGGCGCGATCTCCGTCAGGGTTCGGTCCAAAGCCAGCCACAGGCCATGCGCAACACTCCCAAGCGGCTAGGCTATGCCGCATCGTGTCTGAATTAACAGATTCGTAACAAAATTACCAGCCTGCTAACGAAACAATCTGGTGGCGCGCTCATCCTGTCGCGCCGTTGAGATGCCGAAGGGCCGTCGCAGGCTGGCGGTCGATCGCAAACCCGGCCTGCAAGGGGCGGGCCGGGTCTGCACGATGGTTGATTATGTCCGAATGCTGCTGAACCCGCGCTGAACGGGCTCCGTCAGCCTCAGTCGCCGGAGCCGGGTTCCGGGGAGAAATATTTGTCGAACTTGCCGGTCTCGCCCTTGCGCTCGTCGGCGTCGGCCGGCGGCTCGCCCTTGGTGGTGATGTTGGGCCACTCGGCGGAATATTTGGCGTTCAGCTCAAGCCACTGCTCCAGCCCGCCTTCCGTATCGGGCAAGATGGCCTCGGCCGGGCATTCGGGCTCGCACACGCCGCAATCGATGCACTCGTTGGGATTGATGACGAGCATATTCTCGCCTTCATAGAAGCAATCCACCGGACAGACTTCCACGCAGTCCATATATTTGCAGCGGATGCATGCGTCGGTCACGACATAGGTCATTGCGGGCGTTCCCTGTTTCCTTTTCCGGCGCCGCGATATGCCCGCGCCGGCCAAGCGTCAACAGACAAGGGCTGCGACCGCCCTCAACCTGAGCTTTCAGACCCGGCGCCCGGCGTGATCGCGCTGTAGCAGCGCTGCGCCTCGCCGGCCGGCCCCCGCCGCTCCGGCAGCGCCTCGACCCGGATCACCCGGACCGCATGGCCCTGCGGCACGGTGATGAGGTCGCCCACCCGCACCGGCGCATGCGCCCGGTCGATCCGGCGCCCATTGAGGCGGATGATGCCGCGCTCGGCGAGCGCCTGCGCGCTGGAGCGGTTGGGCGCGAGGCGCACGAACCAGAGGAACTTGTCGAGCCGCAGATTGGGCGCATGGCCGCCCGGGACCATGCCGCCGGGAGACGCCCCGTCCGGTACAATGCCGCCGCGTGCCGGCAGAGGCCTATTCCTCCTTGCCGAACAGCGCGCCCAGCCCGGCGAGCGCCTTGCCGGTCGCGACGATCGGTGCCTGGCGCGGCGCGGGTGCGCGATCCTGCGGGCGGGGCTTGCCGCCCTTCCGGTCGCCGCGCGGGCGATCGCCGCCGCGGCCCTCCTGCCGCTCCTCGCGCGGCGGGCGGCTGCCCCTGTCGCTCCTGCCGCCCTCGCCATTGGGCGGGGCGTTGCGGCGCGCCTCCGCCGGCCGGCGGCCGCGGCCATGCTCGCCCGCGGGGCGCTGCCTCGGCCGGCCCTTGAACTGCCAGTTGGGCGCACCTTCGGCCGCGTCCGGCACCGGGCGGAAGCCGGCCTGCCGCATCAGGTCGAGGAAGCTCGCCTCGTTGAGGCCGATCGAGACGATGGTCGGATCATCCGCGCCATAGGGCTTGCCGGCCGCGATCGCCTCATGCGCGCCGCGCGCCAGCCGCTCGGCCATGTCGAGCCGCAGCAGCGCGTCGCCCAGCTTGCGGAAACCGGCGATGGCCGCGCCGCTCTCGTCCAGTTCCTCGCTTGCCGGGAGCAGCACCGCGCCGGCCGAGGGCAGCGTCACCAGCGGCGTGCCGCCCTTCAGCGCCAGCAGCGCCATGCGCCACTGCGCCGCGCCCGGCTTCATGAGGCCGGGATGATAGAGATCGAGCACGCCGATCACGACGCCGGCCTTGCGCAGATGGGTGCGGTCCTCCTTGGCGACCTGCGCCAGCGCCTGGTCGAGCGCGGGGCGCGCCATGATGCCGCCCGCATCGGCAAGCTGCGCCAGCACCGCGCGCACCTGCGGCGGCAATTCCGGATCGACCGCGCCGGTCTCCATCTTGAGCAGCGCCGGCAGATGCTTCTCGAACTGGCCCTTGAGCCACACGCCAAGCCGGTCGCGCACGCCCTGCTGCACTTCCGGCGCCAGCGCGCCGAGGCCCGCGTCCAGCGTCAGCTCGGGCGCGAGCAGCCGCTGGCCGCCGGCCAGCGTCGCCACCGGATGCCCGTTCCAGATGATCTGCGCGTCTCCGCCGGGAGGGCTGGCGAGGCTGAACGCCTTGTCGTCCACCGCCAGCAATGCCTGTGCCATCTCGTTCAAATGCGCACCCAGTCTCCGTTCGGCCGCTGCCAGGAGCAGCCGCCTGTCATTCGCTCTCGCCAGCGGATCGACGACGAAGCGGAAGCCCCGCAGCATGCCGATCCTGTGTCCGTCGATGGATACATTGCCCGCCCCGTCCACGTCCACTGCCAAAAACGCATCCGCATCGCCGCTTCGTCTCAGCAGGGCCGACGTTCGCCGATCCACGAAGCGCTGGCGCAGCGCGCCGTGCAGCGCGTCCGACAGCCGGTCCTCCAACGCGCGGGCGCGCGCCGCCATCTCGGCGGGGTGGGCGAGCCAGTCGTCGCGCTGCGCCACATAGGCCCAGACGCGCACCGCCGCGATGCGCCCGGCGAGCGCGTCGACATCGCCCTGCACATTATCCAGCCGGGCGAGCTGCCCCGCGAACCAATCCTGCGGAATATGGCCGTTTCCCTGCGAGAGCCACGTCCACAGCCGGTGGATGACGCGGCCATGATGCTCGAGGCCGAGCTTCTGGAAATCCGGCACGGAGCAGGCGGCCCAGAGGCGCGCGACCTGCGCGCGGCCGCGCGCCCGCGCCGCGACGTCCGGCAGGTCGGCCAGATATTTGAGCGCCGCCAGATCGATCGCCTCGGGCGCGGCCCGCAGGCCCGGCCGGTCGGGGCGCTCGGTCAGCGCGGCGATCAATGTCCCGATATCGTCCATCGGCAGATCCGCCTCGCGCCAGAAGATCTGGTCGACAGGATCGAAGCGATGCTCCTCGATTCGCTCCACCTCCTCGGCACTGAAGGCCGGCGGCCCGTCCGAAGCGCCAATGTCGCCGAACGTGCCGTCGCGCTGGTGGCGGCCGGCGCGCCCTGCGATCTGCGCCATCTCCGGCACGGTCAGGCGGCGGGTGCGCTGCCCATCGAACTTGCGCAGCGAGGCGAAGGCGACATGCTCGACATCGAGATTGAGCCCCATGCCGATCGCGTCCGTCGCCACGAGATAATCGACCTCGCCCGCCTCGAACATCGCGACCTGCGCATTGCGTGTCGCCGGGCTGAGCGCACCCATCACCACCGCCGCGCCGCCGCGATGCCGCCGCAGCAGCTCCGCCACGCGATAGACCTCCTCCACCGAGAAGGCGACGACCGCCGAGCGCCGGGGCAGGCGCGAGAGCTTGGCCGATCCGGCATAGCGCAGCGTGGAAAAGCGCGGGCGGGTGACGATCTCCGTGCCCGGCAGCAGCGCACGGACCAGCGGTGCCATGCTGGCCGAACCGAGCAGCATCGTCTCTTCGCGTCCGCGCGCATGGAGCAGCCGGTCGGTGAAGATATGGCCGCGCTCGCGATCCGCCGCGAGCTGGATCTCGTCGACGGCGACGAAGGCGAAATCGGAGAAGGCGCCGAAGCCGCCGCGCACGGGCATCGCCTCGGCCGTCGCCAGCACATAACGCGCGTTCGGCGGCGCGATGCGCTCCTCGCCGGTCAGCAGCGCGACCTGCTCGGCGCCCTTGATGCGCACCACCCGCTCATAGACCTCGCGCGCCAGCAGGCGCAGCGGAAAGCCCATCAGACCGCTGGAATGACCGCACATCCGCTCGATAGCGAGATGGGTCTTGCCGGTGTTGGTCGGCCCGAGCACGGCCTTGTGCGCGCTGTGGGCATAGCTTGCCATGATCGGGCGAGACATGGAGCGCGTCGCCCCGCCGGGCAAGGCCGAAAGCCGGCCATGACGAAAAATAACCCGTCCGGGCGATTCGGCCGGCCGTCCTGGCCACACAGTTCGCCGCACCGCCGGGAAACATTCCCGCGTCTTTATTTGACATTAACCAGCGAGGCTCAGAAACAGGGCGACCAAGGCCGGCACGGGACGAAGATCGGCCAGTTGGAACGGTCGTTTGGGGGTTCCGAACCCGGTGTTTCAGAAGATCGAATTCAATCCCGCCGAGGGCATGGCGGCCAGCACGCTCTGGCTGAACAGCCCGGCGCCGGCGCTCGCCCCCGCCCTGCCGGTCGGATGGCGCGAGAGCGTGCGCGACTGGGCAGCGCAGATCGATCTGGCGCCGGACCTCGGCCAGAATATCGGCAGTGCGACCTGGTGGCGGGGCCTTGCCACCTGCCTTGCGCTGTGCGGCACCGCGATCGCGCTGACACCGCGCTTCTCCGCCGTGCCGGGCGCCGTGCCCGCGCCGCTCGCCGGCGATCATCTCGACCAGTATCGCGCGCAGATGGTGAATGCGCTGGCGCTGGGTGGCGACAGCGGCCTGCGCATGGGGCCGACGGACGCCGTCGCGCCGCTCGCCGAGACGCCCGAGCGCCCGCAGATCGAGCTGGACGCCGTGCTCGGCACCGGCGACAGCTTCGCCCACAGCCTCTCGCGCGCCGGCGTCAGCGACGCGGACGCCAAGGCCGTGCTCGCCCTGATCGGTCAGGCCGTGAACCCGAACAGCATCGCGGACGGCACGCGCCTGCGCATGGTGCTCGGCCGCCGGCCCAACCGCAATGTCGCGCGGCCTTTGGAGCGTCTCGCCGTGCGCGCGCGACTGGAGCTGGAGCTGGTCATCCAGCGGATCGACGGCCGGCTCACCCTCACCCGCGTGCCGATCGCGGTGGACAACACGCCGCTGCGCATCCGCGGCCGCGTGGGCGACAGCCTCTATCGCGCCGCGCGCCAGGCCGGCGCCGATCCGGCCACCATCCAGGCCTATCTCCGCGTGCTGGCCACGCAGGTCAATGTCGGCTCGGGCATCGGCGCCAACGACAATTTCGACATCATCGTCGCGCATCGCCGCGCCGCGACCGGCGAGAGTGAGAGCGGTCAGCTGCTCTATGCCGGCCTGCAACGCGCGCGCGGCAAGGATATCAACATGCTGCGCTGGCAGCAGGATGGCCGCGACCAGTGGTTCGAGGCCTCCGGCGTCGGCGAGCGGCGCGGCGTGCTGGCGCGGCCGGTCGCCGGCGGACGCGTCAGTTCGAACTATGGCCGCCGCTATCACCCCATATTGCGCTATAGCCGGATGCACGCGGGCATCGACATCGCCGCCCCCTCCGGCACGCCCATCTATGCGGTGACCGACGGGCGCGTGACCTTCGCCGGCTGGCATGGCGGCCATGGCAAATATGTACGGCTCCAACATGCCGGCAATCTCGGCTCGGGCTATGGCCATATGAGCCGGATCGCCGTGCAGAGCGGACAGCGGGTACGGCGCGGGCAGGTCATCGGCTATGTCGGCTCGACCGGCCTCTCGACCGGCCCCCACCTGCATTATGAGCTCTATCGCGGCGGCGCGACGGTCAATCCCAATTCAGTGCGCTTCACCGAGGTGGCGCAACTCTCCGGCCAGGCCCTGAAGGCCTTCCAGGCGCGGCTGGCGACGCTCAAGGCCCTCCCGGCCGGCCTCGCGCAGGCGAAGGCGGACCCGGAGGCCGAACCGGCCGGCGGCGGCAGCGACGTGGTGACAGCGCGCTGACGATCCGGCCGGAGCCTCTTGCTCCTGCCGCCATCCACTCACCTTAAAGGCTGTCCGACTGAAAAGGCTGTCCGACTGAAGTTGAGCCATCTCGTGCTCCTGCTTGCGCAGGAGCACTGAGTCTATCTCATACGGACAGCCTCCCGGTGCATCGCTGAAATATCGATGCGCCCGGAACGTCGACGCCGCCCCGGCGCCTCCCACGCCCGGTCGTGGCCGGGGATCGACCGATCGTGAATATTTCGCTTGTGCAGCGCCGCAATCTCGTTACGTTATATCATCATGGTCAACACATTCTCGCTCGCGCCGCTTCGGCGCTCCGTCGCCCTGTCCGCCATTCTTTTCAGCGCCCTGGCCGCGCCAGTGGCCTCCACGGCCCAGTCCGCTCCGCCCCATGGCGAGGACATGGTGAACGGCGAGGAGATCGTGGTCACCGCGATCATCCCGCGTTCGCACACGGACATTCTCGGCGGCACCGCCATCCTCGACGGCGAGGCGCTGACCCGTGACCTGCGGCCCAGCCTCGGCGACACGCTGGCGCGGCAACCGGGCGTCACCGCCACCAGTTTCGGCCCGGGCGCCTCGCGGCCGGTGCTGCGCGGCTTCTCGGGCGACCGCATCCGCATCCTCACCGACGGCATCGGCAGCTTCGACGCCTCCGCCACCTCCGTCGACCATGCCGTGGCGATCAATCCGCTGCTCGCCAGCCGGGTCGAGGTGCTGCACGGCCCGGCCGCGCTGCTCTACGGCTCGTCCGCCGTGGGCGGCGTGGTCAATGTGATCGACGACCGCCTGCCCTCGTCCATGCCGAAGGGCGGCTTCGACCTGGCGCTGAACGGCGGCTATGGCAGCGCGGCGGACGAGCGGATGATCGCCGGCAAGACCGAGATCGCGCTGGGCGAGAGCTTCGTGGTCCATGCGGACGGCAGCTATCTGCGCGCCGGCGACCTGCGCATCGGCGGCCCGGTGCTCGGCCCCGTGCCGCGGGCCGAGGCGCGGGCGAGCGAGGACCCGGAAATCCGCGAACTGGCCGGCCTCTCAGACCGCTTGCCCAATTCGGCGCTGGAGAATTGGAGCGCGGGCGGCGGCGTCAGTTATATCGGCAGCGACGGCGGGCAGATCGGCGTGGCGGTCAGCCATATCCACAGCTTCTACGGCATCCCGATCCGCTATGTGACGGAGGCCGACGACCATGACCATGATGACGGGGGCGCGGAGGAAGGCGGTCACGGCCATGGCGAGGCCGAGCAGGTCCGCATCAAGCTCAACCAGACCCGCGTCGACCTGCGCGCCGTCGTCCCGGTGAACGGCCCCCTCATCCAGCAGCTCCGCCTACGCAGCGGCTGGGCCGACTATGAGCATGCCGAGATCGAGGAATCCGGCGAGATCGGCACGCAATTCTTCACCAAGGGCCTCGAAGCGCGGCTGGACGCGGTGCAGACCCGGCGCGGCGGCTGGGACGGCGCGACGGGCGTGCAGCTGCTGCAGCGGCGCAGCTATATCGAGGGTGAGGAGAAGTTCCTGCCCCTGCTCAACAACGCCACCTTCGGCGTCTTCACCTTGCAGTCGCTCGATCTCGGGGCGCTGCGGCTGGAGGCCGGCGCCCGGTTCGAGCATAGCAGCATCGAGGCCGCCGCCGACGCCGATCTCGGCAATCCCGCCCTCACGCGCAGCTTCGACACTTTTTCGGGCTCGATCGGTGCCAGCTATGCCGTGGCGACGGACTGGCGCGTCGGCCTCAACCTCTCGCGTACCGAGCGCGCGCCGACCGGCGAGGAGCTGTTCGCGCGCGGCAATCATGCCGGCACCCAGGCCTTCGAGCTGGGCGATCCCGACTTCAAGTCCGAGCGCGGCTGGGGCGTGGAAGGCACGCTGCACGGCCGGGTGGGCGATTTCCACATCACCGCCTCGGCCTTCTATAATGATTTCAGCCGCTTCATCTATGACGGCATCGTGCCGGACGACGCCTGCCTCGCCGCCAATGGCGGAGCGGAGCTGGAATTCCCCTGCTTCGCCTACCGGCAGACCGGCGCGCATTATTATGGCGGCGAGATCCAGGGCGACTGGACGGCGGCGCGCTTCGGCGACATGGCCCTGAAGCTCGACGCCATGGCCGACTGGACGCGCGCCACGCTCGCCAGCGGCGCGCCGGTGCCGCGCATCCCGCCGCTGCGCGTGCTGGGCGGCACGACGCTGGACGCCCCGAGCTGGAGCCTGCGCCTGGAAGCGGAACATGCCTTCGCGCAGGACCGTGTGGCCGAACTCGAGACGCCGACCGCCGCCTTCACGCTGGTCAATGCCTCGATCCGCTGGAAACCCGCCGCGCTGTCCGACAAGCTGTCGCTCATGCTCTCGGCGAACAACATCTTCGATGTCGACGCGCGCCGCCACGCAAGCCTGCTCAAGGACTATGCCCCGCTCGCCGGGCGCGATGTGCGGGTGACGCTGGGCTTCCAGATTTAGGGCAAACGAAAAGAGGCCGCCCGCGGGCGGCCTCTTTTTTTTTCATCGGAATGATGATGCGGAGGCGGCGGCATCCGCCTCCCGCACCGCCATTCTTACCGCCTCAGTCCCACTCTCAGGGCCGATGCCAGCGAATTGGGCGTCTTGCTGGCGTCGCCCGTCAGATAGGAGCGGCGGAAGAGATCGACCGCCTGGGCCTTGGGCGCCTCACTGAGGGGCTGGCCGATATATTCCTGCATGCCCCAGGCGCCGAACTGGGCGATTGCGCTGTAGTCGCAGAACAATATCATGAGGTCGCCGAACTCGTTCCGCCAAAGGTTGAGGTAGCGGGTATAGAGCTGGCCCATGCGAGGATCGCGCTGGATCTGCTGGAGCAGTTCCACGTCCGCGCCGGCCGTGACATGCTGTCCTGCCTCATAGGTGACGTAACGCAGACCGAAGCGCTTGGCGAGATCGCGCTGCTGACGCGCATTGGCGATCCGTTCGTCCATGGCCTGCGGCAGCCTCTCCTGGAAGAAGGTAGCCAGACCGCCTTGTCCCAGAGGCTCGGTCTTCAGGTTCGCGCCGAAATAGGGCGCCGTCGCCAGGGCATCGGCCTTGCTCGTCACATTCTCCCAGCCGAGCACCTGCTCGCTGGCCCAGGGATTGGCGTTCTGCGTCGAGAGGACGCGAACGAGGCGGGACATCTTGCCCTGATAGACATCGGTCCAGATGTCGAGCACCTCTCCACTGCGCTGGGCATAGCGCAGCAGCATCGCACGGCCCTCGTTCGTCGCCAGACCTCGCGCCATACCCTCCTCGGCCGCCTGGTGGGTGACCTTGTAGCTCCAGTTCCACACCTCGTTCGAGGTTTCGACATAGGCGGTCAGGCTGGGGTCCAGATTGTCACGCACATATTCCGCGAACTTGCGGATATAAGTGTCGTCCGCATTCCACGGGATCGCGAACCACGGGTTGACGTGCGCCTCGTTGGCCAGCGCGACCATATATTCGACGGACACACCGTCCGGACCGTAGAACGTGCCCGAGCGGGGTGTGGTGCGCGTGGACCAGGAGACCGGCACATTGGATTCAGCCGCCAGCATCCATTTCATGAAGCGCGCCGTGGTATACTGCCGCACATTGGCGAGGAAGGTGGGGTCGAACAACTGGTCAGGCGACGCGTCCGCCTCCCGGCAATCGATATTCCTCGTCGGATCATCGGCCTGAATATTCCGGATCCGCAGGCTGAGGAGGGCGCCCGGCGAACCCGGAACCCAGGTGAAGCTCATGCTCTTGCCGCTCGTGCGGACGTTCTTGGCCATCCCGCCGACGACCGTCACGTCACCCGAGCCGGTCCAGCGGCACACAATGTCCGCGGATTGCCCCTGATTGACCAGGACCGGCGGCGTCAGCACGCGGGCCGCCTGCTCGCCGGCTGCCAGATTCACGAAATTCTGGTCGGCATCCAGGCGATCGGGCGGCAGATCCACCGTCTTTCCGCCAGAGACGAGTTGCCAATAACTCCCCGCCGCCAGGTTCATGAAGGGTCGCGATCCGCCCCAATAGTTGATGGAGTTCAGGTTGATGCCCAGCTTCATCGCCGGGGGCGTCGATTCCGAATCGGTGGGCGTCGCATCGCCGCTGCCCGTCGTCACGGACCGGTCGCCATTGCCGACCGTCACGAGACCCGACGAGATAGTGCCCGGCGCCGAGGTCGTCAGGCTCGTCACCGTGAGCGCCGAGATCGCGGACTTCACTGTGCCGAGCACTGACTTGCCATTCATGTCACTGCTTCCGATCGAGGTGAACAGAAGGACGGCGGCCGACGCGCCGCCGGCGATGGCCGCCGTACTCACGACGGCCGATGTTGTGAAAGCTAATGCACTGAAGGCACGCTTCTTGGAAGGGCCTTGAAGGCCCGCACGCTTTATCATCTGGAAAATGCTCCCGCTCGGCCAGTCGGCCATGTCTTTCGGGATGGAATAGAATCGGGGAGAAAAGTAAGGCTTGCGCTGATTGGTTATTCGCCAGTTAACCGTGTTCTCCGCCCGAAGACGAAGCCCATCCATCACACCAAGGCACTGAAAAACGGCGCGCCAGCCCCCGGAGCCGCGCTCGACGTTTATCTGGCGATTTCTGAGATGGTCCTCCGGTTGCGCTAGAAGATCATGCCCCCGTCACGCCGCGACCTTTGGGTCGGCGCGCGACTCGATCCAAGCATGCTGCTGCCAGTCGAGCCTGGCATGCGACCGCTGGATATATGGGCTGCCGCGATGCGCTGCCTCGCGGCCGATTGCCACCTGCCCTGGCGTCTTGCCTCAGCCCTGCGCGGCAGGCTGGAGCGGATAGGGGACATCCACCCGTTTCGTGGCGACCGTCCGGCGCGCCCCAACGATCGCCATGTTCGCCAGCGCGCCCGCGACAAGCCACGTGATCGGCCGCAGCGACGAGTTGGGAATGAGATCCAGCAGATTGAGCAGATGCATCATCAGAAGCGTCACGCTAGCAATCGGGATGGCCTTGCTGCGCATGCGGAAGCCGCGCCAGATGGGATAGGTCAGCAGGCCGAAACCGGCGATATAGCCGATCCAGCCATACATGCCGATCAGGATGATCCAGGTGCCGTCGGTGGCCGAAACGTCCCTCGTGTCACCCCAGTCGGTCACGACCAGCACACGGTTGCGGCCATAGAGGCCCCAACCGAACAGCGGCTTTTCGCTGGCGCGATTGAGCAGCAGATTCTCGTTGGCGAGCCGATAGGTCCAGGAGTTGGCGCGCTCGGTGCTGAGACGCTCGATCATGCGGGTCACCTGGTCCACCGGGATCAGATCGGCGCCGCGCAGCGCCGGATAGAGCACGATCATGCAGGAGAGCACCATGGCGATGCCGAGCTGGCGGCGCGGCCGCAGGATATAGACCAGCGGCGCGAACAGCGCAGCCAGGATGATGGCGCCTATCGACTTGTTCAGCACCAATATGACGGCGAGATACAGAGCGATGAGGCCGGCCGAAACACCCAGCACGCGCAGCCGCATCCGCCAGAAACCGATCGCGGCGATGAAGGCCATGGAGCAGAAGGTCGAGACGAGCAGGCCATGCCCCAGGAAGACCATCGCCCGGAACCCGCCATTGCGCATCTGCTGCAGGAAGTAGGTGGACTGTGTCACCCCATAGATCTTGCGTTGCAGGAAGGGGCTGAGCCGGATTTCCGCGAGGATGGGGATGGAATAGACCAGCGCCGCCAGCACGAAGGCCAGCAGGAGATCGCGATGGCTGCGCTCATTGGCCAGAAGCGCTGCGCCGAGGATGAACGGGCCGACATTGAGAAGATTCTCGAACGCGCCGCGCATCGATTCCTTGATGCCCATGCCGGGCAGGGTGATGCTGCCGACGGTGTATGACGCCGTGTTGTCGAGGCCCGTGACGAACGGGATCAGGATATAGACCGCCAGCAGAAGATTGACGGTCACGCTCGATGGCCATCGGAACTCGCCGCTCCGCGCCATGATCGGCGCGAGCAGCATGGCGCAAATCGTGGGCACGGAATATTTGTTGAAGGGCGGGACGCCTGGGAAGTCATAGGCGGTGATGACAGGCAGAAGCAGATAGCCGGCCAGGATGGTCCAGATGGTCGCGCGGCCGACCGGCAGCGTCAGATAGAGGACGAGTGCGACGAAGGGCCAGATGAGCAGCGCGGCATGTGCGATCACATTTCCCATGGCTTCGCCTTCCCTGCTTCGCGGCGCATGCGGGCCGTGTCCGCCGACCGGCGTTCGGCCGGACGGCGCGCCGCTTGTGCCAAGCCGCGCCCGCCATGGTCAAGGGCGGCGTCAATAGGCATTGCGATCCCACACCAGCTTGAAGATCGTCTCGAGGATGATCCGCAGGTCGAGCAGCGGCGACCAGTTCTCGATATAATAGATGTCATATTCGACGCGCTTCTTGGCCCGCTCGATCGTGTCGATCTCGCCGCGCAGCCCGCGCACCTGCGCCAGGCCGGTAATGCCGGGCTTCACGCGGTGGCGCGCCGGATAGCCACGCACGGCATCATGATAATAGGCGTCGCCCACCTTCATCGCCAGCGCATGCGGCCGGGGTCCCACGAGCGACATGTTGCCGATCAGCACGTTCCACAATTGGGGCAACTCGTCGATGCTGGTGCGGCGGATGATGCGCCCCACGCGGGTCACGCGCGGATCGTCCTTGCGCGTGCGCTCGCCGCCGGAAAGGTCCTGCCGATCGGTATACATGGACCGGAACTTCAGTACGTCGATCTCGAGATTGTTGAAGCCCAGCCGCTTCTGGCGGAACAGCACCGGCCCCTTGCTCTCCAGCTTGATGGCGATGGCCGTCAGCAACAGCACCGGGGACAGCAGGATCAGGCCGAGCAGCGCCAGCGTGCGGTCCTGGATCTCCTTGAGGATGCCGTCGAAATCGCGCACCGGCTGCTGCCACACGCTGAGCACCGGCAGCGAGCCGATATAGTTCACGCGGTAGCGGTCGCGCAGGACCAGGAACTCGCGCGGCATGATGCAGATGTCGATCGCGCCGGCGCTCAGCTCCTCGATGATCGCGTTGAGCCGGTCCTGGCTGACCAGCGGCAGAGCGACGATGATCTGGTCCAGCATGCCGGCGCGGGCCAGCTCCAATATGTCCTCGAAGCCGCCGAGGAAGGGGAAGGCGCCGATCTTGCCGGTCTCGACGCGCGTGCGCCGGTCGTCCGCGAAGCCCACGATGTTGATATGCGGCAACCGCTCGATCTCGAGCAGCTCCAGCACGCGAGTCGTCACCTCGCGGTCGGCGCCGTAGATCGCGACGCGCTGACCGATCAGGCCCTGCCGCATGGCGATCCACACGAAGCGGCGGAAGGCGAGGCGGCTGAAGATCAGCAGCACGAAGCAGGCCGTGACGAAGATCAGCATGAAACGCAGCGACAGATCGTTGATCTGACCGAACTGCACGACGGTGAAGCCGGTCAGCGTGAGCGCGACCAGGAAATCCACGAACGTGCCCCTGCCCAGATCGTCACCCTGGCCGCGGAAGGCCGAATAGGCGTCACGCGAGATGCGGATCAGAAAGAAGTTGATCGCCATGACGATCGCCGCGCTGGCATGCAGGCGGTGGTCGTAGAAATAGTTCAGCCAGACCCGGAAGATGAACGCCGTCAGCGCATAGCCGAGGAGGAAGCAGACCGCATCGTTGATGATCCCGCCGGAACGCAGGACGTTCGACGTGAAGCGGACATATTTGTTTCGGGTCTGGCGCCCTGCCCTGGTCATCGCGATCCGCTTGTCCGTTGCGCGAGCGGGTCAGATGCGACCGAACAATCCGCGATTGCGCGGTGTGCCGGGCGGGTCGTCGACCATATAGGCAGTCTGGGCACGCCTTCCTCCTTCGACCGCCGTCCGCATGCAGGTCTGGTCCGCCGCCCACTGGCACTGCGCCGCGAGCAAGGCCCAGGCCCGAAGGGACGAAGGCAGCGCGCGGGCGAAGCTCCGCGTGACGGAAATCGCCCTGCGCTTATCATCCGATTCGTGAAGATACTGCGCATATTTTTCCACGATCATGAAGTTTTGCGGCAGGTTGCTTACGCCGTCCTCGAGGATTTCGCGAACGCGGAACTCGGATTTCTGCGCGCGGGCGATGCTGGCCAGCAGGAGATAGGTCTCCGGATTCGCGGCATCGTTGTTGAGCGCCTGCTGCGCGGTCGCGACAGCGGCTTCATACTGCCCGGCCTGAAGCGCGAAAAAGGCGCGCAGCAGCAGGGCGTCGACATCATGCTCGTCCTTGGCGAGCAGCGCGTCCACCTGAGCGCGCGCCTCGCTTTCGTGCCCGGAGGCGGCGAGGACGCGGGCCTTGAGCGAGGCGAGCAGCGGCTGCGCCTTGGCCGGCGCGGACTGGAGCAAGGTGCCGGCAGCCGCAACGTCACCGCGCGCGATCAGGTAACGGGCGGTCTGCACGATCGCGAGCGGATCCTTCCAGTTACTTGAATTCCGGGCGCCTTCCGGGATCGGCGTCTGATCGAACTCCCACCAGAGCCGCTGGAGCACACGATAGTCGTTCGGATCGCGCGCGCCTTCCGCGAGGAAGGCAGCCGCGACCTGCCGCGCCTCATCGTCGCGCTTCAGCTTGTAGAGCAGGTTGATCCGATCCAGCTGCACCGAGGCGACATTCTTCGCCAGCGGGCCAAGGGTCTGGAAGATTGTCGCCATCTTCTCGGGCTGGCCGAGGAAACGGTAAAGATTGAGCTGGTTGGTCAGCAGCGCCGTCGATTGCGGCGATGTCTGCAGCGCGGCATCGATGAGCCTGGCGCCTTCCTCGGCATCGCCGCGCTTCGCCAGCACGCGCGCCTTCAGGATGGTTCCGGCTTCGTCGGTGGGGCGCAGGGCGAGGATCTTGTCGGCGAATTCCCCGGCCTCATCGAATTTGTTGCGCGAGAGCGCGACCATGCCCTTCACCTGCAGGGCCGGCATGGCGTTGGCGTTCAGCGTCAACAGCTGGTCGGCCGCCTCGTCGGCCGGCTGCAGCTGGCCGATCTGCACGCCGATATTGGCGATATAGGCCAGGGCGAGCTGGTTGGTCGGCTCGAAATCCAGCACGCGATTGAATGCGCGAAAGGCACCGACCGGGTTGCCGGCTTTCAGCTCGATGGCGCCGAGCAGCTGGTAGAAGGGCGCCGAATCCTCGCGCAAGGCGATCGCCTGGGTGATCGCCTCCCGCGCCTCGACAAATTTGCCGGCTTCAGCCAGCGCATTGGCCTGCTGGGCGAGCCCGGTCGCCCGCTCCTCGTCGCTCTTGCAGGCCGCGAGCAGCAGCAGCGCCGCGGCAATGGCCGCGCTTCCCGCACCCCGGGGCAAGATCGAATACTTTCTCCGAACGCCGCCGGCTTTCCCGCGATTGCCTGGAGAAACCAACCCGTGGTCGTCGATCATGAAGAGCGGCCTCCATCCCCCTGTGGAAGGATCGCGCTTACAAGGCTTCGCGGGTCCGGGCAATGCGGGTAACCAATCAACACTGGTCGTTAACCCCGCTTTTACGTAGATCGAGCGCTCCTGCGGCCTCCAGAGGCATGTTTGCACATGTTTGAACATTCCATTTTTGTTCATCCGCGCTTTTCCCATTTCAGGACGGCCGCCTTCGCCAGCCTCACCTGCGAGCGCTTTTTCGCATAGTGCTCGACGAGCTGGAGGGTCTGGCCACTGATTGCGGCCGCCTCGGCGACCGAGCAGCCCGCCTCCAGGAGTGTGTTGACCGCGTTCTTACGCAGGCCGTGGGGAACGAGATTGGCGCCATGGCGCGCGCCGAACTTCTTGATGGCGGCGCGCACGGCGTGGGGCGTCAGAGGTCGACCATCGGCGCCGGCGATGATCGCCAAGCCGGTGCGCGGCGTCGCGGTCAGCTCGGCGCGCAAGGCCGAGTGCATCGATATCTCCAGATGCTTCCCGGTCTTCTGCTGATCGACCGTGATGACATCGCCGCGCACCTGGCTCCACTGCATCCGGCACACATCGCTGATCCGCTGCGCGGTGTAGTAGAGCAGATGCACCGACAGGCGTAGCAGCCTTTCCTCATCCTTCAGCGCCATCTCCACCAGATGCTCCGGCCATGGATCATGCTCGCCGGTCGCGAGTCGCTCGATGCCGCGCGTCGGCTCATTGGTGACGTGCCGGCGCGCGCGCGCCCATTTGTAGAGACTGCCGACGCAGCCCAGCACGAGATTGGCGGCGCCCGGCCGATCCGCCATGCTGTCCATCAGCAGCGTGATATCGCGCGGCTCGACGCCCTCGGCCGGCGCGGACGGCAGCGCGGTGGCGAAGACATCCAGATAGACGTCATAGACCCGGCGGCTCTCCTTCGCGAGCGCGCGGTAGGATTCGCTCTTCTGATAGAGGCCGACGAGCCGCGGCACCGTCATGCTCTCTTCCACCGACTGCCGGCGCATGCGGTGGCCGAGCATCGCGGCATAGCGCGCGCCGAACGCCGGATCGTCCATCCGCCCGATCGGCGTGTAGATCCGGTTGCCCCTGGCGTCCTTCTTACCGGTGTCAAAATAGCCATAGAGCTGGCCGCGCGCCCGGACGCGCTTGACGTAGCGGAGGCCTTTCAGTCGGGCCATGCTCAACCCCTCGCGTAGAGCGGCTGGGAGGACCGCCAGTCGTCCAGCCCCTCGCCGGCAATGCGCTCGACCATGCTGTCCACCGCCGCGCGGCTCCAGTGCTCGCTAGAGCCGATCCGCACGGGCATCGGCAGGCGGCCGGCGCAGACTTCCTTCTCGACCTCGCTGGGCGAGATGTCGAGATAGCGCGCGAGCGTCGCCTTCTTCATAAGCCTGGGCCAGTCGGGTATGTGGCGCACGTCAGCCGCGCTCCTTCTCGGCCGCGAGAGCGCGGAGACGGTCATCCAGTGATGCGCGGCATTCCTTGGGAACGCGAGCACCGCAACGAGCGCATGGGAGCCGATCTCGGCAATCGCCACACTGCGCAGCCAGCGCCTCAAGCTCAGCTTTCATGGGTGGGGTCCTTGAACGGATCAGGGCCGCCGCGAATGTGATCGCGGATCGCCTCGTCAATGGCGCTGATGTCTGGAAGCGGGGTCCAGAACAGGCGGGCCTCGGTGTCGTCGCCGGCATCGCGCCACGGCCAGCCGCCGACATTGATCTGCGTTTGCGCCTTTTCTGGAACTCCGTTGTGTCGCCATAGGCTGACACTTGCAGCGACCCCAGCGCCGAGGTCGAGCGGCGTGCCAACATAGGGCGCCTGCTCAATCGGCCAGAGCCACCAGATGACGTCGCCGATGTCTTCATGCCATTCATGGAACGGGCGAGGATCAAGGGTCATGTCCGGCTCTCCAGCATCAACGGCGCGACCTTGCCGCCGCTATATTCGAGCGCCAGCGGCTGCTCGATCCGCTCGAACACCGTCTGCCCGGTCGCTGTGACGATATTGGCGAGGAACGCCTGCTCGAACGTCTCCACGCCGCTCTCGACGCTCTCCAGCTTCGCCTTGATGACGAGCATCAGCGCCCGGCCCTTCTGGCGGTTGCGCTGCTCAAGCCATGCCTGCTGGTCGATCACGCGGCCATTGCCGCCGCGCTCTGGACCATCATATGTCATTACCAGCGGCACGGTGAACTTCATCTGCCGATCGCCGAGCGTGAACATGATGATGAAGCGGCCCCGCTCGTGGAACTGGCCCAGCTGCTCGGCGCCCGCCTTGCGGACCATGCCGATGATCTCCGCAATCGACTGCTCCAGCGGAACTTTGGTGGTTTCGGCGTAGGCCATTATGCGCGCCTCCAGTGCGTGATGTCGAAGGGATCGCCGGTGAGGGTCCAGCGCGTGGGATAGGGCCGCCCGAAGATGGGCCAGCTCGCCTCGGGCTTCCGGCCGTTGAGCAGCCGGACCATCACACGCGCCGTTTCCGCCTCGTCCGCGTGGATCAGCGTGGCGGGGCACGGGTCGTCCTCGTCCAGCGGATAGAACACCGGCGGATGGCCGCGATTGGCGTGCCAGCCGGGCGGGGCGGAGATGGGCGGCCTCATGACTGCGGCTCCCCATAGTCGCCCGGCCGCTCCAGCCGGCGGCGGCACGGCGCGATCCAGCGCAGGCGCGTGGGCGAGCTGGTGGTCGTGAGCCAGACGAGCCAACAATAGGCGGTGGCCGTGGACCCTTCGGGCGCAAGCCTCCCCTTGTGCATCACGACGCGCTCGGCGAACTGCGCGACGACGGCCGGCTGATCAACACTGAACAAGCGCTCATAGCGACCGACGCCCTCCAGAAAGGCGGAACGCACGAGCACCGCGACGCCGCGGCGGCTGGACCGCACCGCGCGCTCGATGAACTGCTCGGCAAGCCGGAAGGGCGGATTGCTGATCGTCCAATCCACCTTGTCGGGCATCGGCCCGAACAGATAGTCCTGCACAGGAAAGCCGCAGCCATAGTCGTGAACGTCCGCCGCCTCGACCTGCTGGAAATATTCGCGGAGCGGCCGGACCATATGCCCCCGGTTGGCGGCCGGCTCGCGGCAGGTCAGACGGTGAAGCGGCTCCGCCTCGCTGTCGAGCAGCTCGCATAGCGCCCGGGTCGCCCAAGGGGGCGTCGGGAAATCATCCAGACTGTCGTGAGGCTCGCTGCGCCGCTGCATGACGGCCGCCGAGCGGTTCTGCGCCATCAGACGTCTCCCCGCACCTGCCCGGCCCGCCAATGCCGCTCGCGCCAGCACTCGCGACACATGGTCGGCTCGCACGAGATGGCGCCGCCGTTCGCGCGGAACTGGTGCACGCGCCGCTCCTGCGCCGCGCCGGCAACGCGAACGCGATAGTCGGTGATGACCTCGGCCGGGATCGGGGAGATGTAGCGGCAGTCAGCCATGGCGCGCGCCTTTCGAAAAGTTGGAGAGCAGCGCCCGGGCGCGCGCGATCAGCCCTGCCCGACGGCCTGCCTCCTCCCGCCTGCGCGCCCGATCCCAAGCGGTGAGGGCCTTGCTCGCGCGCTCGCGCGCCGGGCCGGTGGCGCCGCAGGTCTCGCAGTGGACGAAGAAGAAGCCGGCGACCTCGATCTCGGCCAGCTCCTCGGGATAGTGCCAGGACGGCGCGCTGCTGCGCACCACGAGCCGATGGCTCCCGCATGCGCAGCGCCTCATGACGGCCGCCGCATGCAGGGGGTGAGATCGGCCATGTCCGACCGACAGGCCGGGCACTCGCCGCAGCGCTCCACCGCGGGCGTGCGCGGCTTCGGGTCGATCAGCTGGCGATGCCCGCGCGGCGTGCGCTGGGCTGGCCCGGCGTGGCCGGTGACGCGGAGGGCGATCATGCCGCCACCTCGGGCTGGCCGTCCCGCCTGGAGCGTTCGGCCATCATGGCGTCCGCTACCGCATAGGCGTCGCGAGCTGCCTCGGTCACCGACCATTCCATGCCAGGTGCCAGATGCGGCAGGCCCATAAGCGCGAACATGGCCATCTCGTCGCGCAGACGGCGCTCGCGGCTGGCCAGCATCTCGCGAGCCACGCTCGATATTTGGGACGCGCCTGTCATGCCGCACCTCCGACCATGATGAGCAGCCCGAGGAAGGCCGTGATGCCGGCGGCCAGCGCCGAGAGCGGGAGCAGGCCGGCGATGACGGCCGCGATCGGCATCTTGCGCGGCGGCGCGGGAACGAAGGGCCTCATGCCGCCACCGCCCCGCGGATGATCGTCCAGCCCTGCTCGGCCGCGATCGCTTCCTCGATGTTGCGTGCGTGCGTGATGGCGTCGGCCGCGTCGCGATACTGGCGCGCGGCATGGTCCGCCCGGCCGGCGCGATCGCGGCGACCCTCGGCGCGCAGCCGGAAGGCCTCGCCCTCAAGCGCCGTCGCGCGCCGGTGGAGCGTCAGCGGGTTGGTGATGTCGAGTTGCATGGTCGCCTCTCATCGGTTGATGAGAAGCATCAATATGCATTAATGCCTATTTCAGCAAGCACAAAATAGGCATTAATGCTTTCGCCCGTCGCGACGCTGGCCGCACGGCCTGCCTAGAGCCGCCTACCCACCCAAACCGGCCGGCCAATTATGCGGGTTTGCTCGGAAGGCACGACCTCTTCGCGATATTTGGGATTGCTCGAAAAGATGCGGACGGAGCCGCTTGTGCTGCGCTCGACATTCTTGAGCACATATTCGCCCCAGTCGCCGTCCCAAATGGCGAACGGGCCAGGCTGAGCGGGTGAGGTGTCCCTGCGATCGCACAACACCTGATCGTCATGGTGGAAGTCCGGCACCATGCTGTCGCCGCGCGTGTTGATCAGAATGAAGTCTTCCGGCCGGCCGCCAAGCACATCGACGATGAGGGTGCGGGGCAGCAAAGCATATTGCCGTTCGCCCTCGCCGGTGCCGCCACCGCCCATGCCGGCATAGGTGGGTAGCACTTCAACCGAAACATAGCCGGAGTTCGGATCGCCGGCCGGCAACTCGGCTTCCCGTGCGAAGGGCGGGAACAGAGGATAGTGCGCCTTGAGCTTCTGCAGCGTGCTGCGGCCGAGCCGCGTGTTCGCCGAGCCATTGGCAAAGCGATTGATTGTGGTGTTCGCCACGCTGATCTCGCGCGCGATCGCAGCCGGACTCTCGCCGCTCCACGCGACCAGTTCACGAATCAATTCAATGTCATCTTCAATGCCACTCATGCGGCGAGTGTTAGCAAAAATGCCTATAGGCAGGGCAGAGCATTAATGCTCTTGATGTTAGGCATTAATGCCTATAAGTGTTCCGATATGAACCAGAGCGACCCTGTAGCGGACCTGTTCGACCGCGTGCGCAAAAGCGAGTGCTCCATGGCAGAGGTCTGCCGGCGCGCCAAGATCGACCCCACAACGCCCTCGCGTTGGAAGCGGTCGAAGAACGGCGCGAACATCGGCAGCGTCCGCAGGCTGAGCGCCGCTCTGGACGAGATCATTTCCGAGAAGGCCGGCGCGAAGGGCATGCGCGCTGGCCCCACTGCGCGGCGGGCGGGGTCCCCCTCCCCCACGTCCGCCCGCCGCGCAAACCCCCGGCATCACGAGAACCGCCGCCCGCCCGGTTGAGCGCGGGCAAGCCCATGCCGGACGGGTCTGCCGCCCGGCCAGCCACGGAGTGACCAGTATGAGTGACCCTGATTCCCTGCCGGCTGGCGGGGTCGAACCCACGCGCGCGGCGGACGGCGGCCATGTGCCCGGCGCCTGCAACACGATGGCCGAGTTCATTCGCAGCCTGGAAGACGGCCAGTTCGACGCGGACGTCTACCAGCAGCTCAAGGAGCTGTCCGCCGAGATGGCCAATCACGCCTGGGCGAACGGCGGCAAGTCCAAGGGCAAGCTGACCATCGCCATCGACTTCGTCCAGGAGGGCGGCGTCGTCGAGATCAAGGCCGGCTACAAGATCACCCGCCCCGAGGGCCGCCGGCCCAAGTCCATCATGTGGACCACCGAAGACAACCGCTTCACCCGCACGCGGCCCGGCCAGCAGCAGCTGTTCGGCATCCGCGACGTGTCCGGCGGCAGCGGCGTGCGCGACGCCTGATCCCCTCGCGCGAACCCCCAAGGAAAGGAACACCCATGACCGACAAAGCCGACCCCACGCCGCCCGAGGACGCCGACGGCGCGACCTCGCTGCCCGACCTCATCCCCGTGCTCGAATCCCACCGCGACGTCGGGAAATCGCTCGAGCAGATCCGCAGCCTCGTCGAGAACTATATCCGCCCGAAGGCCTTCGTCGCGGTCGACCCGGTGTCCGGCACCGCCGTGCCCGGCACGATGACGCAGAGCGGCCCGGTCGCATTCCCAGCTCGCATGTTCGACGACTATCTGGAAGCGCCCCGCTTCCGGCACGGCACGGCGAACTTCGACCGGATCGAAAGCCTCATCGAGCATGTGAACCGCTTCAAGGACAGCAACAGCGCGCTGTTCGCCCGGGATGACCGCACCTCGCCGGCAATCACCGCCGTGCTCGACTATCACGAGGCCGGCGCCGAGGCGGACCCGCGCTTCGGCAAGCACCGCTCGCTGTTCCACTTCGCGCTCAGCGACGAGTGGAAGGCGTGGACCGAGGCGGATAGCAAGGTGTTCAAGATGGCCGAGTTCGCGGCCTTCCTGGAAGACCGCATCATCGACGTGCTGGAGCTTATCCAGGGCGAGGACAGCCTGCCCGAGGACCTGCAGCGTTTCATCAACATCTGCGGCGGGAAGGTCGCCACGCCCAATCGGCTGGTGGAGCTGTCGCGCGGGCTCCACGTCAACGAGAAGGCCGCGGTCAAGGAAGCGATCAACCTCGCCAGCGGCGAGGGCCAGATCATCTTCGAGAGCGAGCATGTCGACGCGTTCGGCGGCAAGCTGCAGGTGCCTGGCCTGTTCCTGATCGGCATCCCCGTCTTCAAAAACGGGCCGCTGTATCGGCTGGCCGCGCGCCTGCGCTACCGCAAGACGGGAGAGGGCATCGTCTTCTTCTATGAGCTGTGGCGCAGCGACCGGGCGTTCGACAGCGCCTTCGGCGAAGCGGCCGAGCGCGTCCGCGTCGAAACCGAGCTGCCGATGTTCTTCGGCGCGCCGGAAGCCTGACCATGACGGCGGGCACGCACAATCTCGGCCTCTGGTCCGGCGAGCCGTGGCACACGCAGCCGCGCGACCGGCTGGGCCGGTTCGTGCGTGTCCGCCACACCCCGCAGCAGCGCAAGGTGCTCGGCAAGGCCGCGGAGATCCGCGCGGCGCTGGGCCTGCCTGCCGATCCCCGTCTGAAGATCCGGGTGGAGCCGTGAAGACCTATTTCCACGACTATCAGCTTTGCATGAAGGGCCGGCGCATCACCAAGCGTCCCGGCGAGATCATTGCGCATCTCGCCTGCACCGAATGCCCCGCCGAGGGCGACCTGCGCCTGCAAGCCATCCTGCCCGCGCCCAAGATCGACGAGAAATTCCGGCAGCGCGGCTGGTCGACCAGTCCGCGACGCTGCCCCGACTGCATTGCGACCGCCGCGGCGGCGAAGCGAACCAAGGGAGATACCAGCATGACGCAGCGCCCGAGTGTGGCGGCGATGAAGGCCCAGGCCGACATGTTCAATCTGCTCTCGCAGCATTTCGACATCGAGAAGGGCCGATATGCGGCCGGCTGGTCCGACGCCGTCATTGCCGAAAAGACCAGCCTCTCGCTCGACATGGTCGCCGCGTTCCGCTCGGCCGGCTTCGGCGAGATCCGCGAGCCCGAGGAAATCTCGCGCCTGCGCGCGGACATCAATGCGCTGGAGCAGCTGGCGCGCGAGCACCACGCCATGATGGTGGAGCAGGTCGCCGGCATGCGCAGCGAACTCGCCAAGCTCGTGAAGGGCGGCAAGGCATGAGGCCGGGCAATCCCTTCGCGCCCCGCAAGGGGAAGCGCCGGCCGGCCCCGCAGCCGCGCCCGGCGCCCCGCCCCGTCGACGATATCGCCCTGCCGCCCGGCCCGCGCGTCATCTGCCACTTCCCGCCGGTGGCGTGCAGCCCGAACCATCGCAGCCGCTGGGGCCGCATCCGCGCCGCCAAGGCCTATCGCCGCGACTGCTGGGCTGACACGCTCGCGGCCGGGATCAAGGCGCCGGCGGACGGCCTTATCCGGTTGCAGCTCGACTTCTTCCCGCCCGACCGCGGCGCGCGCGACGATGACAATGCCATCGCCGCCTTCAAGTCCGGCCGGGACGGCATCGCCGATGCGCTCGGCGTGGACGACCGGCGGTTCCGCATCATCCCCGTCTGGCACGAGGAGCCGCGCTCCTGTGTCGTGGTGACCATCCTCGAAGGGGAGAGCGCCTGATGGCCGGCACCTGCAAAACCTGCGGCAAGACGCTCGGCCGGGACAACAAGTCCGGTTTCTGCCGCAAGCATTTCAATGCGGCCGAGCATGATCCCACATGGCGAGAGCGTCATGCCAGGGCCGTGCGGCGCCACTATGCCGATCCCGCCAATCTGGAAGCGGCCAAGGAGCGTGCTCGCGTCAACGGCAAGTCGCCCGGGGCGACGGCCGCCCGGCGCGCCGCCGCACTGCGCACCCGCCTGTGGGAGATGGGGCACCGGGCGCTGGAGGGCGATGCCGACGCCCGGGCGCGTGCGGGCCGGCATCGCAGCCGAACCGTCCTCGCCGGCATCCCCGAAGAGCAGTGGGACACCTATCGGCTGCTGGTGAAGCGCAAGCACATGCCAGCCGCCGAGGCTCGTGAGGCTTGCTTGCGCCAGAATGAAACGCACCTGGCCCGCATCCGGCGCGAACTGACGGAGGCGCAATCATGAGTGCCCGGCCCGCCCGCGTCCAGCTCCGCCGCACGCGCGGCTGGCGCATGCCCGCCGACACCGTGAAGATCGACCGCACGACGAAGTGGGGCAATCCCTATCTCGTCGAGCGCGTCGGCATGGTCGATAGCGGCGACCGTGACGATGATGGCCGGCCGGTCATGGTCTGGCCGTGGCGCTGCATCCCCAAGGATGCGCCGGCCTTCATCGACGGCTGGTTCTTCGCCACCAAGCGCGAGGCCCAGCAGAAGGCCGTCGACCTGTATCGCGCTGAACTGAGCAGGCGGCCGGATCTGGTCGCCGCGTCGCTGGACGAGCTGCGCCACAAGAACCTCGCCTGCTGGTGCGGCGAGGATGAGCCCTGCCATGGCGATGTGTGGATCGAGGTGGCGAACCGGAGGATCAAGCCGTGAGCCTGTCCGACGACGTCCGCGTCGAGTTGCGCGACGCCGCCGCCGCACGGCGCGCGGCCGCCGCCCTCGGCGGCGCCGTGAGCGGCTGCAAGCTCGATGCCTCGCACGCCCGGTCGACGTTCAGTGGCGCCGACCTGCAAGCGCTGGCGATCGACAGCCCGGGGGACGCCGTCGCGGCGCTGCGCCGGCGCTGGCCCGACCTGTGGACCGCGATCTGCGCCGATGCGCGGGGGCGCGGCGAGCGGCCGATCCCGCACATGGTCGCGCTGCTGGAGAAGGCGATGGGGGTATGAGCATCATCGCCACGGCCGTGAAACACCTCATTGCGGCCGGCGTGTCCGGCGACGATCTCGTGCGAGCCATCGCGGAGATGGAGGCGGAACTGCCCGCCGCCCGGGACGCCGCGGCGGATCGCCGGCGGGAGAAGGACCGCATCTACCAGGCGAACAAGCGTCGGCAGAAATCGGCAGAGTCGGCAGATTCTGCCGACGAGGGCGACGACACTCCCTTTCCCGCCCCCGCCCCTTCCTTTCCCCCAGACCCCCAAACTAACCCCACCCCCACCCATACCCACGGGGATGATATTTCCCGCGCGCGTAAGGCCGACTTCCCGAAGCCGGATTGGGCCGATGCGCAGGTGTGGGCCGACTTCCTCGCCAACCGGAAGCGCAAGCGGCTGGCCAACACCGCCACCGCCCACAAGCGCTTCCTCGCCGACATCGCCGCGCTGGCGGACGAGGAATGGCCGCCCGGCCGCCTGCTCGAGCACGCCGTCGCCCGCGGATGGGGCGCGATCTTTGACCCACGCAATCGGAATGAACACCATGTCGCAAATCGCCCGGACCGCCGCCCCCAGGAACCAGTTGACTCGCTGGTGCGCACCGTCGCTCGACGACAGGCTGAGCGCGCTGGTAGACGGCTACACGAGCCTGACTTCGGCGCCGGTGATTGGGCCGAGGGCGGCTGACGCGCTGCGGGCCTTCGCCGCGCCCCACGATGCGCCGGCCATGCCCGGCAAGGGCGACGTGGAGGCGATGCTGGGCCTGCTCGCCAGCGTTAAGCGCCGGCGGCAGAACAGCGAGGCCGAGGCCAGCGCGCAGCTGGAGCAATATTGGCAGGGCTTGCGCGACGTGCCGCTCGACGACATGCGCCATGCCTATGACGTGCTGCTCAAGGGCTCGCCGTGGTTCCCGGACATCTCCGAGGTCCGCGAGGCGGCGCGCGGCGGGCCGGTGGCGGCCTATCGTCGGCGGTGCCTGGCCGCCCGGTCGCTGATCGCCAAGCATGAGCGGGAATGGGTCGCGCCGGTGGCGGTGTGCTCGCCGGAGGAGGCGGCGCAGGCCCGGCGGTTGCTCGACGATGCGGCGGAGGGCGTGAAGGCATGACCGATAAAGCACCCCGTTTCACCGAGACCAATCGCTATGGCGAGGTGTTCGAGGGCCGCACGCAGGCGGAAGCGCGCGCCAAGCGCATCGCTGCAGCCCGGCGCCAGCTCGTCGAGGACGCCAAAGCCAATCCCGACGCGGTCGCTGCGCTGAACACCCGGCTCGCCCGGCTGGACGCTGCCCGTAAGCGCGAGCGGCAGCGGGTGGAGCATTTGGTGCTGGGCAAGCCCCGTCCGGTCGAGCGTGTCCGCATCCACAAGGGCGCGAAGCGCAAGCGGCCCAAGCTGGTCGAGCGGCCGGTGGCGCTGGAGCCCGGCATCGAGGAGGCGATGCGAATCCGGGAGGTGTGGTCTCATCGGTGGAACGGCACGCCCGAGACGCTGGCGCAGGCCGGCACGCATAGCGATGCGCTGATCCAGATGCACCGCAACGGCACGCTGGACAAGGATCAGCTTGAATGGGCGGCGCAGATCGCGAACGTCTATCGCAGCCTTGAGGCGGACGTGGCGGTGAAGGTGGCGAGCCTTGAGGCGCGCGTCGACCAGTCGCGGCGCGGCGGACAGGCGGCCGAGAGCGTGTATCGCGTCCGCATGCACCTGGCCTATGGCTACTGGCGCGCCATGCTGCCGGCGCCCAAGCAGATGGTGCTCGACATGATCGTGGGCGACGCGGTGGGCTATACCGTCGCCGCCCGGCGATATCGGGTCCACAACCGGAAGGCCAAGCGGTGCCTGATCGATGCGCTCAACCGCTGGCCCCGATGCGTCGGGCATGCCTTCTCGGCGGTGGATGAGCAGACCATCCAGGCGCTGCAATGGGGCGAGCCAGTCCCACCGGGCTGGCTCGCCGGGCCGTCGGCGGTGATCCCACGCGAGAATACCCCTGTGGATATACAGGGACCTGCTGAGCTTCCGCCGCTGCCGCCGATCGACCCCGATTTCGTCGATGAGAACGGTATGATGCTGCACTGGGACGAGGTCGCAGCCGTCATTCGGGCTCGCGCTTTTAGCGGTTGACAATCAACTTCACGCAAGAGCAAACCGAATATTGTAAGCTTTTCTTTAATCATGAAGTTCCATGGGCACTTCATGAGCTTACATTGGGAGGGGAATCTACTATGAAAGTTTGGCTTCTTGCGCTTGGCGCAAGTCTAGGGTCTAAACCCAATCAGCATATTGAAAATTGGTCGATGTATTGATTCAAGGGCCTCCAGCAGAGGAGGCGTGGGAATGTCGCGTTCGTTGTTTTGGTTGTCCAATGATGCGTGGGCTGCGATTG
>Ga0180223_1000396_pt1 | contig 58189 bp, 57 predicted proteins | sample eDN5th30CKraftOP_FD_151337 | JGI IMG/M metagenome (GOLD analysis project Ga0180223, IMG submission 151337) | Enriched Organic Plus compost microbial communities from Emeryville, California, USA - eDNA 5th pass 30_C Kraft OP (version 2) (version 2) ... | reverse complement strand
CACCAACCGCACGGCCATCAGGCAGGACGAAGCGCTGCAGCTGGAACTTCCGGCAATTTTCGCCGGCCATGAATTTCACGTGTGGACGTTCGTGCGCCATCGCGAACGTACACGGCAATCCATTAGCCAGTACGCCGGCATGGTGGTATTGGCAGGCACAGAGGAACCCGAAGAGGAACCCGAACCGTAGCGGTTCCCAGGCAGCGGGGTGGGGAAGACCCCGCTGCTTTTTTTAATCAACGATCAAAGCAAAATGGAACCGATACGAATCGTCCGCGTGGCCCGGGGGAAGAACAGTACCCTCAGCCACCTCTATATCAATGGCCTTTTTGCCTGTTACCTGCTGGAAGATTCGATCCGGCCGGCAAGGGTACCGGGTGTCACGTGCATTCCCGAAGGAGAATATGGGCTGTCGCTCAATCACAATGTCGGCATATAAGTACGTGTATCCGCTTTTGGCGGAGCAGATTAAACAGGGGAACAATAGGGTGGTGGTTTGCAACCGGTGATAGGGTTGCAGTTAGTAAGCCCAACGGAACTGTACCGCTCCCTTTGGTCACGTCACTAGGTTCCTTATGGACTTACTAAGCTGCTCAGGGGAAGAAATAAGTGCTCCGGATTCAGACGCGGAGCACGGGTTTTAAACCGGTGGAGGAAATGCTGGGGCGGCGTTGGATGCGCATGGGCAACCTTAGGGGCGTGAGTGTAACGAGCGTCCCGGTTGCGTTGCGCAACCAAAGCGCAACCAAAACGATCACCGAAAAGCAAAAAAATGAAAGAAAACCAAAAAACAGTCGGGATACCCGCAGCGGGCAAACCGACAATTTACGAACGAATTAAGGAAGGACTAGCAGTAGCGAGCCAACTGGTCATCGCCTCGCCATTGAAGCTGCCGCCCAAACTCGTAACTATAGCCAAATACCTGGCGTTGGCACTGGGTGTGCTGGAAGCGGTTGAAGGCGCAGCGAAGGATGGGAGGGAAGGCGATGAAGACTAACCAGCAACTCGGCATCGGTACCACAGGTGGCACGTTGCTGAGCATTGTCGGCCAATTGGGCGTGCACGACATACTGCGCACGGCGCTGCTTGCCGCCATCGGTGCGGTGGTGAGCTTTACGGTGACGTGGCTGCTGCAACGCCTGTGGCGCCGCCGGCACTAGCGGTTTAGATTTCCGTCAAGCCTGAAGAGATCGCCTACCGGCGGTGTCTTCAGGCTTTATATTTTTTAATCGCGTTCCCCGCTCTGATACAAGTGCCCTATGGCGAAATGTGCTCACAGATTAACTATCAATTATGAGAAAAAAATCACATTTTTGGCAGTTATTATTATGTTATAACTCTCGGTTTTTCCTGAAAATGGACGATGGCATGTTGAACATTCCCTTGTTCATGGTCAATTATACGGAGAAATTGCTCAACCTTCGGCACTAACCGCCTTTTTTGCACGTATCGTTTCATCACCGATACAGCCTGCATCCCCCTTTGGCTGCGCATAGCGGTATACGAAACCCGATCGCCCGCATTCAGTTCCGTATCGGGTTGAGCAAGGCTTTTGACGTGTACAAAAAGCTGCTCCTTGGTTTGTGTTCGTCAACGATAAAGCCGTATCCTTTGGCGGGATCGAAGTAGCTGATAACGCCGGTCGGCAATTCCTCGGAATCCGCCGGCGTGGCAATAGCTAATAAGCTCTTCAGGTTGATACCCCGTTATAGGTATTTGTCTTTTCTACCCCCGCAGTTTGTCCCCTTTTCCCAGCCACATTGCTGAATTGTCCCGGTATCTTTGCGTAGACAGTGATCAAAACAACACAGCATGGGAAAAATAATTGCAGCAATCAATATGACGCTTGACGGGTTTTGCGACCACACGTACGGAATTGCAGACGATGAATTGCATCGGCATTACAGTGAACTGCTGAGCAGCGCCGGTGCCATTCTGTACGGAAGGATAACCTACCAGCTGATGGAATACTGGCCACCGATCGTAAAAAATCCTACGGGTAACCAAGCAATGGATGAATTTGCGGTGATTATGGACAGTGTTCCCAAACTAGTATTTTCCCGGACGCTGAAACAGGTGGATTGGGAAAGTGCACGGATCGCAACGCGCAGCTTCGAAGAGGAGGTTTTGGCACTCAAGCAACAATCGGAGAAAGATGTTTTTATTGGCAGCCGGAGTTTGATCGTGGCCGCAACAGAAGGTAAATTGGTTGACCAATACCAACTCTGTGTCCATCCCGTTATCGCCGGGAAAGGGTTGCCGTTATTTAAAAACATCAGCGATATGACCTTTCTGAAGCTCATAAAGACCAAAACATTCGGTTCGGGCGCCATCGCGCTTTACTACGAGCCAACAGCTGCACCTCATTCCTAAACGATTGCCCGGTTATGCCCCCTTCCCGGAGCTGTCATGTGCCTGCCCGGCTCGTGCGGGCACGGTATTTCTTTTCCTGCGGAACAATTTATAAACCTCAAACCACAGCACCGAAACCGAGGCTATGGCCAGACAGATCCCCAATTCAGTTGCGCGCAGCGGCGTTACGTCAAAAAATCGGGACAGCGGGGCTACGTAAAGAATGGCAAAGAGAATAACCAATACCAGCACCGTGATGCCGGTGAGCAAGCGGTTTCGGCTTCTTAAACGCTCAAAAACACTGTAGAAAAACGAGCGGTTGACAAAGCTCAGCAGGATATTCGCAAATATCAGCGTGGTAAACACCAGCGTTCTCGTTTTTGCTTCGTCCCCGCCGGTCTGTACGGCCAGCTGATAGGCAAACAGCACACCGGCGGTTATCACCAACCCCTGAACGATGCTGATCGTCAGTTCGCGTCCGTTCAAAAACGTGTCGGTCATGATCCGCGGCGGCCGCTGCATGGCGTTGCGTTCCATGGGTTCATTCTCATAGACAATGGAACAGGTTGGCCCCATCACCAGTTCCAGAAATATGACGTGGACCGGTGTAAAGATCTGCGGGAATACCCAGCCCAGAAACAGGGGCAGGGAAACCGTCAGGATAATGGGGATGTGGATGGAAATGATGTATTGGACGGCTTTTTTGATGTTGGCATAAATCCGCCTTCCCGCTGCAATGCCGGTGATCAATTTACCTAAATCGTCATTGGTAATCACCAAAGCGGCGGCCGATTTGGCGATCTCCGTCCCTTTGTTGCCCATGGCCACCCCGATGTGGGCTGCTTTCAGCGCAGGGCCGTCGTTTACGCCATCGCCCAGCATCGCAACCACCTCGCCCCGTTTTTTCAGTGCGTTTACCACGGCCAGTTTGGCTTCGGGAAACATCCGGGTAAACAGCGTGGTACGTGCCGATAGCTGCATCAGTTCTTCTTCAGTATGATTGATGATCTCGTCGCCGTTTACAGGCGGCGTATCGCTGACGATCCCTGCCTGGGAGGCGATGGCGTTCGTGGTATCCGTATTATCGCCCGTGATGACCTTAACGGCGATTCCGGCCTCGTAAATCCGTTGAAATACATCTTTGATGCCTTTCTTGGGCGGGTCGTAAAAGACCGTCAGCCCCAGGAATTCAAACGGGAAATCCTGCTGTTTTTCAGGGAAGTCGCCTCCTTCGAATTGGGATTTGGCCACACCCAATACGCGGTACCCTTGCTGTGCGAAGGCTTTGATCTGGTCCCTAACCCGCTCCTTTTCCTTGGCTGACAGCCGGGATACGCTGAGTAGGGCCTCGGGGGCACCTTTGGCCGCAACAATCCGGTCTTTGCGGGCGTTTTCGAATACGTGTGTCATCATCGGGGGCTTCCCTTCAAGGGGATATTCATGGAACATGCGGTAGTCACCCCGCAGGTCGTTCGGCTGCGTTTGCTCATAAACGCTGTGCAGCGTTTTTTCCATGGGGTCAAACGGGGCGGGTTCGCTGCTCCACATGGCATAGCTGATGAGAGTGGACAGCTCCGGGTCGTTGAATGCGTCATCGCCATAGCGCTTGTCGGTCCGGAAATCATATAGGTCGATCAGGTGCATCGAGTTTTCGGTAATGGTGCCTGTTTTGTCCGTGCAGATAACCGTGGTGCTGCCCAGTGTTTCCACAATGCTGCTTCGTTTGATGATAATGCCTTCCTGCATCAGTTTCCAGGCTCCCAGTGCCATGAACGTGGTGAATGCAACCGGGATTTCTTCGGGCAGCACCGACATGGCCAGCGTAAGCCCGTTGAGCAGGCTCGCAATGAAGTCGCCGGTCTGATAATACCGGAAGATGCATACCATCAGGAAAATGACGATGCCGATGACGGCCATCGTTTTTACGAACCGGGCGATCTGAAGCTGCAGGGGAGAGGGTTCCGCTTTGATCGTCAATAACGATTCGCCGATCCGGCCGATCCGGGTTTCCTTCCCGATTTTCGTTACCTCGAAAACAGCCAGCCCCGACACGGTGAGCGTGCCGCTATATACCTGGTTGTCTTCCGCCTGGCTGTCTTTGAATACGGAAAAGCTCTCGCCGGTAAGCGAAGCTTCGTTGACGGAGAAATCATTGCTGTGTACAATGCGCCCGTCGGCGTTGATGATTTTCCCTTCCTCGGTGATGCAAAGATCGCCCACGGCAATTTCGTGGGTGGGGATGTCAACGACCGTTGAATTCCGGATCACGCGGCTCAGGGGCTCATTGAGTTTTTCCAGCGCTTCCAGTGCTTTTTTGCTGCGGTTATCCTGATAAAAGGAAATGGCAGATACGGCAACGATGGCGGCAAACATAAAGGCAGCTTCGCCGTAGTCGCCCACCGCTACGTAGATGAACGAGATGACGATCAGCAGGATGAGCATCGGTTCTTTCAGGATATCGATGAGCAGCAACAGCCCGGAGCTTTTGGGCGCGGCATCCAATTGATTATAACCGTATTGCTTCCGGGAAGCGGCTACTTCGCTGTCGGTGAGGCCTTTCAGGTGGCCGGGGATGTGATAAGACATACTGCTGATTGTGATGACAGGTTAAAGGTACGGATTATTCCATCGGGTAGGGTGAAACCGATCGTGACAGAAATCATTCAATTATCAGACATTGATCATTGTAACCTGCATTCCCTTAAACGAAATTTACGCAGCTGATTCGTGTAAATTCTCTTCACCAATAGGGGGGCGCGGTAAAACGAGACTATTTTGTTTTTGATTTATTTTTCAGAATTTTGTTATGAACTTTTTGATTGTAAGCGCATTATCCATAGGTAGCCCGTGTCTTGTAACCCACCTGCCGGCTACCGAAGTTGGTGTTCGGACCTCACTCTTTGCGTATGAAATTAAGGGTCGATTCGGATTTCCGCCTGTTTTTGATGGGGGTGTTGTTGATCACTGCCGTGTCCCTGATTGTTATCTGGGCTCCCGGTAATGCAATGGCATGGTCGACCGCCTATATATTGTTCCTTTTATATTTCCTTTGGTTGGGCGTACGTGGCAAATATTACAATGTATTGGCCGTTATTACGACGGCGAGCGTCGTATTGACGTATTTCCTGTCCATTGAACGGGACAATTGGGGTCTGGCCACCTTTTCGGGAAGCTTTATCGCAATATGTACGGTCTGGACGGTGGTTTACTTCATGTACCGTCAAAAACGGTACATCGCGGAAGAGCTGAAAGACAAGGCCCGGCTTGACGCAATGTTCGAAAACGCAACGGAAGGTATGTTAATGGTAAACCAAACCGGGGAAATTATCCTGTCCAACACGTATGCGGAGCAATTATTTGGCTACAACCGGAATGAAATGATCGGCAGCAGCATAGAAAAGCTAATCCCCACACGTTTCGCCAGTCAGCACGCCGCACATCGGAATCGCTACCATGCCGCACCGCGCAACCGGCCGATGGGTGCGGGATTGGAGTTGTATGCGCTGCACAAAGACGGGCATGAATTTCCGGTCGAAATCAGTCTGGGTTATTTCGAGGCCGACAGGAAGACGATCGTCATCGCTTTTGTAAACGATATTTCCGAACGCAAAAAGGCCGCCGAACAGATCCGCACGGAGCAGGAACGAACCAAGCGGCTGAACGAAGAACTGGAACTCCGGGTAACGGAGCGGACCAGGGATCTGGAAACCGCCCTGGAACGGCTGAAGACAACCAATGAAAGCCTGCGAACGATGGAAGTCAACCTGCTGAAAGCACTGGACAAGGAACGGGAACTGGGCGAATTGAAATCGAGGTTTGTGACCATGGCATCCCATGAATTCAGGACACCTCTGAGTACCATCCTTTCCTCGCTTTTTCTGCTTGAAAATTACAATACCGATGAATACGAGCAGGAGAAGACAACCCATATCAGCCGGATCAAACGTGCGGTGAACAACATGACCTCCATCCTGAATGATTTCCTATCGCTCAGCAAAATGGAAGAAGGAAAAGTGGAGATCACGTATATGGGTTTGAATATCCGGCACAGCATCCTGGAGATCGTGGATGAAATGGATGCAGTGAAGAAGCGGGGCCAACTGATTCAGTACGTGCACGAAGGAGGAGTTGAAGAAATCCGCATGGATGAGCAGTTTCTTCGCAATATTCTACTCAACCTGGTGTCTAACGCGATTAAATTTTCGGGCGAGGACGGCCGGATCAATATTACTTCCCGCATTGCCGAAGGAAAGCTGACGCTCCGGGTGGCCGACAACGGAGTAGGTATACCCGAAGAAGAGCAAAAGCATTTGTTCAACCGGTTTTTCCGGGCCAAAAATGTACAGAATGTCAGTGGAACCGGATTGGGGTTGCACATCGTGAAGCGTTATGTGGATATGATGGGCGGGACCATTACGCTGACCAGCAGCGGGCAGGGGGGAACCGTATTTACCGTGGAAATACCCGTGGTGCCAGTGCATGCGGCGTCGGGATAGCGCATTGAAACACATTCTACTTACTAAATGCTATACGCATGAAAACGACCATTTTAGTAATCGAAGACAACGAAGAAATCTGCGAGAACATCGCCGGAATACTGAAGATCGGCGGATACGATGTGCTGACCGCATTCGACGGTAAATCGGGCGTGGAGAAAGCCCTGAAACACAAGCCGAACCTCGTGCTTTGCGACATCATGATGCCTGAACTGGACGGGTATGGCGTGCTACACGTACTGTCAAGGCATCCGGATACCGCCGATATCCCGTTTATTTTTCTGACCGCCAAGGCAGAGAAATCAGACTTCCGGAAAGGCATGGGCTTGGGTGCCGATGATTACCTGGTAAAGCCTTTTGACGGGATGGAGCTGTTGGACACCGTGGCGATACGCCTCAAAAAAAGCGAGCACTTAAAAACCTCTTTCGGCACCCAGCTAGATGACATCGATGCTTTTTTGGAGAATGCGGGCCGATTGCCGGATTTGCTGGGTATTTCTGCCGAGAGACCACGGAAATCATACAAGAAGCGCGACCATATCTTTATGGAAGGCCAATGGCCCAACGAACTTTATTACATCATCCGGGGCGAAGTAAAAACCAGCCGCATCAATCCGGATGGAAAGGAATTGGTTACGGGCATGTTCCGGGAAGGGCAATTCATCGGATACGTACCCTTGCTCAAGGATACGCCTTATACCGATAGTGCCGTTGCCTTGCAGGATACGGAAGTGGGGGTTATTCCCAAACACGATTTCCAGACACTGATCCATACGAACCGTGAGATTGCTTCGAGGTTCATCAAGATCTTATCCAACAACTTGTTTGAAAATGAAAAGCGATTGCTGGAACTGGCCTACCAGTCTGTGCGGCAGCGTGTCGCCTCGGCGTTGACCTATCTTTACAGGCAGCAGGGCATCGCCGATAAGGCAATGCCGCTACTAACGGTGTCACGTAAAGACATCGCTGCCATTGTGGGGACCGCGCTGGAGTCGCTCAACCGTACACTTGCCGATTTCCGTGACGAGCACCTCATCAGCCTGACCGACGGAGGGATCAAAATTTTGGAAATCGGAAAGCTGGAACGAATCAGCCGTTAGCCAAAACGGGATGGGTTCCGAATAAAAATCACGGACGGGTATGATCGTTATCATCGGACTTCAAATCGCCGGAAGCTTAATTTAGCCATTAAGTAATTCGTTAACTTTTAAATGTTAAATACAATGAAAACCAACGAACAATTGCAACGCGACGTTATGGATGAACTGAAATGGGATCCAATGGTCGCAGCTTCGGAAATCGGCGTTTCCGCGAAGGACGGCGTAATCACACTGAGCGGATACGTGGACAGTTTTTCCAAGAAGTATGCTGCAGAAAAAGCGGCGATGCGGGTAAATGGAGTGGTGGCGGTCGCGGAAGATATCCAGGTCCGATTCAGCAAAGCCGGCCGGCGTGACGATACGGCTATCGCCGAAGCGATCCTGAACGCATTCAAGTGGAATACACTGGTGCCTGAATCAAAGTTGAAAGTGAAGGTGGAAGAGGGTTGGGTAACACTCGAAGGCGCCGTCGATTGGCAGTTCGAAAAGGATGCGGCATACAAAGCAGTGCGGGATATTGCCGGCGTACGGAGCATTACGAATGCCATTACCCTGAAACCTCGTTTGGAAAAGATTGATATCGAAAAAACAATCAGGCAGGCGCTTCACCGGAGGGCCACCGTCAATGCGGATAACATCAGGGTACGCACCGAAGGCGGCAAGGTAATATTGAATGGAAAGGCCAATACATGGAATGAGCGGCGGGAGGTCGAAAAAGCCGTTTGGGCTTCTCCGGGTGTAACCGACGTGGAGGATAACATCGCCATTACTGCGCTGTAAGTTAAATCAAGCAGTGTGTCAAAGAGCCGCATCGAGTTTAGCGGTGCGGCCCTAAAAAATAACGTTATGAAACAGCTGTTATGTCCTTTTGATTTCTCGGCAGCGGCCGTAAATGCCGCAAAATATGCAGCGCATCTCGCGCAGGACCGCAATAGAGATTTGGTGCTGCTTTACGTAGAGCAGGTATCCGCGTGGCATGGTGTAGTGCCCGAGGCACCGGGTGCGCTCCCCCTGGCCGACGACGGGGCGCGGGGCACGAAAGAACAGTTGCAATCCTATGCCGCTTCCTTAGAACACGAATTTAAGATCCGGTGTACGGCGGATCTGCGGACATACATAGCGACTGTTTCAGATGCGTTGGGAAAAGCAATTTCGCTTGGCGATTTTGAACTGATCGTGATGGGTACCGGCGGTGCAGACACGGAAATGGACCACCTTTTCGGAACAACCACCTATCAGGTAATCCGGGATGCCCGTAAACCGTTGCTGCTCGTTCCGGAAAATTGTCGGTTTGAAAAGCCTTCAAGAATTTTGTATGCTACAGACTACTGTCCGGATGACCTGAGCCATATCACCGGACTGTTGACACTGTTTGCACGGTACCGACCGGAATTGACGGTATTCCATGTCAGCAAAAAGCGGACAGCGGTCAGCGACGAAGTCTTCCGGTGCTTCCGCAACGTCCTTGAGGATGACCTGGGCCAGAAGCGGAACATCCGGTTTAAACGGGCGGTGGGCGACGATGTGCCGGGCATCCTGACCGATGTGATGCACGACTACGACCTGGTGGTATTGTTTACACGGCACCGTAACCTTGTGTCGAGTACATTTCAGCGCAGGACACTCCGTAAACTGAGCCTCTCTCCGGATTTTCCGATGTTGGTGTTCCCCTACCAAATGGACCGCTAAGCCATTGCTTCGTGGCTTGTACCATCACTCCATCACCAACACACTGGCACCCCTTGTATTTTTCCATTTCAGGTTAACCAGCGCCTGATTGGCCATTTCAAAGGGATAAAGCTGGATGTCGGGCCTGAGGGGAATGGCGGCTGCAAGTTTGAGAAACGCACTGACGTCCTCGCGGGTGATATTGGCAACGCTTTTGATTTCTTTTTCCATCCATAGATGTTCGTGATAGCGCAGTTCAAGCAGTGCATGCTGGTCGGTCTGCTCTTTACGGATGGCATTGATGACCAATCTTCCGCCGGGTTTAAGGTGGCGCAGGGCGCTCAGAACCGGTGTCCAAACGGGCGTGGTGTCGATGATGGCTTGGATGGGAAACGGAGGAGTGTCGGTGGTGTTTCCTGCCCAATGGGCACCCAGCGACCGGGCGAAGGCCTGCTCTTCGGAACTGCGGGCAAAGACCAGGATGCGTGACGATGGATAAAGATAGCTTGCCGTCTGGAGCACCAGGTGGCCGGATGCCCCGAAGCCGGTAAGCCCCAATATATCTCCGTCTCTGATGCCGGCAAGCTTCAATGCCCGGTACCCGATGGCTCCGGCACACAAAAGCGGCGCGGCCTCAGCGTCCGAAAACACATCGGGAAGGGCATAGGCATATTTTTCATCGACCACCATGTATTCGGCATAGCCTCCATTGGCATCCCGGCCGGTAGCCCTAAATTCCGGGCACAGGTTTTCCTGCGCCCGTTGGCAATATTCGCAGGTGCCGCACGCCGAATAAATCCAGGCTACGCCCACCCGATCCCCTACGGCGAAACGGCTGGCTTCGTACCCTCGTTGGTGGATATGCCCCACCACCTGGTGCCCGGGGATCACCGGATAATAAAGCGGCACCGTCCGGCCCTCGATTTCATCCAGTTCGGTATGGCAGACCCCGCAACAGGATACCCGGATGAGGACATCGGTGGGGCCTGGTTCGGGTAGCGGCAGTTCGACCGCTTTCAGCGGACGGCTGTCCTTGCTAAGGTCAGATACACCGTGAAGTCTCCATGCTTTCATCACTACAGTTTATCGGCTACTGCCACAGTTCAAAACTGATCTTGCAGGTAATGCGGTATTCGGTGATTTTTCCGTCTGCTACGGTGGCGCTCTGATCCACGATGTAGACGGAACGGACGTTTTCCAATGTTTTGCAGGCCTCGTTGATGGCTGCTTGGGCGGCATCTTCCCAACCGGTGGTCGAGTTGGCCAGTACTTCGATGACTTTTAAGACAGACATAATGCATGTATTTTTATATGTGAACCAATTGAATTACGTGCAAGTTATTGCCATTTGCGTGTTTTCGGGATGACCGCTGTCATAGCCGGTTGGGAATTTTGTCATATCGGAGCAGGTCACCATCCCCGGCGAGACCATCGCTGTGCAAAGAGGTTATCAATGATATCAATCATCGGAAGCCGGGGTAACCGTCATTCGCCGCTACACATCGGTCGGCTTACTTTCGAAGTGAAATAGTTCATCACATAAATCATTTAAAAAATGAAAACGCTTCTGATACCCACAGACTTTTCACGGCATGCGTACCAGGCATGCCTCTACGCCGCAGGAATGGCAGCCAGGCACGGCTGGAAACTGCACCTGCTGCACGTATATCAATCGTTTTATGCCGTATCGGCGTATCCCGGCGTTACCGGGGCCGCATGGGTTGAAATAAAGGATGCCACAGACCAGCAAATGGCGGAACTTATAGAGAAATTGAAAAAGCAATTTCCTGCCATTTCCATATCCGGTGAAAACCGGGAAGGGACAATGGCGGATACGGTCGCTAATTTTGCGCGCGAAAAAAATGTAAATCTGATCGTGATGGGTACACAGGGTGCCACGGGCCTGAAATACGCCGTGTTGGGCAGCAATACGTTTGCCGTCATCCTTAAATCACCGGTTCCGGTGGTGGCCATCCCGGCCAGGATATCCACATTCCGCATGGATCGGGTAGGATTTGCGGTGAATTACCATGCCACTGAGGTTACAGCGCTGGAGGATTTTACGACATTGATGGATCGTCCGGTGGTCATTACCCTGTTTCACTTTTACGAAAAGGGAAAACAGGAAGAGACAAAAAAAATGCAGAAATGGGCAAAACGTTTCGAAAAGATCGCAACCGGTTCAGATGCGGAATTACAGTTCAAGCTGGCAATCTCCCGCAACCTCCCGGTGAGCATCAACCGCATGGTTGCCCGGGAGCAGTTGGATGCGTTGGTGATGACCCCGATGGACAAGCCGTTCTTCAGCCGTATGTTTTCGAAACAACTGATCAAGGTTATCGCCCACAAACCGACCGTGCCTGTGTTCTTCATGAAAACCGACGAGCGGTAGGGATAAGTTGGTGCAGGACCCATCCTGCACCAACGGTTGGCTATCTTAGGAAACCGGTATGGCACGCGCCGGTTGCTCAGGGGTTTCCTCGGTCTTCGGAATCGTGATTTTAAGGATGCCATCGGTATAGGAAGCGCTGATATCGGATTCTTTCACCGAATCGGGCAGCGTAAACGAACGGCTGAAGGAATTGAATGAATACTCCTTGCGGGAGTAGCCGTTTTTCTTTTCTTCTTTCTCTTCCTGTTTCTCGCTGCTGATGGTCAGGGTATGGTTTTCTACCTCCAATTTGAAATCGTCGCGCTTCAATCCGGGCGCGGCCAACTCAAGGAGGTAAGCCTGGGGCGTTTCGGAGATGTTTGCCGAAGGTACGCTCAACCCAAGGCGCCTGCTGAACAAACCTAAATCTGAATCGAAGAAATCGCGATCCCAAAAGGAACTGATTGGACTCAGCCAGTCTGACATCACCGACGGGAGACTGGTCTTTTTTCTGACTGTAGTACTCATAACTTGTATTTTTTGGCTAAGGTACCCGAAACGGTAACGCCCCTGAATGACAAAAATCACCGATGCTGCAGAGATTGATCATGCGGAAAGCCGGATTGCCGTGCCATATTTGAACAACAGAAATGTTAATTTTTTCAGTCATGGAAACAGACACAACCATCCGGAAAACGCTGTTGGGCCTGATAAAGGCCAACGAGATACTGAAGACCAAAGACATTGCGGTTGATGTAAATCAGGGCGTGGTCACGCTGAAGGGGTGCGTGCGGAATATGCGGGAGAAAAGAGAGGCCGAGCGGCTTGCGAAATATCTCCGGGAAGTGAGGGCTGTAGCGTTAGACCTACAGGTGGAATGTAAGGAGGCCGACGATGATACGCGCATCGCGGCTGAAATTGCGGAGGCATTTGTGTGGGACCCACGACTGGCCGGAGAACGAATCAGCGTAGCGGTGGATAACGGCTGGGTGACATTGGATGGAGAAGTGGACGACTATTGCGGAAAAGTTGCCGCTTTCAATGCGGTCAATGACATCGAGCAGGTCAAAGGGATATCAAACCGGATTACCGTTAGGGTGCAAACAAAATATCAAAGACCACTACACGTAACAACATGACAACTATACAGAAACAGATGCAACTGCCATCAAAAGAACAACTGTTGCGCGCCTGCATTGCAAAGCAGCGGGCGCTTATTGCAGATTTCAACCGAGGAATTAGGGAGCTTGATGGGGGCGGATCAACGGAATATGGTGCCGACCAACCGGGACTTGTCGAGGAAGTGGCCCTGCGGCATCGGCAGCTGACAGACCAGCTGTTGTTTGCCCGCGAAGAGCTGAAGGTCCTGGAAGGAATGCACCTTTGGCTGGAAGAGCGCTATGACGAGGTGCAGTTGGGGAGCGTGGTGGCAACTGACAAGGGACTGTTTTACATTTCCGTCAGTATCGAGCGGTTTGAGGTGGATGGGACGCCTTTCATTGGCATTTCCCCCCAAAGCCCGCTGTATAGGGCAATGGCCGGAAAAAAGAAAGGGGATTCATTTGCATTTGGCACAGAGGTGTATCAGATTCTGGAGATATGCTAAACGGGGAAATGCACGGGTAATAAATTGTATAAAAAGCCATGGTCACGGTAAAAAGGGAAGGAGTGCTGCTCGAAAAGACCGTTTTGGGGTTTGAAAGCGCTGCGGTGTTCAACCCGGCAGTTTACCAGGACGGCGATGAGGTACATCTGTTTTACCGGGCGGTACGCAGGGGGAATTTTTCCACCATCGGCTATTGCCGTTTGCAGGGGGCATTACAGGTTGTGGAGCGTAGCAAAGTACCGCTGATCATTCCGCAGTATCCTTACGAACGCCAGGGAGTGGAAGACCCCCGTATTGTCAAAGTAGACAATAGCTATTACCTTTCATACACGGCTTACGACGGCATTACCGCGTTGGGTGCTTTGGCGGTTTCGGAAGACCTCCGGCACTTTGATAAAAAAGGAGTGATTGTACCCGAAGTAAACTTCAGGCGGTTTTCCGAATTGGTGCAAAGCGGTATGCGGTTGAATGAAAAGTATTTCAGGGAGCATCGCGAATACGCAGCCCATGGCTTATTGACGGCAGGGTTAAATTTATGGGATAAAAATGTTATTTTTTTTCCGGCCCGGATTGACGGAAACCTCGTATTTCTCCACCGGATCCGTCCGGGGATACAAATCGTCTCCGCCAGGAATATCCCTGACGAGCTGACAACCGATTTTTGGGAACGGTACCTGCTTAACTTTTCAGACCACATTGTCATGGAGCCTAAATATCCCCATGAATCCAGCTACATCGGCGCCGGATGCCCGCCGTTATTGACGGATGAGGGCTGGTTGCTGATTTACCACGGTGTATACGATGGCCCCGAAGGGTATGTTTACCATGCGTGCGCCGCCTTACTTGACAGGGACAATCCAAGCCGGGAAATTGCCCGCCTTCCCCGGCCGCTTTTGTCTCCCGAGGAAGACTGGGAAAAGCGGGGATATGTAAACAATGTTGTATTTCCTACAGGTACAGCCATATTCGGAGACCGGCTCTACATTTATTACGGTGCCGCAGACAGTCGGATAGCGGTGGCCTCGGTAAACCTGAAGGACCTGCTACAGGAATTGTCAGCGTCCAAATCGTTTTATTAATTTACTTATTATGCCCGGTATTATGTCCAGCAAAATTGCATTTATAACGTCCTATCCACCCCGTGAATGTGGAATAGCCACCTATAGCCATGATTTGATCGAAGCGCTGCGCACCTGTGCACAGGTGCCGTTCGACCCGCTTGTTTGCGCATTAGAACCCCAAGGTAGGCGGTATTTTTACGATACGGAGGTCAAGTATACACTTTGTGCCGATTCACTTGAAGATTACCCGGATATGGCCATGGAGATCAATGGAAACCGCGACATACGAGGCGTATTCATCCAGCATGAATTTGGCCTTTTCGGTGGCGAATATGGAGACCACCTGCTTTTATTACTTTATCACCTCAGTAAACCCGTGATCATTACCTTCCACACCGTACTGCCCGCTCCCGGTTACCCGCTTCTGAAAACGGTTCGTGCAATCAGTGAAGCCGTTGATAAAATCATCGTCATGACCAAGCATGCGGCCGATCTTTTGGTCGCTGACTATCAAATTCGGCCTGAAAAGATTGCCGTTATCCCGCATGGTATTCACAAAGTTCCAAAGGAGATGGACAAACAGCGGTTGCGGAGGCGGTACGGATTACCTGTGAGCGGCCGGATACTGGCAACATTTGGGCTTCTGAGCCGGGGCAAGAGTATTGAAACAGCACTGCAGGCGCTGCCATCGGTAATCGACCGGTTTCCCGACACGCTGTACCTGGTCATCGGCGAAACGCATCCCGAAATTGTGAAACGTGAAGGCGAGGCTTACCGAAACCTGCTGAACTACCTGGTCAGTGAGCTCGGTCTTGACGGCCATGTCCGCTTTATAGACCGGTACCTGCCAACCCGTGAATTACTTGAATACCTCGCCTTATCCGATATGTATCTGTTTACTTCCAAAGACCCGAACCAGGCGGTTAGCGGCACATTTGCCTATGCGCTCAGTTGCGGGTGTCCGGTGGTATCCACACCCATCCCGTATGCAAGGGAAGTGCTGACGGAAGATTTGGGCATCCTGGTGGGATTTGAGCAGCCCGGGCAATTTGCAGCAGCAATCACCGAGCTGCTTGCGGCGCCTCAACGACTTCAGCAAATGCGTAGCAGGGCGTTGCAGGTCATGGCGTCATCCACGTGGGCTGAGGTAGCGAAAGCGCACTACCGGATATTTTGTGAGTTGAATATGCTTCCGGCGGCAGAGGCAGTAACCGCAGTTCCTTCGGCACGTGAGAAATCCAGATCCCGCGAAACTACCAGACAATCCCGGATTGGGGCAGCACTATGAAAACGATTTTGATGCTTACAGATTTCTCTCCACAGGCAGCGGCGGCCGCAAATTACGCGTTCAGGCTGGCAACGCGGATCCATGCCAATGTTATGCTGTACCACGCGTTTACGATGCCCGATCCTTCGGACAAGTCATACAAATCGTGGTCGGTGGAAGATTATTTTTTACGGAAGGAGAGTCTTGCTACCACGTTATCGGCATGGGCGGAGCGCCTGGTCAATTCTGCCCATCCATCTTCCGGAGATTTCACGCCAACTATCTCGTGTGCGAGTGAACTGGGCGAGTTAACCGATGCCGTACAAAGCCACATTTTTGCCAACCACGATGTTGTGTTGGCTGTGGTGGGGATACATGGACGGCACCGGGCAACCCGTTTACTTTTCGAGAACAACGTGAATCGCATGCTCTCAATGGGGATGTGCCCGGTATTGGTGGTTCCCGAGGGCGCTGCATACGAGGATCCGTCTTATGTATGTTTCGCAACGGACTTCAGCCGGTCGCACATGCGTGCGCTTCACTCATTGAGCAGCCTGTGCACCCATTTCGGCTCGGAAATTTCATTGGTATGGGTATCCAATAAGGTGAAGAAACCCGGAGACGTTCCCGATGCAGTTCGAGACTTCCTTACTGAAGTGTCAACAGCGGTTGGGTATCCGAAACTGTACTACCGGCCCGTCCGGAATCGGTTTGTGGTAAATGGACTGTACCGGTCAAGCCTGCACGGGCCCTGCGATCTGTTTGTCCTTGTGCACCGGGTGCGGAGCCGATGGTACAGGATAACTAAGGGAAGTACCACCCGGCAACTGATTCATCGGGTGGAGATGCCGCTGTTGGTTTTTCCCGAGGCGATGGCTTCCTATCCCGTATTTTGACCTTGCCACGCCGATGTGCCCCTCGGTTGATGATTGACTAATGTCATCCTTCGACGTGACCAACGTTACCGCTATTTACGAAAGGGGTTCCTACTTTTAAAGCTATTAGGAAACAGGTTATTTTAATTCAAAAGTTATGGCAAAGTTAGCAAACAAGGTCGCCATTATCACCGGAGGTTCCGGTGCGATAGGCTCTACTACAGCAAAATTATTTTTGGAAGAAGGTGCAAAGGTGGTTCTCGTTGACATCAACGAGGAAGCGCTTGAAAAAGTTGCTTCTGAATTGGATAGTCCGGATGTCAGCTATGTGGCGGCGGATGTTTCCAAGTCTAGTGATGTCCAGAAGTACGTCCAACATGCGGTAAGCAAGTTCGGAAAGGTTGACGTGTTCTTCAACAATGCAGGAATCGAAGGCGTTGTAAAGCCCATCACCGAATATCCGGAAGAAGCATTCGACAAATTGATCGGTGTGAATGTGAAAGGCGTCTGGTTGGGTATTAAATATGTTTTACCCGAAATGAACGATGGCGGAAGTATTATCAATACGTCGTCCGTGGCCGGTCTGATGGGATTCGGATCGATGAGTGCCTATGTGACCAGCAAGCACGCGGTGATTGGTATTACGCGTACCATCGCACTGGAGGTGGCCCCGCGTGGTATCCGTGTCAATTCCATCCACCCAGCCCCGGTAGATAATCGCATGATGCGCTCCCTGGAAGAAGGTTTCGCGCCCGGTGAAGCAGCATCTGTCAAAAAAGGTTTCGAGGCCACCATTCCATTAGCTAGATACGCAACCAATGACGATATCGCCAGAGGCGTGCTGTTTTTAGCTTCCGATGACAGCAAGTTCATCACCGGGATGAAACTGGTTGTGGATGGTGGGATGGCCATGGAATAGCGATTTAACCACCGCTTATAGTTGAGGTCGGAATGAAAAAATCTAAGTTTTCGCTTTTTTCAAACAGAAATGATATTTTTGCACCCACATTACCGGCCTCATCGGGGTGTAGCGCAGCCCGGTAGCGCGCTTCGTTCGGGACGAAGAGGCCGTGGGTTCGAATCCCGCCACCCCGACAAATTAATAAGGATTGTCAACCGGATTGTCAATCAAATTGGATTTTTATTTTATGAGCCACCTGAATAGGGTGGCTTTTTTGTTTGATGCGGGTTCAGTTTGAGCAACCACTTTTACCAGATGCCTGGGCCGAACTTACTAATCAATACCAAACATAAGACACAAGGTGCTATTTAGAGTCAACTGTCTGTTTTCAAACGAAAGACGCCAAAACCCGTTTAGTGGTTAATGTTAACTGTTAGTGCTTGTCAACAGGATTGTCAAGGTATCTGAGGGATTTTATTAAGACCAATAGCGGAGGCTTTTTTATAACAGCCATATTTCTGCATTTCCGATTGGCTCAGATTTATCGGATATTTAGGAATGCCACAATACCTTAAATTCCGGTCAGGGCGATTGCGGCCGCAACTGAAAAAGACGAGTTACAGAAAAGGATTGATGATGGTGAGGCTTTTATCCACGGTCAGTTTATGTTGCATATCCTCGGAATAAAGGATCTCGCAACCTCCTTCGATGCAGGCAGCGACAATGATGGAATCGAACAATTGGAATTGGTATCGTTTCGCCAGCCCTGCGGCATGTTGTAGGGTATCGGGCAACACGGGGACGATGGGGCAGCTGTCAAGCAATGCGGCCGTCTGTTCCAACAGTTCCACCTTATCAAGTTTCAGAAGCCTCCGGCAGGTGTTGATGTATTCGGAAATGACCTGAGAGGGGATTTTTGGGATATCGGCAAGCAATCCTTTGGCAATGGCCCTTTTTTCCGGTGCGGAATTGTCGTGCAGGTATATCAGCACGTTGGTGTCCACTGCAAAAGGTTTAGCCATCGTAGTCATTGGCTTCGTTCCGGTCAAAGGAGAATCCGCTCAAATCCACGAGAGAGGATTTGGTCAGGGCTTCAATCCGGCGGAGACGCTGCGCCCTGCTCGGTTCCTTTTTCGCCGTTTCGATTTCAAAGGCAATCACTTCCACCGTCTTGCCCACCATCTCTTCGGGCAATTGTACGGTGACAGACCGTTTTTTCGGGGTTATGATCTCACGTAACATCATGCGATAAAGATAATGATAATTTTCCAAAATACAATTGATGGATGATAGCGATACTACTTCGCATGACAGCTACATCACGACGACGTTTATTCCCTATAATATCAACGACCCCGCAGTAAAACGACTGATACAGGTGGCGATGCTTCCCAATAGGGAAACTTTGCAAACTTTGCAGGACGGCAACGATGATACGTTGTCCACTCGATACGGCAACATCGTAGGAAAGTACCTTTGAGTGCGCAATGTGGGTGCTCCCCCAAACAGGACGAACGCACGAGGGGTGCGTTTTGTGGAGTGTTCAATGGTGTAACAGGCTATTTCCAGAACATCCGAAACTACCGCGGGACGAAAAGACAAGTTCAAATCCATCATGGGCGGCACGGCCTTGCAGCGTTCGGCAGCGGTGTTGGTGCTTTGCAGCGAATTTGCACGGCTCGGATACGAGGCTTTGGCCCTCAACTGATACCCAGAAAAAATTATATTTCCCTTTAATCTCAAGTCTTTTGGTAAAAGACTGAACAATGGTTGTTTTAACTATACTTCAAAACGCTCCCGAATCTCCTTTTCTTGGAATTTATTGATAAATCCATTTGCCTTTAGGGAAAAAATCATTTCTTCTAATTGCTTTTGGTAGGACAAATTGTCGAATTTACGTTTGCTTTCTTGATTGTACATATCTCTTACGGCATTCAGAAAGGCTTCGTTATTGAAGGTCTTCGAAGTCGTAAAGTGGGAAATCATCTCCCTTAACTTTTGTTCCTTTAGGTTCCTCTCCATTTTCAAAAGTGTCGAAACCTCTTCTTTATGTATTTCGCCTTGCCGCTTTATAAACCATTGGTAAAACTCTGCGACAAGAGTATGATAGTCGTCAATCATCACTAAAATATTCAGGTCGCCGTTTAGACCTTCAATATATTGTTTCGCCTTACTGTTCCAACCTTTAAAAAGCATAATATTATCGTTGGTAAGGATGATTTTTGCTTTCAGGCCTTCCGGGGATTCGGTAAGGTTCGATTGATAGCTGATGAACGATGGCTGGAAGTGCTGCATGTATTGTCTGAAGCATTTCACAAAATTTGCTAAAGGGTTATTTGCAAATCTCTTATCTACTTCGGGTTGGTATTCTGGAAATTTTGCCGATTCATTATCATAATGCTTTTTGTAATAGTTTCGGGTGTGTTCAACTAACGAAAATGCAGAAGCCAGAAAGTTGTGCATTAACCTTACAGTTTCCAGTTGTCCGTCCTCACGTTGTTGAGCAAACTGTCGATGCTGTAACTTGAAAAAGTATTCAGGTTCAATCTCTGCTTCTACATGCTTTTTAAATTCAAGGAAGTTCTTGCCAAAAATCGAGGTTGATACAGAAAATTGCCGTATCCGTTGCACAAATTGATACCCTTCGGAATTTGCAATCTCCCTTTCAATTTCAAATGACTTCATATCTTTTTATAACAATTTCGACGACTCCAATTATAGAAACGTTTTCCGAAATTACTATTAAAAATCCAGACGCCACACTCGATGAGTTTTACATATTGCAAGTACACGCAATAGAGATATTCGGTGAAAAATGTCAACTGATTATGCATGAAATAACCAAGTTGTCTAGGTGTCGGTCGTGATTTAATAAATGACATTATTCAAGTCCATCTTTTCCATTTCTCTCAATAAAATCCCCAATTACTTTCAAAATCCCCCCTAGGGATGGCTGCGGCCGTGAGTGCGGGGCTGCGGCCCGCAGCCACTCCCGCCACCCAAATGAAAACAAGGCACAAAGTGCCGGCTTCATTTTAGTTGAGTCCACCCCCTTAGGATGGCTGCGGCCACTTTTTGCTGACGATTTACATAATTGTGATTGGAATTCTTTAGTTTTGGGTGTAGCTAGTTAGGGGAAGATTACATGATCATTCCCTCGGCGAAGGAACGTTTGGAAAAGTTCAGGAATAGGGAGGAACAATGATATTGAAAGAAAGGATCGGCTATAGTTACCTGAAATACCTGCTTACCGGGGTCTTTTCAGCCTTGTTGGTTATGGGGTATGCGCAGGAAGAGGAGGAACCGCAGGAAGAGAAGCAACAACCCAGTGGGCAGCAGGACGAAAGGCAACCTACGCTTATGGATTCCATCGATGTCGTACGTGATTACCGGCCGATGCTGGCCGATGCCGTAAAGATCCGCCGGAGCCCGGATATGCGTATCGACCGGGAAGCGCTTGAGATCGAGCTGCGCCAAATTGCCGCCGCCACGTATTTTGCAAAGAACGAATTCAAACAAGCTTATTACGGTAGATTGCTGGAACGGCATCCGGGCGCTTCACGCAGCAATATCGATAATTACCGGATCGGCTTCATGGCCTACCAAGCAGGCGAATACGAAAGAGCAACTTCTATTTTGGAGAAGTTGACAGCTTCGGATGCCTTTTATCAAAGCTCGATCATTGCTTTGGGCCATATTGCCTTGAAAACCGGCGATAAGCAACGTGCACGGAATGCGTTTGTCAACGCATCCAGACTGGATTTCGATCCGGCATTGAAATCGGATGGGCTGTTTAACTATGCCAAAATCTTATATGAATTGGATTCCGCCCAGACGGCCCTGAAAGTCGCCCAGGCATACATCGCTCAGAAATATGCGGATCGCGCACCCGATGCGGATTATACAGAGAATCCGGAAACACTATTGGCCGAGATCCTGTTAGGCACGAGCAATTTCCACGCTTCGGTACATATGCTGGAATCGTTCAGCAACCGGGAGCCGAGAGCTGATATAGCCTATCAAAAGGTGACGTATTACCGGGGATTGGAGTTTTATAACGAGCGCGCTTTCGAAAACAGCATATCCATGTTCATGCGATCGGAAAAATTCCCGATCGATGTGGAAATGGCGGCGTTGGCCACGTATTGGAAAGCGGAGGCGATGTATGAGGTGCGCAAGTACCGGGAGGCGGTGGAAAACTTTTCCCGGTTCCTCCGGTTGCCCGCCGCACGAAACACCGATGTATACAATTACGCGAATTATGGCCTGGCATATGCGGCGTTCCGCAATAACAACTTTAGCATGGCTGCGGATTATTTTGAACGCTTTTTGGCTAACGAGGGAAGTTCGCTGGACGAAAATGTACGTTATGACGTAATCGCACGTTTGGGCGATTCGTATTTGTCCGTGCGCGATTACGGCCGAGCCAACCAATACTATGACCAGCTGATCAACAGCGAGGCTCCCAATCAGGACTATGCGTTGTTCCAGCGTGGTATTATCCAGGGATTGCAGGGCGATAATGAAACCAAGCTCAGCACCCTGCGGTCCGTTGTTGAACAATTCCCGAGTTCGAACTATGCGGATGACGTGGCCTTTGAGATCCCGTACACGTATTTCACTGCGGGAGATTACGATACCGCCATCGAAGGGCTGCAGCGGATGATCGAACAATACCCCCGCAGCAGCTATGTCCCCCGGGCGTTGATGACCATCGGGCTTGTCCAGTACAATAAAGATGACATCGAAGCGGCGAAGGCCACTTTCCAGAAGGTGGTGGAGGAACATGCTACAACCAGTGAGGCAGGGCAGGCGCTGCGTTCCATTGAAAACATCTACCTGGATCAGGGAGATGCTTCGAGTTATATTAACTACGCGACCAGCACCAACATCAGTGACCTGAGTACCGCAGAGCAGGATAACCTGGCTTTCCAGGCGGCCCATACCTTGTTTGCCAGGGGGGAGTACGGACCGGCTGTAGAAGCAATCAATGCGTATTTCGACAAGTTCCCCAAACCGGCACAAGAAAAGCATGCCCGTTATATCCGTGGGGTGAGCTTGTACCGCACCGGGCACCCGAAGGAGGCACTGCACGACCTGAACATTATCCTGAACGACTGGACAAGCCAGTATACGGAAAATACACTGATGACAGCTGCGGAGCTATACCTTGGCTTGGAGCAATATAACGAAGCCATCGTGCACCTCAAAAAATTGGAAATCACCTCGGAAAACAGGGAAAATCACAGCTACGCGTTGAACAATCTGATGGTTTGCTATTTTGAAATCGGCGATTTGGAGCAAGTCGTCAGGTACGCCAAGTTGATCAAGGGGTATGATGGATCTTCAGACGAGGACATCGCGAAAGCAAACTTGTATACGGCGCGGTCTATGTTGCGGCAGGGGGAGGTAGCCCCAGCGATAAAGGAATTGAACCTGGCTGCGCTGAGAAGCCAAACGGCAGTGGGTGCGGAGGCGCGTTATCGGGTGGGCCAACTCCAATATGAGGCCAAAGAATACGACAAAGCCATGGAATCGGCTTTTGACGTGATCAACAACATGGGGTCACATGACTATTGGGTGGCCAGGAGCTTCATCCTGCTTGCGGATGCCTATGCGGGCAAAGGTGATGATTTCCAGGCGAAGAGCACGTTGGAAAGCGTGATTGAAAATTATGAAGAAAAAGATGACGTTATCCCTTCGGCAAAAGAACGTTTACAGAAATTGAATAATAAGTAACGGGGATTTTTTAGCTATCGCCCCACCATCCTTTCCAATCCGATTGATTCCTTCTGTCTTTGGGCCCAAACATATTACTGCCCATGATAAATGCACCTGCGTCAGGAATAGCAGCTATTTCTTTTTTATGGTTTTGTTTTTCCGGCCCAGCAAATATCCAGCGGTCCAGCAAGTCTAGATCGAAATCGTTTCACTGGTACGATTTCAGTGTTCATGCGAAAGATTTTCCTGAATACGAAGAACGTTTTGCCGGACATGTAGAATCGGGTATCGTCACCAAGACCGATCCGTTGATGGGCGGAATTGTTTAATCCATTCAACTGATACCAACATCAATAACCACCAATTTCATTGACTACAGGCCTTTTAACCTCTCTTTTACCCAGCTTCCATCTCACAGCTACCCTGAAGAACCGATTGATGTAGCGGCTTTCAATGTGCTGGTCAAAGGTCTCAGCAGCAGTAACTTCGGTTACATATCGGTAGGGGGTGAACAGATTGTCGCAACGGGCGCTAAAATTAAGTTTGCCATCAAGCAATTCCTTGTTGATCAATAAGGTATAACTCTGTACACCGGTGGTATGCCCTTGAAAATTGACCGTTCTCGAATTGAGATTCGCATAGACACGGATGGTAAGCGAAGCGGTTGGTTTAAAAGACGCATCTACACCCTGACTGATTATAAAGCCATCTCTGAAAGGATAACCGTTTTGGCTGCTAAACCCGAGGTATCGTGTTGTGTTTGTCACGGTAAATGTGAACCGTTGAAGGCGCAGTGAGGCATTGACGCTCGCTCCCAAAACATCGTACGCTGCTACGTTTGCATAGGTGTTCGCTACGATACCGTCTGGCTGCGCTATCCTTACCTGCTCAATACTGTTCCCGGTGTGGTTGTAAAACAACGCAACATTCAATAATCCTGCTGATTTCTGAAAGGTATAAGTCAGCTCGTAGCTATGGGTAATTGCGGGTTTAAGATAGGGATTGCCATATTCCAGGTTAAGCGAGTCAATGTAATTGATGACCGGATTCAGGTAATTGATATAAGGCCGGAGCAGTTTTTTCGTATAACCGGCACCAACGCTGTGATGCGTGGAAATGGTTTTGCTAATAATCAGATTGGGCAAAAAGTTTTGATAACCGGGAATGCGCAATGATGTATCACGGAAATGCAACGGCCAGTGGGTGTGTTCATAACGGCCACCGATTTTAATTTTCCAGGAATCAAGGTTAAGTGTGTACGTGGCGTAGGCGGCTGCAATAATCCAGTTAAACCAAAAACGATCGGCCCGGAGGCTGTTGGGCAAATAAACGGACTGGCTGAAATCGAATACATTGAACCGGTTTTCATTGGAGAATTTCCTGAATGCACCTTTGAGCCCCAATTCCAGTTCACTGTCATTTCCGAAGTCTTTTCTTACATCCGCTTGGAAGGAGAATTCTCGGTTGCCAAGTAAATTGAAATTCTTCTCTGAGTAATTTTTTTGTTGCCACCGGTACTGATCCAGTAAATAGCGATTTCGCTGGCCCTGGTAAAACCAATAGCCCATGACGTTATATTCAGTGGATCCATCCCGTGATCGGCGGAGCCATCCCCAGTTAATACCGTGCAAATACCGGAAAGCGGGATTATCAATTGTCCGGGTAAATGCGTCCGATCCCATCAAACTATTTAGGCTTGACTTGGTGCCAAACCAGTCGCCACCGTAGCGGTAACCTGCATTGAAGGTAGTTGTGTCTGCACCTATGCTCCAATAGCCCCGTTGCATCTGCAACCCGGATCCGGTTTTGAAGACATGGGGTATTTGTTTTATCGGTGATTTTTGTTGAATTTTTCGGTAAAAGACGTAACTATGGGGTAAATTTAAAAACATAAGAGATATGAGTTCGATTAGACCCGTTGTTTTTTTGATCGCCTTTTTGTCTTTTGGCCTTTCGGCCACGGCACAACGATATCCGTCATTGAACAATGAAAAAGTCGACGGGTACAAAGGTATTTGGTTTACATTAGGGCAATTTTCGGAATATGGGGATAAGTATTCCGGTGGCTTGGGAACCTACACGGCCAAGCATATTCCGTTAGCGATCTATTCGCCAGCGGCAGACAAAACATTCTTTGTTTACGGAGGAATCGCAGAAGAGAGGGAGAGTAGTGCCGGAGCAAGCAATGCGAAGGGAGATTACCTGTTGTGCATGATCGGAAGCTTTGATCATAAAACAGGTACCGTTGAAAAACCGACGGTGGTGCATGACAAAGAAGGCGTTTTTGACCCGCACGATAACCCGTCCATAGCGATGGATTCCGACGGTTACATATGGGTGTTTGTAAGTGGCAGAGGCCGGGGCAGGCCGGGGTTTATTTATAAAAGTCGTTCGCCAAACTCCATCGATGCATTTGATGTGATGTCAGAGCGGGAAATTACCTATCCACAGCCCAAATATGTTGAAGGGAAAGGCTTCTTACATTTGTTTACCAAATATTTGGGGGTTCGGCTATTGTACTTCAGTACAAGTGCGGACGGTGTTGAGTGGACCGATGATAAGCAGATCGTAGCCATAAAACGGGAACAGGACCAGTATGGCGGTCACTACCAAATCAGTGGGCAACTCGGTGAGAAGATCGTGTTTTTTTATAATTGGCACCCGAATGGAAATGTAGATCGCAGAACTAACATCTATTACATACAGACAACGGATTTTGGTAAAACATGGACCACCGTGGACGGTATGCCCGTATCCATTCCCGTAACCGAGGTAGCCAACCCCACTCTGGCAAAAGAGTTCTTTTCAAAGGGTGAAAATGTGTACATCAAGGACGTTGCTTTCGACAGAAACGGCAACCCTGCGGCTCTGTATGTTTCAGGTGCCGGCCATCAACCCGGGCCGCAAAATGGACCGAGAGAATGGCAGGTGATCCATTGGAACGGAGCGGAGTGGGCAAATCATAAAATAACGACTTCGGACCACAACTACGATACGGGCAGCCTTTGGATCGATGGGGACAAATGGGTGGTCATCGGACCTACGGAGACCTCTCCGCAACCGTGGGGAGGAGGGGGTGAGCTTGTTCTTTGGGAGAGCAAAGACAGCGGTAAAACGTGGAAAGCAAAAAAACAAATCACCAAAAACAGCGAATTGAACCATAACTATGTCAGAAAAGTGGTGAACGGAAAGGAGCCATTCAAGTACTTTTGGGGCGATGGTAACCCCCACAGGCCTAGCAAATCCTATTTGTATTTTGGCGATTCCGAGGGAAGAATGTGGCAATTGCCGTACACCATGGATTCGGATCGTGTAAGGCCGGAGAAAGGGCAGCGTAAAAATCGAAAGAAGTACTAGAAATACAGATTGTTGAATGTCCGGAAAGAGGAGAGAAAGCGGTGCCGCCTTGAAAAAGGAGTTATGCAGAGACTTCAACAGTAGTGGTGGTCAGCAAAGAACTTGAAAAATAATAAAATCAAAATGTGTTGAAACGGGTTATTTATAACGAATGCATCAGTCACTAAAATTTTTATTATGGCACAAACAATCCCGGGCGAGAATGGTCCGCAAATTCTGGTACAGATAAGAGAATTTCTAAACGGACTCAACAATAGCGGCGGAAAACCGATGGAAGAAATGGCTCCTGAGGAAGCAAGGCAGGTTCTTGTGGATGCCCAAAAATCCGTGGATGTGGATACTTCGGGCATTACTAAAACAGTAAGGGAAATCACGCAGGGTGACATTACGGTAAACATTCACGTTGTAAAACCTGAAAACACAAAAGACGAAAAGTTGCCTGTTTTTATGTTCATCCATGGCGGCGGCTGGGTTTTAGGAGACTACCCGACACATAAGCGACTGGTAAGGGATTTGGTGGTGAACAGCGGAGCGGCAGCGGTTTTTGTAGATTATACGCCATCGCCTGAAGCACGTTATCCGGTTGCCATTCATGAAATTTACGCAGCTACCAAATGGGTATCGGAAAACGGTACAGAAATAGGTGTAGATGGGGCTAATTTAGCCGTCGCAGGAAACAGCGTGGGCGGTAATATGACGGCTGTTACGTGCCTGATGGCGAAAGACAAAGGTGGCCCGGATATCAAGTTCCAATTGCTGTTGTGGCCGGTCACGGATGCTGATTTTACCCGTGAATCCTGGCAGAAATATGCCGAGGGGAGATTTTTGACGGCCAATATGATGAAATGGATGTGGGATCATTACTTGCCGGAAGCGGAAAAGAGGAAAGAATATTATGCATCGCCGTTCCAGGCATCTTTGGAAAAAATGAACGGGCTTCCGCCGGCTTTGGTGCAATTGGCCGAAAATGATATTCTTTTCGACGAAGGATTGGCGTATGCCCGCAAATTGGATGAAGCGGGTGTACCCACAACCATTCAAACCTACAATGGCCTTATCCACGATTATGGCCTGTTGAATCCTTTGAATCACATAGAAGCAGTAAAACTTGCTATCGAACAAGGTGCTTTGGCATTGCGGAATGCGTTATTTTCTTAAGCTTGTTTAAAAAAATACGTTGCGTTTTCAACTCGCTCTAACTTTTCAAAAATCCGGTTTCCGGCAGAATCGTTCTATTGCCTTCAAAAACTGCAATGACTAACACGGAAAATACGTTAAAATGGAACATATAATCACCGGGGAAAACGTTGTTGAAGTGGAAAACAAGCTTTTTTCGGCTCATGCAACTACCCTAGGATTTGCTAGTCATGGTAATGAATGGATAAACCCGAGTAACAAATGTTAATTATTAAGAAATGTAACGATGCAGCCCTGCCATCGTCAAAACAGTAAATATCATTTACGGATTCAACGATTTAGAATTTGATAGACGCTGCGAAAATAATAGCCGATAACGATCTGGAATTGTTCGTCAAGGAAATTTTTGTTATGGAAGAACAGGATGCCCCCTCAAACGCTACGCTTACGTTTTTTGCGGATGGCTATCCGGGAGTCGTATACCTGCAAACGGAAGAGGGGTTTCTACTTCCCCGGAGGAAGGCGCTTACCGCGTTTTTTTTATACGGCCAGATGATTGCACCGTACGAGCTTTCGATAAAGACACCCTATCTGATGATTGCCTTTCAGCTGTACCCTTTTGCAACCAAGATGTTGTTTGACGTCGACACCAAGCAATTGAATGACGATTGTGCTGACCTTTCAAAAATCAAAGGGACTACCATCGAAAATCCATTGGAGGCATTAGCCATTTCTTCAGCAATAAGCCAGAAGGTAGCAATGATCGCCAAATTCCTCTCGGAATTTGCCCGGGAAAAAGGAATGGAGGAATACCGGAAAATACAAGAGGCCATCCAAATTATCCAGGACCATAAGGGGTTGATGACCATCAATGAGCTGGCCGCACGCCTGAATACCACCGAAAGGACACTACGCAGAAAGTTCAATCGGTATGTCGGGGTACCTCCGAAGAAGTTTGCGAAAATCATCCAGTTTCAAACGTCGTTGAATCAGATCTCCACGGGCGACTTTTCAAAATTGACCGATGTGGTCTACGAAAACGGCTATGCCGATCAATCCCATTTTATACGGAACATGAAGAAATTTACGGGGAAAAGACCTTTGCAGTTGAAAAACGTGCATTAGTCGCTTTGTCCGATTTGTTCAATTTCTGGCCTTACCGGTCCTGTATTTTTGCCTTAGCTTTTAAATCAAAAAACAAAGACTATGGCAAACGAAATTTTGGTATTGGACGCAACGATGATGTTCGGTAAGCTGATCCAAACCGTAGCGGTATTGCTGACCGGTTTGGTGGCGGGACTGTTTTACAGCTATGCCTGTTCCGTAACGGGTGCATTGGGAAAGCTTCCCGACAGGGAATATGTAATGACGTTCCAGTCTATCAACACGGCCATATTGAACGCTTGGTTTTTTGCGAGTTTTATGGGTAGCCTTGTCGTCCTGCCATTGGCCACCTGGCTTTCTTACCGGGCGGAGGTTCATTTTTCATTTTGGCTGTTGCTGTCGGCCACCGTTGTATATGCTGTCGGGGTGTTTGGCGTAACCATGCTGGGAAATGTGCCGTTAAACAATATGCTAGAGCGTTTTAATAGGGATACCGCTACCCTACAGGATATCTCTTCGTTAAGGGAACGGTTTGAGGCTCCCTGGAACAAATTGAATTTAATCCGAACGATAGCAGCAATTTTCAGTTTTCTGCTGGCCATTTTGTCGGTTAAGTTGAAGGCATAAAAAAATAATTAATCAATAAAACGATAGCCTATGAACGCAACAAAAATCACCGTGGAAGCCACGGTAAAAGCACCGGTGGAAAAAGTATGGGAACGGTATACTTCTCCGGAACACATCGTAAAATGGAACAGTGCTTCGGACGATTGGCATACCACAAAGGCGGAAAATGACGTGCGGACCGGCGGCAAATTCCTCTCGCGAATGGAAGCTAAGGATGGAAGCTTCGGTTTTGACTTTGAAGGTGTATACGATGACGTAGCGGTAAACAAACGGATTGCCTATACCATGACCGATGGAAGAAAAGCCGAAATCATCTTTATGGGTGAAAATAACGAAACCAAAATGACCGTAACATTTGATGCCGAAAATGAAAACCCGATTGGAATGCAACGGGAGGGATGGCAGGCAATTCTGGACAGTTTTAAGAAGTATACCGAGGCAGGCTGACAAAAGCGAATTAATAACAAGGCTTGCACCTCCTTCCTGGTGAAATTTCCGGAAATCTGATTTTTTTCCGGGAATTTCGCTGCGTACAGGAAAACAATAGATTGCGTTCAGTTAAGCCCGTTTCCGATGCCGCAGAACAGTTCCTTCACTTCATCGGCTGTGGGATTCACAGCAAGGATATTTCCCGTTCCATCCACCAGCACCATGGCGCCCCCGAGGTTGGTAATCCCGTATTTGGTCCACACCCCGTATTTGCTGTTCGGATCAACAAGATTGGTTGACCAGGGCAATTGCTCCCGTTCCAATAGCGCCTTAAGGGATTCAGTACCGCGAATTTCACGCGCAACGTTAATGATGTCAAATCCTTTATCCTTAAAGGCTTCGTAAACAGGTACCATGGTTCGGGCTTTGTGGATGCAGGGGCCGCACCACGACGCCCAGAAGTTAAGCAGTGTCGCTTTGGGTGCCAGTAAGGTATCTGCCAATACCGGGTTGCCATCCAGATCTTCGGCAAGGAAGCTGATGTACTGCTTGCCCTGCTCCAACTGGAATTTCCCGTTGAGGTGATTGCCAATGGTCGCTGTATAGGGATGGTTCGGAAAGAGAGCGGCAAAGGCCGGATAATGCTGCTTTGCGATTTGGTTTGCATGCTCATCTTCATTGGTAATCAGCAATTCCTTGATGAGCTGGTAAGATACCAGCGTAGGGTGTTCCCGTATGTACGCTTCCTGCAGGGTTAGGTAATCGGCACCTAACGCCGAATCTTTCTTTGCGGCTTCCTCTTCCATTACCTTTCCTGCTTCTACCAGTTTCCAGAGGCTGTCAACTTCAAAAGAGCGCTTGCTGAGCCGTTGTTCGATATCCGCTTTGGCCCGGTGGTATTCATCGGTCAGGGGGCTGCCCAACGTGGTGTTCTCCAGGTAACGTTCGCTGGGATGAAGTGTTACGTATACGTTTTCGTCGACGAAGACAACAAATGGCCGTAGAAATCCGGCGTCGAAGTTTTCTTCGGGAATCAGCATATACGCTTCCGAATCACCAGCGGGAAGCGCCAGCTGAAATTTTCCGTCAATGACCGACACGACAATTTGGTGGGAATAGGGATGTTCATGTGCCTTGGACACAATGATATGGTTGCTTTTGCCACCAATCAATTCCCCGGAAATCATCACGTTTTCCTGTATGGCACCTAGTATGGGCGTTTTCTTGATCGTCTGGGCCGATGCAGAAGAAAGCCACGGTGCGGAGCAAAGGCCGACGATAGTTAGCAAAATAAATTTTTTCATCGCATAATCCGTTTACCTGGTGTACATGGATACTAAGATAGGAGTGTAAGAATGGAAGCGTTAATGTTTTAACGTTTTTAACACTTTTAATGGGGTTTAACACAATGTATTATGAACGTTTGTTTGCGTAACAACGAATGAATGCCACACGTATCCCATGTGATTTCGGACTATTGTAAGTAGAACGTATTTTTTGAACATAACGGGTAGGAAGTTGTAGCATTTGCCGGGTTCCATACGTTAATACTACATGAAAAAATTGAGTCTGATAGTTGCCCTGGTAGCCAGTGTTGCGCTGCTTGGCAGTTGTTTACGGGGAAGTGATCCGCAGCCTGAGCGGGTGGGTGGTATGACGTTCGTCAACACGTTTATCGAAGCCAATGGGGCTTTTTACTTAGTTGACCGCAACACCATTCAGGGTTTGTATCCGTTAGACTACCGCACCTATGGCCCCAGTTGGCCTGTATATTATCCCGGGGAGGGCCGTAGGCTGGAAATCTATTCTTCTTACGAAGATGCCCGGCTCGTGGATACGACCTTTTCCATGCAGGATAGCGTATATTATTCATCCATTGTATACGGTACGCATGATGACCCGCGGCACTTCATCACGGAAGACCGTATACCCGACGGCGTGGACGACCCGGCTGCCATCGCTGCCGTGCGGTTTTACAACCTGGCGAATACCGAACGCCGTGTGACACTGCACATCGGTGAGATCGAATCCGTAGCGGCTTTTCGCAACCGGCCCCTCGAAACGCCCGCAAGTGGCAAACAGGGAGAAGATTTTATACCGGTAGCCATTGGTAATTATACTGTGACCGTGGTGGATGAAGAGGGTGAAACGGTGGCTATACGGCAGGGTACGGTCGACTTGCCTGCGGGTAGTTATACAAGTATTTTTCTCACGGGCGACGAACGGGATCCAAGAACTTTCTATGTAGGCATCGTGCGGCAATGGGTGAATTAAACAACCAACGATTATGCAAACCAATATAAACCTTTATAAGTCTATAGCCCTGTCTCTCGGCGTCATGCTGCTGGGCGGCTGTATAAAAGACGAGGAAACCGAACCGGAGGTCCGGTCCGGATTTACGGTGGTTAATTCCTTCTCTGAGGCACAGGCCGTGCAGCACCGGTTTGATGCAGGGCGCGGATTCCAGCCCCTGAATCAGGGCCAGGGTTACCGCGGTATCGATTTTTACGTGGTGCCCAGTTGCGAGAATTGCAAGCTGGAAATTGTTTCTTCCAATGAGTTGGCGCAGTTGGTAGACACTGCGTTTGCCCTGCAGGTAAATAAGTACTATACGTCTTTCTTGTTTGGTACCGAAGAGGTTCCCCGGCATTTCATCACCGAAGACCAGGTGCCCGAAGGTGTGGACGACCCGGCAGCCATTGCGGCCCTGCGCTTTTTTAACCTGGCTAAGACAACTGACCGGGTAACCTTGCACATCGCCGATGCCGAACCGATTGCAGCTTTCCGAGACCGGCCAACTGAAACGCCGAAAACCGGCAAAGATGCCCAAGCGTTTATCCCGACAACGCATACCGGGACGCATGTGCTGACCATACGCAATGAAAACGGTGAACAATTGGCTAGACGCACCGGGGTGGCGCTGGATCCGGGCGACTATCTAACCCTATTCCTGACCGGCGACGGTGGGGAGTCAGCTCCGTATTACATCGGCGTGGTACGCCACAGAGGGATTAATTAGGGCAATCTATATATATTTCATTTCGGTCGCTTTATGGACGAGTGCTGCGACATTGGTTACCTTGAATTTCTGAAGCAGGTTGCGCCGGTGGCTTTCTACCGTAAGCGGGCTGATAAAAATCTTTTCGCCGATCTCGACAGAGCTTAGCCCATTGGCCAACAACGCGAGCACCTCTTTCTCCCGCCGGGTAACCACAGGCAGATCTCCCGAATCGTGATCGTTCAGAATGTCCTGTATGCCTTTACTTAACGTCACCCCGCCCGACATCGCTTTTCCAATACTGGATATGACTTCATCGGCCGAAGCATTTTTCAGCAAATAGCCACACGCCCCGCTGTTCAGCATGCGCTGAATGATGCTGTACTCATTGATGTTGCTGATTGCGATGACCCGTATATCCGGGTTGATTTGCTTGATTTCGATGCAGGCATCGATCCCGTTTTTGTCCGGCAGATTGATGTCCAGCAGGACCACATCAACCGCGTTGTGGCGTAAATAACCCAGCGTCGATGCCGCATCGGCAAATTTACCTGCAAACTGGATGTCGGGTATATCCTGCAACATGTATTCAAATCCTTGCAAGACAACCGGATGATCGTCTACGATGATTACCTTAATTTGCTTTGTTTTCATTATAAAGGTATCTGAATGTTAACAGTTGTTCCTTCTCCGGGCTGGGCCTGTATTTCCATCTGCCCGTTTAGCAGGGCAACCCTGTTCCGGATGTTCGATAGCCCCAGTCCCTTTGAGGGCACATTTTCCGCGGTCGCCATTCCTTTTCCATTGTCTTCCACGGTAATAAAGAGCCAGCGGTCAAGCTCACTGCATTGCAGGATGATTTCACTGGCATTTGCATGCTTCAGGGCATTGGCAAGGAGTTCCTGCACGATGCGGTATACCGTAATGCGTAACTGCTCGGGGTAATTGTCTTCCAAATTCAGGCTTTGGAATTTTATGGGAATCTGCGGGGTATCCATATACCGGCACAGATCTGACAATGCAGGCACCAAACCTCCGTTACGGAGGGCTTCGGGCATCATGTTGTGTGCGATTCTGCGCAATTCGTCGAGCGAGTAATCCAATTGATGGATCACCTCGTGGACGGCACCGGTACCGTTCGGCAGCTTTTCGCCTTCTTTGGTTACGATGGAGGATAATTTCAGTTTCACACCGGCCAGGAGTCCACCCAATCCATCGTGCAGGTCACGTGCCAGGCGATTCCGCTCAGCCTCTTGCCCCCGTAGCATGGCATCGTATTGCCCGAGGCGTTCCTGCTGATGGATGGAACGGAGGTCCTCCTGGTGCAGCTGTTCTTTTTGGGCGAACATTTTTTTGTTTTTCTTATTGATTTTCCAGGAGAAAAAGGCAATACACAGGGCCAGCAGCAATCCGGCTCCCAGGGCAAGCCCCCACCAATGGCTTTTGGCGATGGCCAGTTCCTGCTGCCGGTTTTCGGCCTCTAACCGAAGGATACGGTTTTCGTTTTCAGCGGTTTTATATTGCTTTTCAAGGTTCAGCACTTTGGTGGTCGCATCTTTTTCATAAATCGAATCCAACACGGTCCTTAAAGAATCCATATGAAGATAGGCTTCCTGATAATTCTTCAGCTGCTAGTCCAGTTTTGCCATTTCGTGATGATACAACGCGCTGTTTTTTAAACTGTGAAAAGGACGGTGTGCGTTTGACATCGAAAGGTATTTTTTGGCGGTTCGGTATTCTCCCAGGTCACGGTAGAGGGCGTGGAACTCAAAATTGATGTCCATGAGCATGTATTCGTCGCCAAGCTTTTGGGCGGCTGCAATTCCGTTCCGGTAACTCTGCAAGGCTTTGTCCGCATCCTTTATTTGCCTGAAATAAATGAGTTCCGTTCGGTAGAAGGTTGGGATATACGTCGAGTGCGGAATCATGCGTATGTAATGCCGGGCGCTGTCCAGGTGACGTCTTGCCCGGTCGAAATTTCTCAAATACAGCTCGTTTTTTGCCGCATTCGTGAATATCTCTAACTTATTTTCTTCTTTACCGGGGAGATCCCGTATGGTTTTCAATGCCTGTTCATAATAGTTGACAGCCTTTTGATGATTTTGTACGTTGCCCAATAGCAAGCCCATGTTCTGCAATTGATATCCCACCGCAGCACTATCGCCTGCAAGCCTTGCATAGGGGAGCGTTTTGTTCACAATGATTTCCATAAAAGCCGCATCCTGATCTTCCTTTTGCAGAATCACCCCATAGTTATTCCATAGGTTTGACCGGTAGCGATAGCTTTTGGGCGTCGTGGATGTAGCCAATAGGCTATCGGCGGCCAGGTATTCCGCTTTGGCCTTCTTCCTATCGTACTCCATCAGGATGTTAGCCCGGTAGAGGCGGTATAGCCCTGTTTGGAAATCGGAAGGTGATTTGCCCATCTGCTGGCGTGCCATTTCCAGGTACCGGTAGGCTTTTGTGGTATCCCGGTCGCTCCAGAAAATACTGACTTTCAACAGCCCTTCGATTTTTAATTCATTCGTGGACGCCGTAAGGGCACTATTTAATAGGCTATCGGCGTACCGTTCGGCAGTTTCTTGCGCTGTGAGGGGATGGGTTGAAAAGATCCATAATCCAAGTAACAACCCAAGGGTTGCGCGACGTAGGCATTCGATATGGTGTACCTTCCTCATTTCCTTTTAATCCGCTCCTGTGGAATCAGACTTGATTGAGCAATATATAAAATTACGGTCTTTTTTGTGCTTTTCCAGTTGTTCAATGACGTCGGCCGGAGGAGCGGTTATGTTTTCGGGTTTGACCGCCTGTTCCCGTGTTTCGGCTATCGCGGTTTGCGTTTGCCGTTTCAGGTGGTCCAGCAATGCTTCCCGAAATGCGGTAAATATCGCGATGTCTTCCTGGGATTTTGGGCTTTGGGGATTAAAAATCCAAACCAGTTTTTTGCCATTGTGTAGCTTGATCCGCATGGACGGTGGCGGTGCCTGTAATGCGCCATAAGGCGGGATGCTATGGATATCACGGTAGGATATACGGCCGTAATCGTTGGAGGTAAAACCAAGATCATCTACCTGTATGGTGTCTGTTGAATTTATTTTTTTAATGAATTTCCGGACGCAGTAAACGCTGATACCAACCCCTAACGGTATGCTGACCCAAAGAACCCAGGGCACATACTCCATCAGGATGAAACTGGGGAGAAAGATACCGAACGGCACACCGAAAAAGACCGCTAAGAAATATATACCGCCTTTGCCCGTATTGTATTTGAACGTAAATTCCTTCATTCTTATAGCGGTTCGAAATGATCGCTAAACGAGCCGTTTTCATCCATGGCGACCATCGAATAATGGCGGGGGAGAAACCACCTCATAGGAGTCTGAAGGGCTTCAAAAAGCTGCGGGCCGACTTTTTCCGGCGTTAGGTTGGTAACCAGTTCCTGTAACACTTCCTCTCCATATCGCCGGGACATGAGGGCAATCTTCGGATCCCGAATGCCTTGTTGTTCCAGAAACTGACGGATAATACCCCGGGTTGGCGTAGGCAAAAATTCTTCTGAGGGTTGGCCTACGAGCACCTCTTCCTGCTGTTGGATGACCTCCTGCTGAGGAAGCTGAACGGCAGGTGAGGCCGTATAGAATTCCCCTTTTATCGCGAAGTTTACCAGATCACCGTAGGTAAATACCCAGTCGGGTTGCCCTTTTTGTGCGTTGATGACCACACCGATTCCTCGATCGAGAATGAAATCGGCGACCATGTGCCGCACCACATAACATTGAAACGGCTGATTCGGCATGGGGGTCTGTAGTTGGAAATAAGGGAACCCATCCGGTCCCTGAATGATCTGTGGGTCGCCACAGGCAAAGCTGGATTCGGCGGCGTCTGCCAGAAATTTCTTTTCCCAAGTTGCATCGCGGGCAGTCCCGGCAACTTCGAATAACGCCGCTAATGCAGCTGTTTTTTCCAGATCACCCTGGTATCCTTCTTTTTTAATCCCTTTCTTCCTAAAATTAAATAATCCCATGGATGGCTGCTTTATCGTTTACTCCCGGATAATATATGTAATAGACCAAAACTACGGCAACCTTTCTCAAATAGATATCCCCGAAAACAATGATTTTTCTAACTCCGCAGAAAGATCAACCGGCCTTCGTATATCAGGTATACCAGCTACACGGGTCGGCGTGGGGATTCCAAGCAACGGTAAAATCAGTTAAGGAAAGTTATAACGTTTGTTAAGACGCAGGGATAAGCGCGAGGAAAAGCGAACTGACGCCGCGCAGCATAAAGCTAATGACGGAATGAAAGACACCATTGACAAAGGAAGGGTGAATTACCAGCACCTGAAAAAGAAGGGAAAGGAAATAGACATGCTTATCCCAGACATATACATATAGCGGATTGCTTCCTTAATTGACGGGTTGCTGCATGGCACCGATGTAGTAAGAATCGTCAATGGAATCTGCACCGGTCAGGAAAACGGACGTATACGAGCCTTCCTCTAACGCAATATCCCCGCGTGTAACCAGAATTTCTCCATCCTCATCTTCGATAGCCAGTTCATAGGTGCCGCTTGGAACAACCACAAAATCTTCATGGGCCTTACCCGATTGCGGCGTGTCCATGGGCCTGTCCTGGAATGCAGGAATTGGATCGTTATTTCCAATCCGGAGGGAAACACGGTGGGTCGTATTCGCCAGATTGAAGAAACGCACACCTGCCACGGTGGAGGGGTCGCCGGCGTCTTCCGGCGCATGGTCTTCCGTGATAAAATGTAGTGGGTTGTCTGCGGTTCCATAGATGATCGATGAGTACAACATGCTATCCTTTGCTGCAAAACTCGTATCGACCAACCGGGTTTGATTTCCGGCGTCGTAAATCTCCAGTCCCCGGCTATTTCCGACGAACAGATTGATATATCCGTAACTGCGGTAGGCCAATGGATAGAATTGCTGTGGCACCGGCTCCCTGTCTATTTCGTAAAGAACACCCTGTGGCGCTTCAATGAATGCATTAATCATCGTTAGACCTGCCAAAGGCATCGGTTCGGTATCGTTGTCTTTTAAACAACTGATTGCCAACGTTGCACACGCAAAGAAGGCAATGTAAAATACACTTCTCTTTTTCATGACGCTAATCTTTTATACAAACTACCTTCATTCTAGAGAACTCCGGTATTCACTGATTGTTTGAAAAAATTGAATAAGATGTAGCGGCATGCAACCTCATCTCGTTTCATTTGAAAGAACAGCCAATAATCATGAACATTAAATTCATTCTCGTATTTCTTTTGGCCGCGGCCGGTTTTTCAGCCTGTAAAAAGAATGATTTTCCCCATCAGGACGATTTTGAACGGAGTTACAAAGCTTGGCTTGCTTTCAAAGCATCCAGTGGCAACAGTTACCGGTATGAAGTGCCCGGATACACCTGGGCGGGTTCCTCGTGGCTGACTACCGTTACCGTTAGGGAAGGTAAGGTTGTACAACGTGATTTCGTGTATACGGTATTTAACGATGTGATTATGCCCGAAAACGGTTGGACGGCCGCCGAAGCCGATAAACTTTTGGAGCCGTTGAATATGACCGCCGAAACATTTTTGGAACGGGAAGGGTATCCGTTTCTCGAAGCATTGCAGTGGACCGAAACAGCGGAAGATCTCGGAACCAAGTCCCGCGATTATTCGTCGGCCAGCGCGCTGTACACGTTGGACGATATATACGACAAAGCCCGTACCGAATGGTTGAAAAACCGTTCAGATGCCAGCATATCGTTCGAAGCAAACAACAACGGGCTGATATCCTCCGCGGGATTTATTCCGAATGGATGTATGGATGATTGTTTCATGGGAATCCACATCCGGTCAATCGAAGCGCTGGAATAAAAATGCGATAGCCCTATTGTGTTGAGAACTCCATCCAGTTACTTTCATCGCTGTATTCCGGAATCAGATCGGCGCGGCCGTTGAGTGAATAGTTTGATGCTAAGTGAGCGATATCCATCTTTATGTTGAACAGGCAGCTGTTTACGAGGTCTTTCCGGAATCCCTGTTCCGCAAGTTCAAGCACATACTGTACGCAGATCAACCGGGCTGCTATTTTTCCCAGGTCAACCAGTTTCCGCTGTGGAATGTTAGCTCCGGGTTCGAATTCGAGGTATTCGCTGAACAGGGGGGCGGAATGTTTGGTACGGTCAAATCCGGAAAGGAACGCATACAGGTTTGCTTCCTTCTGCTTTTTCAGTTGCTTCAGCATCATTTCGGCAATCTGGGTGTAAAGCATCTCATTGGAACCTTCAAAAATCTGGAAAGGGCGGCTGTCTACGATGCCTCTTCCGGCGATGTGGCTAATCCGGTATCCATTGGCGCCCGACACTTGCAGACAGAGCTGGGCTGACTCCTGCATCAGGTCAGTGACGAGTGCCTTCATGCTGTTCGCTTCTAGTCCCTCCAGCGCAAGGTTGTGGGCAATGCCACTGATTTCACTGCTTCTGGCACACATTCCCGAACAGAGGGTGTAGGCAGTCTGTATCCGTGACAGTTGGAACTGGACGGAATCCAGCATCAGCAGGTTACCCGTACCGACAACCCGGTTTGTACAATGGTACAGCGCCTCATCCAGCATACGTTTGATGAAGCCCATGCCCATTCCCGGGAATTGCATCCGGCTCCGATGCAGAATATCGAGCATCATCTTGATACCGGTGCTTTCGGGCTGGAGGCGGTGGTTGTGAGGGACTTCGACATCGATTTTATTTAAACCATACGGAATCATGTATAATCCGAGGTTGCTGTAGATGGACTCCACCTCGATGTGTTGCCGTGCTACGGCATTGTTCGTCATGAAAAAGTCCACATCACGGGCCAGTTCGCCATTGCCCAGGTCTTTCCGTGCGGCCACCAACCAATAGTCTGCCTGTCCGGTTAATCCCTGCCAATGCTTATGTCCTTTTATCGCATATCCATCGTCTGTCAGGCGATAGGAAGTTTTCATATTCAGCGCATCGCTCCCGAACTCGGGTTCGGTAATCATCAATCCGCCCATATGATGTCCGCCAATGAATCCGGGAAGCACCTCTTGTTTCAGGGCTGCATCGCCATACTTTGCCAAAGGTTCAAGAAAAAGCGCGATGTTAATGCCGAAGGTAAGGGAGAGCGGGAGCGATTCGTAAGAGGCTGTTGATAATACACTCAGGCATTCTTTTACGATAGCGCCCCTTCCTCCATATTCGTTTGGGATGGCAACCGATAACGGCGACGCCTGCATGATGACCGTCCATACTTCCGGAGGTAAACCACGTGCAAGACTCAGTTCATTGATATCATGCTGTTCATGGAATGCCTTTTTAAGTGCCCTCTTAAACGTGCTGATAAACTCGTTAAAATCGTTGTTTCTATCCATTCTTTCGTAAGGTCAACTTTGAAAAGTAAGGGTCAAATCTACCGAATATGCGCAAGCGTACCAAATAATTTCGTAAGCGCTGGCTTACCGTTTCAAAGATGCTCTAGTGCTAAGGAAAGTGCCTTAAGGTCTTGTTTCATCAATGTGATCTGTGATTCGAGCTGATCGTACATATCTGCACGGTTCACCAACTGTTCCGTCGTATATTTACCCCCATCGCCAAAATATACCGGCGTGATGGCACGTCCTTCGTCGTCTTCGCTTTCGGATATCTGACCAAAGTTCTTCCATTTATCGATGATTTCCTGTCTTACCGACGGAATGTCCTTGGTCGGATCGGTATAGTTGAGGTAATACCACACAAAGGGAGGGAAGCCGGAAGAAGCGGGGTTGCCCTGCCAAACTTCCCGCAATGCGTTCCGTTGATGGTAAAAGTCAATTTTCCGGTTGTTGAAAAGCATCAGCAGACCTAGGGAGGCCTCCGTGATACCGGTGGCAATTCCGACCGTGTTGCTCGCTGTTTCGTTTTTGATAACCCCACCGGTAGTAATGGCACCTGTGGCACCAATGACAATGGCGGCCACGGTAAGCTTGGATTCTGTCTCGCTTTCGCTCCCTTTGAGGTAGTTGGCAACCTGGCTGATGCGCTCCTCTTCACAATCCATTTCCGAGGCAACAGCCGAAACTTCCAACGAAGCCATATTGATCTTGTGATCGATGCGTTGCTTTAACTCCAGGATGGAAAGCCGCTTTGCGAGATCCGAAGATTCTAAGGCCTTTTTTAAGTGGATGTAACGGGTGAGATCCGGCAAAATGCCGATGGCGTTGGCCATATTCAGGTTCCGGTAACTCAACAGGTCGGTTAAGTCCTTTTCGAGCGTAAGTGTATGGAGTGGCTGCGGCAGATCCTTTTCTGTGTAGTTATATATATTTTGCTGATTGCAATTGCTACCGATGATCTGTTGGCGTATGTTGGCGTCTTTGATGGTGACACACCCTCCTGTGACCAACACTAATACACCGATCGATAGTAGCCAGGGAATACGAATGACAACGCACATTGCTCCGGAAATTTTAATGAAATTGATTTACAAATGTAAAGCATACCTCCTAGTTCGGCATTGAAAATGGGAAATTATTTTTCTACGATGGTTCTGAAGGTCAGGTTTACTCTCGGTGCGGTGATCTTTTTACTGGGGGGCAGCTTGTGCAGCCAAAAGGTTTGCGTTGTGTCTTTCATGACCAAAAGGCTCCCGTGCTCCAATGTGAGCGCGGTCTTTTCGTGGGTCTGTTTGTGTTTGAAAGCGAACTTCCGCTCCGCCCCAAAGCTTAAAGAACCGATTGCGCCGTCCTTTTTCAAGTCGGCTTCGGCATCGCTATGCCAGGCCATTCCTTCCGCTCCGTTGTGATACAGGTTGAGCAAGCAGGAATTGAAGGTCTCTCCGGTTTCTGTTTCGATAAGCCGTTTTAACGTTAAGAGTTCTTTGGTCCAGGGCAACGCATACTTTGTGGTATTGGAATAGGTATAGGCGTACGGTTTTTCTCCATACCACGCTACTTTCCGTTTGGTGATAATTTTCTTTCCGAAGATGATGGCTTCATCGTTTTGCCATTCGATCGTTTCCAGCAACCTGTCCAGAAAAAAATCCGCTTGCTTTTTGGTGAACAATCTGCCGTAATAATTTACGGTGCCCTGATACGGAAGCCAATTTTTGTGTTTATCTATCGTCTGATTAAATAAATCCATGATGCGGGTTTAGATTTCCGGCGAAAATACAATGTTTTCCGATTAATCAGGATCAACATGCCCGCGGTGTGGCCGAGTTTCCTTCGCCAGGTCGTACTCCCGGTTACTCTCGTTATCTGAACCGTTCACGAGCCCCTTGTTAAAAAGTACTTCGAGTATTTCCCTTACCTGTGTTTCGTCTGCATCGCTGTCGCCCAGGGCAGAAAGCTTCGTTGCTATTTGTTTTGCCGTGCCTTTGCCGAGATCTGCCAGCGCGAATACAGCGCGTTCCTGCAGGGGAGCCTTCGGATCGTGCTTTGCCGGCACATGCAAAGGCCTGATCACCCCGTCGTCAAAATTATTCTTTTCCCTGTGCTGTGAGATAGATTTTTTCATCTGTATATAAATTTATTTTTTGAATGGTGATGAAGCGATCAGATTTTTCACTTGAATAAGTTTGGCTTTTGTGTTCAAGAACTCGCGAGCTCGGTTTATTCATTCCCCCTGTGTGATTGAATACATCATGTCGAGTTCATAAAACAATTCCTTTCCTCTAATGTTTGGTTTCATCCTTTTGAAACAATGTAAATAAAAAAGCTGATTTCCAATAATTTATTTATATCTTTACTGGCAATTAATTTATTTTATTTATTTTTTATTCAAAATGCCATGCAAGAAGGCGTAGTAAAATTTTTCAATGAGACCAAAGGATTCGGTTTCATCACCCCTAATGACGGTGGACGTGACGTGTTTGTTCATTCTTCAGGGTTGAAAGACCGTGTTCGTGAAAACGACGACGTTTCATTTGAAGTTGCACAAGGCCAAAAAGGTCTTAACGCAGTAAATGTAAAATTGATTTAGATCCATTTTTCAGATATTGTACAAAAACCACCCGGGCGATTATCTCCGGGTGGTTTTTTTTTAGAATTTCCAGAATCCATCCCGTTACGTTTTAAATTAAGTTTACATTTTACATGTCTAAGACGAGTTTCAACAGTACCAATAAACCATTTGCCACTACACTCCGCGCGCGGGTGAACGACTATTTCAAGACGCGGCAGCTCTCCAATACGGGCAACCGCAAACTTTACATCAAAAGTATCCTGCTGGTATGCACCGCGATTGGCCTATATGTTGCTTTGCTTTCCCTATCCATGCCTGTATGGCTGTCCTGCCTGTTGTGCATCGTTCTTGGCGTTGCACTGGCGACTATCGGCTTCAACATCATGCATGAGGGAGGACATCAAAGTTTTTCTAAAAAGGCATGGATCAATAACATTTCGGCGTATTCACTGAATATGCTGGGTGGCACCATCTATTTTTGGAAGCAGAAGCATAACATTAGCCACCATACATATACGAATGTCGATGGTCTTGATCACGACATTGAAGTCAAGTTTATGCGTATGCACACCGACCAACCCCGTTACTGGTTCCATCGGTTCCAGTTTGCCTACTGGTTCGTGCTGTACGGTATCTCGTATATTGCCTGGGTACTGTTTCAGGACTTTGAGAAATATTTTTCGGGCAAAATGGGATCGCAGGCCGAACGCAAAACGATGCCGCTGCGCGAGCATCTGATTTTTTGGGGCACCAAAGTGTGTTATGCGGCGGTATACCTGGTTATCCCCATTGTGGCCGTCGGTTGGTTCCCGGCACTTATCGGTTGGTTGATCGTTGGGGTTTCCTGTGGGTTTTGTTTGGCAGTGGTTTTCCAGCTTGCTCACGTGGTGGAAGCGACCCAGTTTCCGGTGGCAGATGAAGAAAGCGGCAAGATTGAACAGGAATGGATGGTGCACCAACTGAGTACCACGGCCAATTTTGCTACCGGAAGCCACACGGTATCATGGTTGCTGGGCGGACTCAACTTTCAGGTAGAACACCACCTGTTTCCACGCATCAGCCATGTGCATTATCCCGCCATCAACAAACTGGTCAAGGCTACGTGCGCAGAGTTCGGTGTGACGTATCTGGAACACCGTACAATGGGGCAAGCCTTTGCATCCCATCTCCGCCATATTTATCGGCTGGGTAGAGGCTGAGGGTAAACGGCGGGTAAACCATCGGCCAGGCATCCATTGCCGGGAGGCAGTATTTAACTTTTTTCCGTATTTTGCCGCCATAAAATGGCACCATGGCTTATTCACTGTATTTACCCCAAAGGGGAAAGCGAGATTTCCGGGGCAAAGCGATCCTGGCCGCCGACATTGGCGGTACCAAGACCAGTTTAGGTTTGTTTGAAGTGCAGGGTGATGTGCTTTCACTCGTGCGCGAAGCTACCTTTTCATCCAAAGCATATGCGACGTTCGAAGAGGTGGTAGCAAAATTCCTTGAAAACAATCCGGACGTTCCATACACCCTATCCATCGGTGTTGCGGGACCTGTTTTGGATAACCAGGTGAAGCTGACAAACCTCTCATGGGAGCTGGAGGGCCATCGGCTGGAACGTACGTTAGGTTTCGACCGTGTTGTCCTGCTCAATGACCTGGAAGCCACCGCCTATGGGTTGGCTGGCTTGGGGCCGGAAGATATCGCGACGGTATTCGATCCGGGGAGGATCATACCGGGCAACATGGCGATCCTTGCTCCCGGTACCGGGTTGGGCGAAGCAGGCTTGTTTTGGGATGGCGAGGCTTACCGCCCGTTTGCGACCGAGGGTGGACACAGTGATTTTGCTCCCCGGACAGCGCTTGACATTGAGCTACAGGGATACCTGAAGGAGATTACCGATATTGTGAGCTGGGAGCATGTGGTATCCGGTCCGGGTATCTCTCGGATTTACCGTTTCCTGCGCGATGTAAGAGGCCATAAAGAACCTGCGTGGCTGACTGAAAATTTCAAGAATAGCAGCGATCCCGCTGCCGTGATCAGCCATGCGGCGATGCGTGAACTGGACGCTACCTGTATCAAGACCATGGAATTATTCGTAGGCTACATGGCACGTGAAGCCGCAAGCCAGGTACTGAAACACAAGGCTACGGGTGGGCTTCTACTGGGTGGGGGCATACCGCCCCGGATTTATCCGTTGCTGCGTAAGGAGTTGTTCCGCGAGCAGTTTATCCAAAACTCCAGCATGGCAGAACTGCTGGAGGAAACGGCTATTAACGTGATATTAAATAGCAAGGCTGCGCTGATTGGAGCGGCTTACTTTGGTGCTTTCGGACAATAATGAAATGATGCCCCTATTTCATCCGCGGTGTCGTGACCAGCACGGGTATTTCTGCATGCTTAATGACGTATTCTGCGATTGACCCAGTTAAGATCCGATTAAGCCCGCTGCGGCCATGCGTACCCATGACAATCATATCGGCCTCCCATTCCTTTGAGAGGTTGATGATTTCCTCTTCCGGTAAACCCTCGGGTGTGAAGCGATATACCTTATCTATCCCGTCGTACAGATCGATGTATTGGTTGATGGCATGTTCTGCTTCGGCCAGTAATAGGCTATGTTGCTGACGTTCGGTCGTGCCTAAGTCAGGGTTGGCCTGTTCTTGCATTTTGTTGACTGCGTAGAGAATGCCTACTTCGGCGTTCAGCTTACGGGCCATTTCAAAACCCACCCGTGCGGCTTTCATCGAATAGGAACTATCGTCAACGGCGATGAGGATTCGTTTATAGTTCATGGTATATTCATTTGGTGAGCGTGGAACCCCAAAAAGTGGCTAATAGACCAAGTATTACACTAAAAAGAATATAAAGGGCAAAATAAAGGTAGTTGCCCTGCCGGAGCAGGCTAATGCCTTCGTATGAGAAACTAGAGAATGTCGTGTATCCACCGCAAAAGCCCGTGATGAGAAAAAGACGCCACTCGATATTCATCCAACCCTGCCTTTCTGCGATGCCGTATAATATCCCGATCAGAAAACATCCGGAAATATTAACGAGAAATGTCCCCGCGGGAAAGGTTACCGTTAGATAACGACCTATATAAAACTGGACGAGGTAACGGCAAATACTGCCCAAGCCACCTCCAATCCAGATATACAACAGTACTTTTATCATCGCGCTTTAAACCTGCTTATTGGGTTTCCCAAAATTCAACCTCTTTGTAAATTACGACTTTTGATCGCAATAATTCGGTATGTTTTAAGAAAAAAGCTTCCAGCTTTTCTCTTGTATCAATTAATTCAACACAGAGTGTCAGTTTTGAATGATCCCCTTCTGCACTGAACAATTGGACAGGCCCCTGATTGCTGTAACCCGAATGGGTCTGATACACGGAAGCTTTCAGGATACCCTCCTTTTTTGCATCGGAAATGATATGTAGATAAGCCGATTTTGGGAAAAGCTTCCTAAAGAGAGAACGCTCGCCATGCCTTAGCTTATGGGTTGGTTCTAGGTATATTTTTATTTTTCCCAATGCACGGGTTTTCAGTTTACTTTGCATGTTCTTGTGTCCACTTGTGTTAGGTTACTTGTTTTTCTTTTTGCGCGCAATCCTGTATCGGGCCAACCTCCGGTTTAGGTAATGCTCCCGTCTTCTGTTTGCGTCAGCCAGCGAACCGTCCGCTGAAAAATAAGCATCGAATATCTTGGGTACTTCAATTCGCTGTGCCGTGTAAATTCCCGAATGGCCGCTGAAGAAATAGGCGGTGAAACAGGCGACGGCATAAAAAAGTGTGTATTCTCCTCCGAACAGTTCAATGCCCATCAGGGTACAGGCCAACGGCGTATTTGTAGCCCCGGAAAATACAGCAATGAAACCGAGGGCAGCAAATAAACTAACGGGGGCACTCATCAGACTAGATAGGGTGTTACCGAGCGTGGCGCCGATGTAAAAGAGGGGGGTTACTTCACCTCCTTTAAATCCGGTACCCAGGGTAAGGGTTGTGTAGATGGTTTTCCATAGCCAGCTCCAGCCATCGGCCCCATCCTGTTGGAAAGCAGACGGTATCGTTACAGCGCCCGGGTATTCCGCATCTACCCCCAGGCTCAGGTAGTCGGGTTTGCCGTTTAGCTGGCTGAGCAGGATGATGATGATTCCCCCGATGACGGGAATCAACCACTTGATGGAAATAGCCTTTAGAAAAAAGGCTTTGATCCGGTGGGCCATCTCGGCAAAAAGGTAACTGGCAAGCCCGAAAGCGATTGAAGCGATGATTACTTTCAGTAACAACAGCAGATCGATGCCGAAGTACTCCGAAAGCCAGTATCCGGACGTAGTTTGGACGTGATCGATGTGATAGTGGGTATGATGTACCTGCCAGGCAGACACCGATAGATCGCCAACAATACCTGCGATTAGACAGGGTAACAGGGCATCGTACCGTATCCGCCCGATGGCTAACACTTCCAATGCAAAAACAGCGCCGGTAAGCGGCGTACCGAATACCGCTCCGAAGCCAGCGGCGACACCCGAAGTCAGTACAATGGCCATGTCACGCCCGCTCAGGCCAAACCATTTGCCGAATAGCTGGGCAACACTTCCACCAATCTGTACGGCGGTGCCCTCGCGTCCTGCCGACCCTCCGAAAAGGTGGGTGATAACCGTGGCAAACAACACAATTGGTGCCATACGTTTGGGCACTCCACCCCCAGGTTGATGGATCTCATCCATGATCAGGTTGTTGCCTTTTTCCGAGGATTTTCCAATAGACTTGTAGAGTAGATGGATGAGGACACCGGCTAAAGGCAAAAAAAGCAACAGCCACGGATGATCAAACCGAAAATGAATTGCCAGGTTCAGCGACCATAAAAAAAAGGCAACCACACTGCCAATCACGACGGCAATCGGTATAACAATTAACGACCATTTGAAAAGCTGCTTGAATATCGATACGTGTTCTATCCGGAAGAATTTATTCATTTATTTTTCTGTTTAAGTGGGTTTGATTTTTTTCGGGCATGCGATGCTGTCCCAAACCGATTAGAAGTCACGGTGTCTCCAAAAGGCGGAACAGCTAGGAAAAAACGGCAAAACGGAAACCGGGAGCAGGAGACAGGACTGAAAAGGATGTTAAGATTTCTGATTATGTACATCTACAAACTTAAATAAGGGCCCCGCATTGGGCCGTTAACCAATCTGTAGACGCCATCAGCTTTTTAGGGCGGTTTAATAGGAAGGCATCATTTCCTGTTCCAAAGGTAAATTAATTTTTGGTTATCCAAAAAAAATGAAAGACGGGCCTATGTACGGCACGGGCTACACTTAACTGTTAAATTACGCTTATCTGTTAAATATTGCGTTTCATCGACCAAAGTAAACTGTATGTGTGTCCGGATGGCGGATGGTGTCATCCTGTTCGATTTTTGGAGGAGATTAGTATAGTATATGAAGATTATCAAAGTTTTAGGCATGATCATGGGCGGTGTAGCCGTGTTTGTCACCATGGCCGGAATGTATGTGAATTGGTTTTATCCGCGGGTGGGCGAGGCACCTTCGATTCAGGTGCCGCTTACCGTTTCTTCCATTGAGCGTGGCAGGTACCTCGCCAATCATGTTACGGTGTGCATGGATTGCCACAGTAAACGCGATTGGACCGTGTTCAGCGGACCTATTGTGCCCGGGACGGAAGGAAGTGGTGGTGAAGTATTTAGCCGTGAGGCAGGCTTTCCCGGAGAGATTTACTCCAGCAACCTTACCCCGCACAAGCTGGCGGACTGGACAGACGGTGAATTATACCGCGCAATATGTGCGGGGGTGGGGAAGGATGGCCGGGCCTTGTTTCCGTTGATGGCTTACCGGCGTTTCGGACAGATGGCCAAAGAGGATGTATACAGCATCATGGCCTACATCCGGTCGCTCAAGCCGATTGAACAGGATCCACCGGTTTCCCGGTTGGATTTCCCCGTCAGCCTATTGAATAAATTAGGTCCGACCGAACCGGTACACGACGATCTTCCCGACAGTACCGATAGGGTACAGTATGGAAGTTATTTGGTGAATGCGGCGGGTTGCGTAGACTGCCACAGTAAGGTAGACAAGGGAAGTGTTGTGGAAGGTACGGAATTTGGCGGTGGAATGGAATTCAGGCAGCCGGGCGGAATCATCAGGGCTCCAAACATTACCCGGCATGAAACGGCGGGAATAGGTGGCTGGACCCAGGAGCTGTTTGTGCAGAAATTTAAAAACTTTGATCCCTCCAGCCATACGTTGCCGAAATTGGGGAAGGATGACCTGATATCCCCCATGCCCTGGGCCATGTATGCCGGTATGACGGAGAATGATCTCGAAGCCATTTATGTTTTCCTTCGCAGCATGGAACCAAAGGATAACCGCGTCGTTGTCCGGGAGGCCGTTGGCCATCCGTGAGCGGCTTGATTTTCAATCGGGCTTAGCCATCGCCTGCCTGCAGCAACCCCATGCCGATGGCTTTTTTTACGAGCGTAACCGAATTGGGTACCTCAAACTTTTGCAGGAGATTGTAGCGGTGGCTTTCCACGGTTTGCATGCTGATAAAAAGCTTTGCGGAGATTTGCTGGGTGGTGAGCCCTTCGCTGATCCAATGCAATATTTCCTTCTCGCGCGAGGTGAGGCGGGGCATTTTCTGAGCAATACCTGAGGAGGAAAAAATAAGCTCGCGGACTTCTTCGCTCATGACACACTGCCCTTTCAACACCTGTTCGATGGCGTTCCGCAAATCCTGGAAAGAAACATTTTTTAACAGGTAGCCGTTGGCGCCGTGGCTGAGCATCTCGTGGATGATGTGCTTCTCGGTATGGTTGCTGAGTGCGACAACCTTGGTTTTTTTGTGCATGCGGTGGATCGCTTGGCAAATTTCGATACCGCTTAGGCTACCCGGCAGGCTGATATCCAGGAATACGATATCAGAAGGGTGCTGCTGCAGAAAGTCCAGCGCATCCTGCCCGTTGTCAAAGGAGGCCAATACCACCACGTTTTCTATTTTTGCTAAAACGCTGGTAAGCCCCTCGACAAAGATTCCATGGTCTTCAACCAACACAACGGTTATTTCATTTTTTTTCGGCGACATTGATTTCAATATTAACGATAACCCCTTTTTTCGGAACCGAATGCACATCGATTTTTCCTTGCATGTATGCTACCCTTGACCGGATATTGCCCAATCCCATCCCATTTGTTTTCTTTGGATCGACATGTTGGGACATTCCCCTGCCATTGTCTTCGATGGTTATGTATACATGGTCCTGCACTTTGCTGCACTGTAAAAAAACTTCGGTGGCACCGGAATGTTTGGCTGCATTAGTCAGCAATTCCTGGACGATCCGGTAAATCTCGATCTTCTGCTGTTGCGGTATGGCTTCACTTAGGTTTAATATTTCACAGGTGATCGCCATCTTGTCCGTAGTCATGACTTCGCACAGGTCCTTAATCGCATTGGCAAGACCTGACCTGATCAGTATTTCGGGAACCATGTTCCGTGCGATGCGCCGCAATTCATGTACGGAATCGTCCACCTGTGCGATGATCTTTTCCAGCTCGACATGTTCCCCTTGCTGCTTATCGTGGTTGGCAACCGAAAGGTTCAGTTTGATCCCGGCTAATAGGCCACCCAAACCATCATGCAAGTCCCGCGCAATGCGCTGGCGCTCTTTCTCTTCTCCCTGCAGCTGTGCTTTGGCAACCTGTATTTCCAGGTGTTGCTGGATGGCGTTGAGGCGTTGCGCCTCCCGCTTTTTCCGTTGCCGGTAGGCGTAGAAGGCAAACGCACCTACTAAGACAAATAAGCAGATCCCGAAATACAGAATAAGCCGTTGCACTTGGTTACGGTTTTGCAGGCGGAGCAGTTCCTTCTCCTTTTCCGCTACGCGGTATTTGGACTCCTGATCGGCAATGGCAACGGCGGTGCGCTTCATAAAGAAACTGTCTGACACCTGTACGTACTCCATCAGCCGGTTGAACGCGGTATCATGCTGCCCTAATGCGGCTTCTGTCTTTGCCAGTTCAAACAATAGCAGTCTGAAATTATTGGAGATCTCATAACCCTGCTGCAGGTTATAGGCTTTTTCGAGGAAGTGCTTGGCCTTGCCTAGCAACCCCTGCTGCTTATAGACCTGGGATTTTTCATAGGCAATACTAGCTTCGTCGTACGTACGCCGTAGTTGGTGGGCAATGGCCTCCCCTGTATCAAGGGCGGCGATGGCCTGCTTCCATTGTTTGCGCTTGGAATGATACATGCCCTCAACGAGGTAGTAGACGGGGAGGTAAGAAGAATCCCGGTCGACAGAAAGTATCTGGAAAGCTTGTGACAATGCTACTTGGGCGATGTGCAGGCTATCCTGCAGGATGTCTGATTTTGCCCTTTGTACGTAACATTCGGCAAGCAGGGAAGACGGTTCTCCGGCAGCGTTTAAGATGTCGATGGCTTTGTCATAATATTCGCTCGCCCGCGTGTAATTTTTATAGTTCATGAAGACCGCGCCCAGATCCATGTAGTTCCATGCCACCCGTTTCTGGTCGCCCGCGGCTTGGGCATAGGGGATAGCCTTGGAGAGTATCAGATCAACAAAGGCTTCGCTGTTGTCCTTACGTTGTTCCAATGCCCCATAGTTGTGCCATATTCTAGACCGGTATTGCAGGGCTTCTTTTGATGAAAAATGCATTAACAGGCTATCTGCCGATAAGTAATCCTGTTGACTTTTTATCACGTCGTAACTGAAATAGGCACCGGCCCGGTAAAAATGGGCAAGCCCACGTAGAAAGGAATTTTTTGGGGTATATTGGAACGAGCGGTCGGCAAATTGAACGGATTGTGCGCTGTCCCGCTCTGACCAGTAGTCCGATAACTGGAAAAGCAGACGGGCTTTCGCACTGTCTGCCGCTGCCGCTGCCACCCGGGTCAGCAAGCTGTCCGTATAGGGGTTGCCCGTTTTTGATTGGGCATTTGCAGGCCAATCAAGCGTCCACCCGGCAATTAGTACGGATATAGCGAGTATTGTTTTCAAGCAACTTCAATCTTTTTATTGTGTGCGTTAATTTCGAAATTAATAATCAAAAGCACAAACGGGCTTGACCTTGCCTTTCATTCCCGCCATACAAAATCTCCGACGATGGTGACGCCCAGCCCCCTGGGATCACGGTCTCCCTTTGCCATCGGGTGAATGACCCGGTCGTCTTCACCGGGATAGGTTTTATAGACCTGTCCATCTGCCGGGATAACACACAGGTGATCGGCATTCCCGCCAATATCGCCGGGTAGGGGTGCACGCGGGTTGCCTTTCATGGCAATGTATTTACTGTCTGGCGAGAAGCAGGGAGCGACTTCCGAAAAGATACTTTCGGTAACTTGGTGGAAATCGCTGCCGTCGGCATTCATCAGCCAAATATGCCCACCCAGCGATAGTGCAATTTTCTTTCCATCGGGGCTGGCGGCGGCGGAGCCCCGCCAATCGGAGAAGGGGATGTCCCGTACTTTGGTAGCCCGGCTGAAATCGGCAGTGGTCCGCCATAATCCCCCGTCTTTCTTGAATAGGATGGTGCCTCCTGCTTCCCAAGTGATTGGATCGAGGAATTTGAACGTATGGGTATCGCCGTAGCCGGCAATGTTTTTCAGAACGTGGCCGTTCATATCTAGGATGACTAGGCCGTCATCAAAAATGGGTGTGAGCGCAAGTTTGGAACCATCCGGCGAAAGATAAGGCAGTCCTCCATTGTTATCGTTGGGCTCATAGAAAATTTCTTTGAGCGTGGCGCCATTGCTAATGTCAAAAATGATGTAGCGTGTGTCATAACTGGATGGACTTAGTTCCTTAACGCCCTTTGTCCCGTCCCAACTGATATCCCATCCCGCATCCGGCCAGTCCGGCATTACCAGTGAAATCTCGCCGGTCTGCATGTTTAACTTCCGGATACCGCTTGTTCCTTGTTTGATAAAGATATTTCCCGGTCCGTAATGGTAATCACCATCTGCTGGATGCTTATTATCGTCCTTGTTGCATGCTGCTCCCGAAATGGCGAGGGCAATGCATAAAAAAAGAAGTAGCCGTTTCATTACAGCAAAATAAGGAGATTCATCCCCTCCGGTCAATCGGCCGAAACCTTGGATTATTTCTAAGGGTTTTCCCTGATGTTTTATGCCGGATTACTCTTTACGGCTATCCTGCAATAGCCGTTCTGTCAGGGGCTTGCCCCAGTTCGGTGCATACGGTGGCTGGGGTTTGAAGGAGCTGAACTTTTCCAAAGCCTCTTCCAGGAATGGTATCGCTTTTTCTTTACCTCCGCCGAAAATCTTGGGGGTGTAATACTTACCCATTCCCCGGATGAGGTACGGGCGTGGGTTGTCGGGGTTTGCCTTGATGGCCAAATTGATGTACTGTTCGCTTTGTGTACCCATTTTGGCTCCCCGCAACATGGGGTTGACATTGACCCTTGCACCATATAGATAGGCGTACAGTGCGTAAATTTCGGTATGTGCCGGCTGTAATTTTTCGGCATTCTTCAGGTAAATCTCCGCCTGATCGCAGTAGGTATCAATCTGATCGCCTTTGGTTTGGTAAGCAAGCTCTACGTAGGCATAGGCGGTATAGTAATGGGCCAACCAACTGCCTTCGTCTGCCAGCGCGATCCGTTCGAATTCGTTGGCAAGCTGCTGTAGCGTGGTTGCGGAACGGGCGGTATCAAGTATAGGTACACGCTTAGACAGGAGACTATCGGTTTGGGCATATGCCAGGGTGAGGCAAGCCATTAAAATAAGGGTTGAAATTGTTTGCTTTGGCATTTTGCTTCTTAATTTACGGTAATTGTTCCAGAATTTCCTGCGATTGGTCCTGACCGATGCTGATAAACCATCCGACCATGAAGCTGCGCTTGTAAGGCAGTGTTACGGGTAGGCGATAGCTTCCGTCTGCTGAATACCTGTAACTGAAAACTTGTTGGCTTCCTGCAAGGTTATTGACAGCAAATACAAACGTATTGAATGTTTTGCCCCATCGGCGTAGTAATGCGGCATTTACATTTAGATTGCAGTAGGTGGGTGTTCTATCTGCCAAAAAGGTGGGGTCATTCGGATTGTAATAAGGACGCCCGGCGGCTACCGAATAGGAGCCGCCGATAAATAGCCCGATGGGGTGGAAAAAATATTTTGCAACCACGTGAGCCGTGTGAGGGGCGGCAAAGGTGGGTGTGGTACGGATGGGATAATCCATAAAACGCCGTTCCGTTTGCAGCCAGGTATAGGAAATCCAGTAATCGAAGCCGTTGACCGTTTTGGAGTCCCGCCAGAAAATATCGACGCCGCCGGCATAGCCATGCCCGTTGTTGGCGATCTGTGGAGACGTTGTCAATAAGTTCCGGTAATTTTTATAATAAGATTCGATTCTAAAAATACGGTTTTGGTGGGAATACTGGAAGTTGGCAACGTAGTGTGTAGCTCGCGCATAGGTCAATGCGGAACCGCTTTGCAGGAAAATATACGTTGGTTTTTGCGCATAGTCGCCCGCGGTAAGGCTTATCTGGCTGTATCTTCCTGTCCGGTGGGCAAGAGATATGCGTGGTAGCAGCACGTACGTGTTGAGCGCTTTGCTGTGTTCCACACGTACGCCCGGGCGGATCATCAACCCCGGGGTTACCCGCAGGTCCGTTTCAGCCCAGGCACCCCATTCGTTGTCCTGCCAGCGGAATTGTTCCGCATGTTGCAGGGAGTCTATGTCTGCCCGGAAATCGTATCCTTCAGCGCCTACATGGAGTGTTGCCCAATCGGTGATTTTTCCGGCAAACCACAGCCGTACCTGATGCTGGAATGTTGCCGTCTGCGAATCTGCACCGTTGTTTTCGATGCGGTCCCGATTGAAGTTGAAGCCGTACCCGGCATACATGCGCCAGCGTTCGTTCAGCTTTCCGGTATAAGTGAGCAACGAGATGGCATTGCTGTTCCTCGCCGTGTAAGGGAAGGGCTTCCCCTGCAATTCTACATCGGGGTAATTGATGGATTGATGGAGCATATTGCCGTATCCGTACCATTTCAGCATCCCCGTTTTACCGGTGTTCTTCCGGAAATTTGCGGTGATCATTCCGCTCTCCGGTGCTTTCAACCAATCGACGTTTTGTGGAATAAGGGAATAGTAGGGGCCGAAGTTGGAATAACCTACGTCAATACCGCCCGATATGCGACGCTCTTCATCAAGGAAGTCGTGCCCGATCTGGCCGCCATACGGAATCAACGCAATGACGGTAGAAGGTTTGGACGGGTGGTCGTTGGTTTCCAACGCAAGTACTGAAGACAGTGCACCGCCATACTGTGCGGAATAGCCCCCGGTGTTGAAAACGATGCCTTTGAACAGGTGCGGCGAAAAGCGATTGCGCTGTGCCACGTCGGGAACCCCAGCAAGGAACGGGTTGGGTATATCCAGCCCATCGATCATGATTTTGGCTTCATCACCACTGCCACCCCTCACAAAAAGTTGTCCGCTTTCACCCACCTGCTGCGTGCCTGGCAGTGTCCGCAATGCACCGGTGATGTCTCCGTCCGTTCCTGCCGTGGTTTCGACATCCATGGTATTCATCACCGTAGCTTGTTTCCGGTCGCCGACTCCAAAATCGCCCGCTGTAATCACCACTTCGTCCAGCTCCTTTCTCTTCTCTTTCATTGTTACGGAAAGTGCCGGCATTCCTGTGTGTATCCGCAGTGGAAGTTGCCTTTCTTCCATGGTAATGTGCCGGAAAACAATTACCGTATCTCCCGTGATGTTCGTTTGGAAGGTAAACTGTCCATACTCATCGGTTGAGGTCCCTTCGATGGTTCCCTTGATAAAGACATTTACACCTGTGAGGGGAGTGCCCTGCCGATCAGATACCTGGCCACTGATCCTGTTTTGTGCAAAAACCCTTAATGAGCAGCCCAAACATACAATAACCCATATGAGAAGTGAAAGGCGTTTCATGCCGAATAAACTGGTACAAAGATAAGGGCTTTTGATGGAGGGATTATGTAACAGTAAAATTTATTGCATATTACATGCAATTGTGTTAGGTTAGCAGCCCATGCGGAAACGTTTATTAGCAGGATGCTGTCAGATGCTTTTTTTTGCTTTCTGCGGCTATATCGTAGGTTGTTCAGGTACCGATGAAAAAGAAGAGGACCCCCGGCGCCCGTCTTTTGCGCCCATCGTTGGCATTGATTTTTACGAAACAAGGCGTTCGTTTGACAATGGCTTAGCCTACGACTCGATCGGCTTTGTACAGGAAGCAGAATGGCATGTGAAATTTACACGCGAGGATGCGGTGCAGATTTACGTACCCGGCAGCGATTCTTCGTTTAACTTCCAGATTACCCACGATCACGATTCTTTTTTTCATTTTGCGAGGGAAAGCTGGAAGGTGATCGACCTGCATCCGGATAGCATCATGCTTCAGCGGCTAAGTCTGGACGGGTTGAAAGTCAATAAAATCCGCTCCAATGTATACATGCGGTTCTATTCAAAAGATTACCTGCAACAACTGGGTACACCGCTGCCGGAGCTAAGGAAACCGCGTAGGCGCGATACTGTGTTTGTGCAGGAGATGGTAGCACGGGCAAACCGTAACCTTACCGATGTAGATAGCTCGTTTTCTTCGAAGAATTATCCGAAATTGATTAGCAAGAGTCCTATATTGGAAGTTAAACAGCGGCAATACGATAGCCTGGAACTGGTTAGCCAGTCATCGGCTTATGAATACCTATACCCTGAATACGATATTGTTATCAATAATGCTTATAAAGATTTTTATTATACATTTTCGGTATTGGTAGGGCCTGACGGGACGTTGCGGCTGGGTAAGTTTTTCGTCATGCCCGAGTTTGAGGAATCGCGCAGACGGGTATTATCGGGTATTATCAGCGTGTACCTTCAAAATCTGCTGGATATCGAGCCTGCTACGACATTGGGACTTCCTCACAACAGCGTGGTTTATCTACGGGTGCGGGGGAGGGCAGAACAAACGTGACAGCCACGGTGCGTGGTAATCTGAGAGGGCGTAAAAAATTAAAACAAATGATCTCATTTTCAGTTCATATTTTTACTTTAGAGGTCAAATTGATTAAAAGACATGTTTGATAAATTGTTTGAGGCCCGTCAAAAGGCGGAAGAGATAAAGAAAAGGCTGGATCAGATTACGGTAACCGGCGAAGCGGAGGGAGGACTCATCAAGGTGACTGCTACGGCCAATAAAGAGGTCACTGAAATAAGTATCGATCCGGTATTCTTATCCAATGCAGACAAGGAAGAACTGGAAGAGCTCCTCGCCGTAGCGGTCAATCATGCATTAAAGCAAGCCGATCAGATCAGTCAGGCTGAGATGCAGGGAGCGGCGAAGGATATGTTGGGGGGCTTAGGTGGTTTGTTCGGCCAGTGATTATTTGGAATTAAAAACAATTTATTTTCTGATGAAACCTACCATGTCAGCACCTTACGCAAAAGGTGACGAAATGTAGGTTCCATGAGGCCATTAAAATAAACTATTACGAATGAAAGCAATCTATTACGGACATTCGAGTGTGTTATTGAAGCTGGAAGGTGCGACAGTTTTATTCGACCCTTTTATCAGCCCCAACCCAAAGGCTGCCCACATCGATATCAGCAGTCTGAAACCCAATTACATTGTTTTGAGCCACGCCCATGAAGACCATGTGGCGGATATGGTGGCCATTCAGAAAAACAGCGGGGCGACGGTCATGGCAATTGTAGAAACAGCCATGTGGGTGAATCGGCAGGATATTCCCGAATCTGAAATTATTCCGTTTAATTTCGGCGGCACGGTGCAAGCGGATTTCGGAACGATCAAAATGGTGTATGCATTGCATACGAATGCCGCTCCGGACGGGCAATATGCGGGAGTTCCCGCTGGATATGTGCTGAAGAGCGGTGGTAAAACCCTTTATTACGCAGGCGATACGGCGTTGACGATAGAAATGAAGCTATTAGAAAATGCGGGGATCGATTGGGCATTTCTGCCCATCGGCGGGCATTTTACCATGGATGTGGATGACGCGATTACCGCTTGCCGGTTTATCAACTGCAGGCACGTGGTAGGGATCCATTACGATACGTTTCCGCCGATTACCATTGATAGGGATACGGCTAAGAAAAAATTTGCAGACGCCG